>Ga0114974_10000476_pt1 | contig 33411 bp, 24 predicted proteins | sample S_130206_EF_Meta_FD_87318 | JGI IMG/M metagenome (GOLD analysis project Ga0114974, IMG submission 87318) | Freshwater microbial communities from Lake Simoncouche, Canada to study carbon cycling - S_130206_EF_MetaG | ecosystem: Environmental > Aquatic > Freshwater > Lake | place: Lake... | reverse complement strand
TAGGAAGTAACCCAAGCTTCGTATCTTTCGTTCAAACGATTCAAATAATCAATAGAAATTGTGTTTTCGTATTCACGGCCTCGTTTGTGGATTTGAGAAACCAAATTCGGAATAGAACTTCTCAAATAAATAAGCATATCTGGTGGCGCTACTAGACCTTCCATTAAATCAAAAAGCGAACTGTAGTTTTGGAAATCACGATTGGTCATCAATCCCATTGCATGAAGATTGGGTGCAAATATGTGAGCATCTTCATAAATCGTCCGGTCCTGAATGATTTTTTTACCACTTTCACGGATTTGCAATACTTGTCGGAAACGACTATTAAGGAAATAAATTTGCAAATTAAACGACCAACGTTCCATTTGATGGTAAAAATCATCTAAATAAGGATTGTCAACAACATCTTCAAAATGAGGTTCCCACTTGAAATGTTTTGCTAATAAACGTGTTAAAGATGTTTTTCCTGCTCCTATATTTCCTGCTACTGCTATGTGCATTATGGTATTTTTATTTTATAATTCTTAATTTGTCGATTTGTAAAAATAGATAAAATTTCGTCTTTGTACATAAAATTCCCAAAGCTTTTATCAACATTTTCAACTTCAACTTCTTTATTTGTTTTAAAGTCTTGAAAATACAAGTGCTCCCCTTTTGAAAAAAGCAAAATTTGATTACTAATTATTTGGATTTTATCAAAACTTGGTGCTTTTCCAAGAGCAGTGCTATTTCCGTATACATCACACGAAAACCAATTTAATTTTTCATCAATCCACTGAAAGGTATTAAAATCAGACTCATAATATCGAGGGGGACTTTTTAGCGCAGGCGTGATAAATTTTAAATTGCCATTAGAATAATCGAACAAGGCTATTTTTTGGGATAATGAATCGTAAAGCCACAATCGATTTTGTGACGCAATTCCAATTGCAGAAGCAATTATGGGACTGTTTTCGTTATAAAAATTTATTTTTTGAATCTCATTCAACTGGTTGTCAAGTAAAATCACGGAATTAAAACCTTCATAAAAAAGGACAATTTTGAGTGGGTTTTGCAAGTCAATTTTAGAAATTTTCCCCAAGGAAAGATTTTTGTATTGCCACAATTGAGTATTGTTTTTTTTAAATAAAACATTGTTTTCGATGTAATATAAATTGGCTAAACCATCAAATCCAACAAAAAAAGTAGCCTCAAGAGGTTGACTTGAAAGTAAGGATGCGCTACTGTCTTGTCCTTGAATTGAAAATACTCCAAGCAAAAGCATACATGAAATAAAAAATGGCTTTCTCATAGACAGCTAAATTACGATTAAACCTTTTATGATTAAACCTATCTTAGGTATAATTTTTAACAAAATATTTGTAACATTATTACATCTAATTCGTTCTATTTGTTGTTTAAAATTCATAGTTACTATTAATTCACATTAAATTATTCAATAAAACCTGAAAATAATCAACCTTATGTCAAAAAAAATAATCTTATCAGTAGCATTTATTGCACTATCTTTTATACAAATGCAAGCCCAAGAATTCCAAGGAATGGCCGTTTATGAATCAAAAACGAGTACTGCTGATTTTAAAACTAGAATGGAAGGCAACAAAGAGATGACGCCCGACATGCAAAAAATGATTGAAGAACGTATGAAAAAAATGTTTGAAAAAACATTTATATTGAACTTCAATAAATCGGCTTCAATTTATAAAGAAGAAGAAAAATTAGAAGCTCCAGGTCAAGGCGGAGGCGGAATGAGAATAATGAGCTCGATGATGGGCGGTGGCGGAACCAATTATAAAAATGTGAAGCAAAAAACCTATGCCGTTGACAAAGAATTTATGGGAAAAGAATTTTTAATTAAAGATTCCTTACCAAATTATGCTTGGAAAATGGAAAGTGAAACCAAATTAATTGGAGGATATACTTGTTTCAAAGCAACTGCTGTGCGTCCAGTAAGTCAATCTGATTTTAGAAATTTTAGACCCAAAAAGGAGGAGCCTAAAAACGAAGATACAAAAACAGAAGCTGTTAAAGCCGAAGGCGAAGCTAAGAAAACCAATTTTATGCAAGATTTTGAATTACCAAAAGAAATCACAATTACAGCGTGGTATTCTCCTGAAATTCCAGTTAATCAAGGCCCAGAAAATTATTGGGGATTACCAGGTTTAATATTAGAAGTAAATGACGGAAAAACAATTATTCTATGTTCTAAAATTGTACTGAATTCAAAAGAAAAAGCAGAAATTAAAGAACCGACCACCGGGAAAGTAATTTCTCAAAAAGAATATGACGAAACAGTCGTTAAAAAAATGGAAGAATTCAGACAAATGAATCAAGGTAAAGGGGGAAATGGTGGAATGCAAATCCGAATGAACCGTTAGGAAATTAATTTTAAAGTTTTTTTAAATCAAATTTTTTGATAATAATTGCGTTGTTGATTTGTTAGCTTAACTAAAAACCAACACAGAAATATAATGAAAGTAATATTAACAATTTTTGCACTATTCCTTATTGCCTTTTCTTTCGGTCAGTCCAATAATTATTATATGAGTAAATCGGGTAAAATAATTGATCAACAGAATTACGACGTAATAAAAAATACTTCTTTAGAAAAAATAACGAAGAAAAGAAGTTCTATGCAAATTATAGAAGAATTAAATGAACTTTACAGCAGAAACGATTCCATAGTATATTCTTACACATGGAATTTTACGGATAATCCTAAAAAGTTAATTAAAGAAATAAATAAGAAAAAAGAATTAATTGGTAAAGTTTATCCAATTGAAAACGAAATAACTATAGAAGGCAAAAAAATTAGTTTGAACGACTTTAAAGGAAAACCTACATTAATCAATCTTTGGTTTACAAGTTGCGCTCCATGTATTGAAGAAATGCCAGTTTTAAATGAATTAAAAAAGAAGTTTGGTGGAGAATTTAACTTTCTTTCCATAACTATGGATTCCGAAAGTAAAGTAAAAAAGTTTTTAGAAACTCACGAATTTGATTTTGAACATATAGCAAATTCAAAAAAATTAACAACCGATTTAGGTTTTAGTGGATATCCTTTAAACATAGTTCTTGATAAAAATGGTGTTGTCAAAACAATTGAAGGAAATGTTAATTATACAGTTGTAAATGGTGAGCTAAAAATGGGTGATGGTATGGAACTTATAAAAATATTAGAAAAATTATTATAGAGTATTACTTGTTTGTAAAACAACTTGTTTTGGGCTAAATTTAAAATATATTTTCTGTTTGTAAAGTTCTTGTACAAGTAATACTGTAACTTCTGCAAATTCCGAAACGTTCGAATAATATTAAATTATGAAAAAAAGTATTAATAAAAGTCTTTTCTTACTACTCCTATTTGTGAATTTTACCCAAGCGCAAGAGTTTCAAGGTAGAGCAATTTACATATCAAAATCACTAAATAATGTGGTTTTCGACACAAAAGCCATGAGCGATGAAAAGGCGAAAGAATTGAATGAAAAGATAAATAAAATGTTTGAAAAAACATTCGTTTTAAATTTCAATAAAGCAGAATCTATATATCAGCAAGAACAAAAACTTAAAGAAACGGGCACTCGTGGAAGTACATTTGCATCTGAATTAGAAGGCGAACTCTATAAAAATAGTCAAACTAAAAAGTATCTTAAAGCCGAAGAATTTGCCAATAAAAATTATATAATTACTGATGTATTAAAAAACTATAATTGGGATATAACACAAGAAAGTAAGAAAATTGGTGGATATACTTGTTATAAAGCGATTTCAATAACAAAAGTTACTAAAAAGGAACTTCAAGAATATGAAGTTGAAAAAGCAAAACAAAGTAAAAACAAAACCAGCTTTTTTAATTTGGAAAAACCAAAGGACAAAAAGATTACTGTTTGGTACAATCCCGAGATTCCAGTTAGCCACGGTCCAAACCAATATTGGGGATTACCAGGATTGATAATGGAGGTGAATGAAAACAATCTAATTATTCTATGTTCAAAAGTAATACTTAATCCTAAAGACAAAAAAAGCATAAAAGCCCCAAAAAGCGGAAAAATTATATCGCAAAATGATTATGATTTGATGGAAGAAAAGCAATTCAATAAGTTAAAGGACGAAAACGGTGCTATTCATATAAATGCAACTTCAAATTAAATCAAAATCATAAACCGCATAAAAAAAATAAATTCAATGAAAAAATTCCTACTATTAGTATTTGTTACTTCAATTTCATTTTCTCAAAACATAAAATTTGAAGGTATTATTCAGGACATTGGAAAAGCACCTTTAGAAATGGCCAATGTGATGGCAGTAAATCAAATCACAAAAGCGATGGATTCTTATGCCATTACCAATGATAAAGGAAAGTTTCTGTTGAATTTGAAACCCAATACCACCTACACTATTAAGATTAGTTTTCTTGGAATGCAAAACAAAGAGATTGCTATTGCAACAGTTACTTCAAATATAGTTCAGAACATTACTTTAGAATCGGGAGGAATTGAGCTTGAAGGTGTTGAAATTGTGCACGAAATGCCGGTTTCTATAAAAGGAGACACCATTGTTTACAATGCTGATTCTTTTAAATCTGGAACCGAACGAAAATTAGAAGATGTTTTGAAAAAGCTTCCAGGAGTTGAAGTTAATGCCGATGGAGAAATTGAAGTTGAAGGCAAAAAAGTTTCTAAACTGATGGTTGAAGGTAAAGATTTTTTTGATGGAGACACTAAATTAGGGGTTAAAAATATTCCTGCAGATGCCATTGACAAAATCCAAGTTCTCAGGAATTTCAACGATGTTTCTGCTCTGAAAGGGCTCGAAAATGGTGATGAAAACATTGCGATGAATATCAAACTCAAAAAAGGAAAAAAGAATTTCTGGTTTGGAGATATGAATGCAGGAATTGGAACCGAGAATAAAAACACAAGGTATGTCGCCAATCCAAAATTATTTTATTACAACCCAAAATACAGTATAAATCTGATTGCCAATTTCAATAATATTGGAGAATTGCCTTTTACCGTTCAGGATTATTTCAAATTTACGGGTGGTTTTCGAGGGATGATGAAAAAAGGAGGGACAAACTTCAACGTGGCCTCAAATGACTTGGGGATTTCGATGCTTCGAAACAATCGCGCGAAAGAAATCGAAACGCAATTTGGCGCTACAAATTTCTCTTATAACGTAAATAAAGCATGGAGTTTGAGTGGATTTGCGATTGTGTCGAAAACAATTACCGACTTAGAAACCGTTTCTCAAAACAATAGAATTGATGAGGTTAGAAATTCCAGTGGAGCCGTAATTAACACGTTGACGACCAATCAAAAAACAGAAGAAGCAACGCATCAAAAAAGTAATTTGGGTCTTTTTAAATTCAGTTCTAGCTATAAACCAAACACCAAATTACAGTTTGATTATGATATTTTACTGAAAAATTCAAAGCAAGACGAAGATAATAATTTGCTTTCAGAATCGGTTACAACTTCATCAACTGCTGTTCCACCAACAAATAACAATCAAAGCATAACGACTTTCAAAGAGCAAAATCCACTTGCTGTGACACAAAATTTAAGTTTGTATTATACCAAGAGTGATAAAAGCGTATTTGATTTAGAAATCCAACATTTGTACCAAGATGAAGATCCATTTTACAATGCTAATTTAGGGCAGAATCCGTTTCCAATATTGGATTTGCAATCTCAAAACAGATACAATATCAATCAAAATCGGTTTGTAAAAACCAATAAAATCGATACCAAACTGGATTATTATTACATGATTACGCCAAAAAGCAACATTAATTTTACTTTTGGGAATACGTATTCTCTTCAAAATTTCAATTCTCATATTTTTCAAATTTTGGATAACGGAACAAATAATGATTTGAATGACGCCACAAAAAACAATGCTGTAAATTACAATTTCAACGATACTTTTTTAGGGCTGCATTATAAATTTATTGCCGGTAAATTCACGTTTAATCCAGGGTTTACGTTTCACAATTACAACACCTTTAACGACCAATTAAACACAAGGGTAAAAGACAATTTTTACCGAGTTTTACCTGATGTTTATGCGTTGTATCAAATGAAAAAAGCAGAAACTTTGACCTATAATTTTGCTGTTACAAATGATTTTACAGATATAAATAAAATTGCTGCAGGATATACGTTTACTAATTACAACTCCTTATTCAGAGGAAATAGAACGCTAGAAAATGCGTTGTCTCAAAGTCATTCGCTTCGTTATTTTAAATATAATATGTTCAATTTTGAAAATATTTTTGCCAATGTAAATTATACGAAACGCATAAACGCGGTTAAAAGCAGTGCCGATTTTACAGGAATAAACCAAGTTTCTACTTCAATCAATTCGAATTTTGCAGATGAGTCTTTATCTGGAAATGCAAACTATGGTAGATCATTTGCCAAAAATTATAAGGCTTCATTAAATTTAGGCGTTAATTGGTCAAAATTCAATAACATTCAAAATAATATATTTAGAACTACCGAGTCGCTTACGCAAAATTATACCGTAAAATTGGCAACCAATTATAAAAATCTACCAAATCTAGAAATTGGCTATTCTGTTACAAGAAATGATTATAGCGGGACGAAATTTTTGACGGAAATGCCTTCTGCGAAACTGGATTATTATTTCTTAGATCGTTTTTCTTTTGTTGCTGAATATGAATATTATCATTATACGAATAACAAAAAAACAGTTAATAACGAATACGATTTCTTGAGTACCAGTTTGATTTATCAAAAAACAAAAGACAGCAAATTTGAATACAAAATAAGTGCTACAAATCTGTTGAACACTAAAACTTTAAACGACGATAGTTTCACACAGTTTGCAACTCGAACTTCCCAATATACTGTTCAACCAAGATATATTATTTTGAGCTTGAAATATAATTTGTAGTAATACTATCAATTGCATCGTTGTTGAGGATTTAAATTGGTGTTGTTTTGAGAATACGAATGCTCAATTTTGCTTGTTTAGAACAATTTGACTACTTTTGGAGCAATATAAAAATGCTACTATGAGTATCGCTAAACACAATTGGACAAAAGACGAAATTATCGCTATATACAATAAACCTTTGATGGATTTGCTTTTTGAAGCAGCTTCAATTCACAGAGAACACCATGATCCAAATGTGGTTCAAGTTTCTACTTTATTGTCAATTAAAACGGGTGGATGTCCTGAGGATTGTGGCTATTGTCCGCAAGCTGCTAGGTATCATACAGAAATTGAAGGCAATGATTTAATGTCAGTTAGCCAAGTGAAAGCACAAGCGTTGCGAGCAAAATCTAGTGGTTCTTCTCGAGTTTGTATGGGTGCCGCTTGGAGAAATGTAAAAGACGGACCCGAATTTGACCAAGTTTTAGAAATGGTTCGTACCATTAATAAATTGGATATGGAAGTATGTTGTACTTTGGGTATGATTACTGAAAATCAAGCACAACGTTTGGCAGAAGCAGGACTATATGCCTACAATCACAATTTAGACACCTCAGAAGAGTATTATAAAGAAGTAATTTCAACCCGTGGTTTTGAAGACCGTTTGCAAACTATCCAAAATGTTCGCAAAACAAATGTTACCGTTTGTAGTGGTGGAATTATTGGAATGGGAGAATCAATCGAAGACCGTGCAGGAATGCTTGTGGCGCTTTCTACTTTAAATCCACAGCCAGAATCGGTGCCAATAAATGCTTTGGTCGCTGTTGAAGGAACGCCATTGGAAGAAGAAAAACCTGTTGAAATATGGGAAATGATTCGAATGGTGGCAACGACAAGAATTATTATGCCTGAAACGCAAGTGCGCCTTTCTGCGGGAAGAATGAACATGAGTCGTGAAGGACAAGCGATGTGTTTCTTTGCTGGAGCCAATTCTATTTTTGCTGGCGATAAATTGCTTACAACTCCAAATCCAGATGTAAATGACGACATGAAAATGTTTGAAACTTTAGGATTAGTTGCGCAAAAACCTTTTATAAAAATCATGCAACCTACTACAGTAGAAGCTGCAGATTCTCAATTTCAAGCGTTGGGTGAAAAGCCAAAATGGTCAAGACCAGGACATACAATTGAAAAGAATTTGGAAGCTTCTGGAAAGGGAAACTCATAATTTGCTCCTAAACGAAACAAAATAAATCCTTTGGAACATAATTCTCACAGAACGTATTCCGTAACGGAAGCTCAAAACAAATTGGAGAATTACTGTGCATATCAAGAGCGTTGTCACAAAGAAATAGTCGAAAAATTGCGGAGTATGAACATGATTCCGCAAGCGATTGACATGATTATTGTACATCTTATTGATAATAAATTCCTTAATGAAGAACGTTTTGCGTGTAGTTTTGCACGAGGGAAGCACCGTATCAAACATTGGGGTAAAATCAGAATTGTAAACGAATTGAAGTTCCGAAATATTTCTCAGTACAACATTACAACAGCACTAAAAGAAATAACTCCCGAAGAATACAACGCTACTTTTCATACTTTGGCCGAAAGGCAATGGCCGAATATTCGTGAAACAAACGTTACAAAAAAGCGTAAAAAATTCTGTGATTTTCTACTTCGAAAAGGATTTGAGAGCAATTTGATTTATGAAAAAGTGAAGGACTTGGAGAGTTATGAGTTGTAAGTTATTAGTTATCGAAATGGTTTGACATTTGACATTTGACTAATTTTAAGTCTATTATCTCTTCGTCTATTATCTCATTTGTCTAAATTACAAACTCAATAAAATACTCACTGCATTTCCACCAAAACCAACGGCATTTACCATTATTTTTTTCAATGATTTCTTTTGGATTTGTGCTTCCGCAAATGGAACTCCTATGAACTGATTGTGTTGTAGCATCATTATTGCCATTTCAATGCTCAACATTCCAGATGCGCCAAATGTGTGTCCTATTTTCCATTTGTTGGTTGTAAGTAACGGAAGGTTCTCACCAAAAACTTTTTGGACGGCCTTATATTCCGTTAAATCTCCTTTTAAAGTTCCAGGAGCATGCATCACAATCGCATCAACTTCTGATAAATTGGTGGTTGCTAATGCCATTTTCATTGATTTTTGGAAACAAGTAGCTTCTGCAGAAATCGAAATATTGTGTTCCAAAATTTCAGTAGCATAGCCTATTCCCTCAATAAAAGCAAGTGCATTTTCTTTTTTTCCAATTTCTAAACAACAAACGGCAGCGCCTTCGCCAAGAATCAAAGTGTTCTTTTTTTTATCCAAATCTAAAGAACGATTTGGATATTCAGAACCATCATTTGAATTGGCATAAATTTTCAAAGCTTGCATTTGACTTATTGTGAAATCAGTTAAAGGAGCTTCGCTACCGCCAACCAAAAATTTGTCTGCCATTCCTGCTCTTAGCCAAGCCACGCCATTTAAAAGCGCATGTAATGCCGTTGAACACGTAATCGAATGCGAAATTTCGGGTCCTTGACTTTGCAAATCGTGAGAAACCCAAGAAGAAATATTTCCAAGAGTAGTGGTTGGAGAAGCCAAAGTTTGCGCTTTTCCCGTATTAATGAAATCAATATGGTGTTTTTCAAATAATTCGGTTGCACCACGTGAGGAACCAATGTTGATTCCGAAACAATCTCCCGTTTTCCAGCCCGCATAATATATCGCTTTTCTAGAAGCTACAATGGCAAATAAAACGGAATTATCTAAAAATTTATATTTAGTATCTGAATTTTTTAGTATTTCTATTTCCTGTTTTGAAGTGGTATCTAATGGTGCCGTAAGTACATTTTGACTACCAAAATCAGTTGTAACAAAACAATGTTCTTTGGATTGATAGTTATTCCAAATAGAATCTTGATTGTTTCCTAATGCAGAAAGAGAAGCGATTGCGGTAATAGAAATTGTATTTGGCAAGGTTGATTTATTATGAATTGTAAATTATAAAAATTTAACTGCAAAGGTCGCAAAGTTTTTAATCAATTATGAATTATAAGTTATGAATTATGAAATTTTGGAAATGGCGCAACTTTATGACTTTCGACATTCGACTAATTTTAAGTCTTTCATCTCTTCGTCTTTCATCTTTTCGCCTTTTTATTAATTAAACTGTATCTAAAGCGCTTTCAACCACATCATAAATTTTTTGCAATTGGCTATTTGTGATGATATATGGCGGTAAAATGTATACGATGTTGCCAACAGGGCGCAATATTATTCCGTTTTCAATGAAGAAATCATAGAGTTTGTTGCGTAAGGTTCCATAATAACTAGCCTGATTTTCAGTTTTTATTTCTAATGCAAAAATGACTCCTAAAACCCGGGTTGTAGTCACTTTTGGATGGTTTTCAATACGTTTTTGAAAGTCCAAGTGCCTTTGATTTACTCTTGTAATATTATGTTGCATTTCAGTACTTTGCAGTAATTCTAAACTTGCTAAAGCCGCCGCACATCCCGTTGGATTTGCAGTAAATGTATGTCCGTGAAAAAGTGCTTTGTTGATGTCGTCACTATAAAAAGCATCAAATAATTCTTGTGTGAAAGTAGTAATTGCCATTGGAATTGTTCCTCCTGTCAAGGCTTTTGACAAACACATCATGTCGGGTTGGGTTTGCAAATAATCGCAGGCAAACGTTTTTCCAGTTTTCCCAAAACCTGTCATTACTTCGTCGGCAATGGTTAAAACGCCATTTTCTTGACAAATTTTGATTAATTCGTCCAGTGCTTCAGGTTCATACATGACCATTCCCGCTGCTCCTTGAACCAAAGGCTCGAAAATAAATCCTGCACAATTATTGTTTTTTATGGCTTGTACCAATGCTTGAAAACTGACTTCTTCCTGGCCTTTTATTGGAACAGGAATCCGAACAATATCAATAAACATTCCTTCGAAAGCTTGGGTATAAAATGAAATTCCACTTGCGGCCATTGCGGCAAAAGTGTCTCCGTGAAAGGCATTTTCGAAAGCAATTATCGTAGTTTTCTTTTCTCCTTTATTGAAAAAATATTGCAAAGCCACCTTTATTGCGACTTCAACAGCTGTTGATCCATTATCAGAAAAGAAAATTTTATTTTGGTTTTTGGGTAAGATTTCCATTAGCTTTTCAGATAAAACTACAGCTGGTTCATGAGTAAATCCTCCAAATAAAACGTGTTCTAAAGTGGTCAATTGCTTGTAAATAGCGTCAGCAATAAACCGGTTGGAATGCCCAAAAGGATTCACCCACCAAGACGCAATTGCATCAATATATTCTTTATTGGAATCGTCCCAAAGCAAAGCTCCTTCGCCTTTTACAATTGCAATTGGCGGTTTTGAAGTTTTATGCTGGGTATACGGATGCCAAAGATGTTGGCTGTCTCTTTCGGTTAAACTCATTTGATTTTTTATTGAAATTGATTTTCGCCATTGCTATTGAAGTTCTAATAGATTATCTCGAAACAAATTGGCATATTCTGAAATTACGTTTTGGTCGAAATATGGTTCTTCCTCAATTCTTCCAATACATTTTAATTGCGTTGTATTTAATATTATTGATTCTGTAGGGCGATTTTCATTGCCATTAAAAACAATTCCTGCGATTTTTATACCTCGGTTTTTTAACGCTTCAATCGTCAATAAAGTATGGTTAATACTTCCCAAATAATGTCGTGAAACGACAATCACTTTGTAATCAGGTTGAATTAAATCGATAACAAAATTAGTTTTATTTAGGGGAACAAATAGTCCGCCAGCGCCTTCAACAACTAGATGATTGGCCGTTTTAGGTTCAATTATATTATTTAAATCTATCGTAATTCCATCCAATTCAGCTGCTAAATGTGGACTTGCAGGGGTATTTAATTTATAGCTATTTTCGTGGACAACTGATTTATCATTTGAAATATAACGTAGAATTTTATGACTGTCTGAATTATCTAAATCACCAGCTTGAATGGGTTTCCAATAATCGGCCTCAAGCGCTTCTGTTAAAATTGCTGAAGTGATGGTTTTGCCTACGTCGGTTGATATTCCTGTTATAAATAGTTTCATTTTATTTATTTAAACGCAAAGTTCGCAAAGAAATCGCAAAGTTCGCAAGGGAATTGAATTTAATGTTGATTAGAAAAATAATGTAATACGTTCTGTTTATTTGAATTCAAACGAACAAGTATTACATCTATATGTATGCTTAAAATAAAAAGGCATTAGCACAAAAAGCATTGAAAAAATAAAAGCAATTAGCGTTTTAATATCTTTTATTGACGTTGTCATTTTGATTTGTTTTCCATTGCACTTTGGACAATTAACCAATTGGTTCTTTTCATCTAAAGAATATTCGCTAACTTGAGAAAGAATTTCACTAGCTTTGATAAAATCATCATTTTTTACAAAGAGTTTCACGCCCCCAACAGCATTACTATAAAGTGGATAGGTATCAACAGTATTATTATCTCGGATAAAAACCGAAATCCCTTCAGATTCTAATTTTCCTTTAAAAATAATTGCTTCTGATGAATATTGGTAACGCCTAATTAATTTAAAAACTGATTTTTCCATAGCATTAAAAGACAAAGGTACTCAACAATCCCAACACTTCAGAGATTTCTTCCTTTGAATTAAAACTGTGCAAACAAAATCGAAGTCGCTCTTGACCTTCGGGAACTGTGGGAGAAAGAATGGCTTTGACATCGAATCCTTTTTCTTGAAGTTGATTGGCAATCAATTTTACATTTTGATTTCCAGGAATAATGGCACTTTGAATTGCTGATTTACTTCTTACAAACATCGGTTTTAATCCCAAAATGTTTTTTTCTTGATTGAAATGATTGATATTTTCCCGAAGTATACCAAGCGCTTTATTTTCGGTTTCTAAATGCTGGTAAGCAACCAAAATTGAGGCAACCGAATGCGGTGAAAGTCCTGTTGTATAGATAAAACTTCGAGCAAAATTGACTAAATAATTTTTTAAATCATTTGGACCAACAATTGCAGCTCCGTGGCAACCCAAACCTTTTCCGAAAGTCATAATTCGTGCAAAAACAGCATTTTGTAATCCTAACATTTGAACTAATCCTTCGCCACAATCACCAAAAACTCCCAAAGCATGTGCTTCATCAACAACCAAATTACAATTGTATTTGTTTGATAAAGCAGCTAATTCTTCTAAATTAGGACAATCGCCATCCATTGAAAAAACACTTTCAGTAACGATGTAAATTTCAGTAGTTTCTGATTGAAAACATTTAATTAATCGTTCTAAATCTTCAAAATCATTGTGTTGAAATTTATAGGATTTGGCATTTGAAAGTTGAATTCCGTCCCGAATAGATGCATGTGACAGCTCATCATACAGAATCAAATCGCCTTTTTGTGGAACGGAATTAAAAAAGCCAACATTAGCATCGTAACCCGAATTGAAAATTAAAGCACTTTCTGATTGATGAAATTTTGCTATATAATTTTCAGCTTCTTCATATACTTTATGATTTCCTGACAATAATCTGGAACCTGTAGCGCCATTTTGAATGATTTTATTCGTAATTAAATACAAATGCGTTTCATTGAAAATTTTTACTGACTTGGCAAAACCAATATAATCATTGGATGCAAAATCAATTAAACCATTGGGAATAAAAAGCTTTCGCAAGGAATTGTTTTGATTACGGGATTCAAGTTTATAGGAGAGCTTTTTTGGAAACTTCATAAATACGAAAAATAATAATTCTTTAGAACTCCATAAAATAAAGAAAATGGAAATTAAATCACAGTATAAAAATATACGTTTTTAACTGGTAATATTCAACAATAATTCTCTTAATTAATTTTCCTTGAAACCCTATTGCTACTTTTGTGTCTTGTTTTATTATAAAACCAAGATAGAAATAAAAATATGGCTCCCGTTACAATAAAAAACACACCCTTGTTATTATCTGTAACTTCATTAAATTCAATAAAAAATATTTTTATTAAATCTGCTACTATAATAAGAATTGAGATACCTCGTAAAAAAAGACTTTTTAAATTAATCCCAATAATTAATAAAAGTGAAGTGCAAATCAAAATTATTATTGAATAAGGAAAAATTTCATTTAATTTAAGAATCATATTAAAATCATCTTCGCTAATTCTAGAACTTAAATCACTACTTAGAATTGATAAATAATCATATTCTTTACAGATTACGATAGTGCAAAAAAAGTACAATGTAAAAATAATAAATTGCAGAAAATCTTTTCTTTTACTAATATACATAGAATAAAGTCGTGCAAATGAAATGTACAAAATGGTAAGTGCTAAAAATAATTCAATATAATGTAGGACTACCTCAAATATTGTAAAATTATTAGAAAATATATACTTAATAGAGGTAAAAGAAAAGTTAATATAGATCTGCGACAAAAAGAATATTGCGAAAAAATAAATGGAAAAATAAATCCAATTCTTAATTTTTTTAGTAAAAAAAGTATCTTTTTTTATGATGAATAATGAGAAAACACCTCCAATAAATAATATAATTCTGTTAGAAAATGCTAATTCATAAGCTGTTGAATATAATAAAGAAAAACATAATAATTCTACAAAAACAAAACTAGTTATGGTTAACAGAATATCTAAATAACGTGTATATTTCCATCTATTAAACCAATTTCGCAACCCTTCTTTTTTGGTGTTTACAAGTACTTTTTTTATTAAGAAGACAAAGAACAATGCGATGCAACTATTAATAAATACATTTTGCAAAATATTACCTGCCTCATTTGCCGTGAAATTTAACAATGTAAAATAAGTATTTATAGTTAAATAAATAAAATTTACAACTAACAGAAAAGTTGTTACTAAACAAAAAATAACAAAAATTCTACTTTTATATTTTTTTGCGTAAAGTAGAATCAATATTGAGATTACACCCAAAAAAATGCTGTAAAAATAATCTCTCAATAGTAGCGATACTGAAGTTGAAATTAATACTAAGGAAATTATTTCAAGGGTGGTTAATCTAGTTTTTATATAATAATATTTATTATAAACTATAATTGTTAATAGATGCACAATTAAAGTGGCAAAAACTACAATAATTAAATAATCAGAATATCCAAATTTGGACAAAATATATCCGTTCAATACTATGTATAAAAGTGTATTTAGCAAATTAAAGACAGAAAAAATATTTTTATTTTCTTTAATACTATAATATAAGGTTATGCTATAAAAACAAATAAAATATAAAAAACTGATTGTGAGAAATAAGCTTAAATATGTAATGTTAGCATTAAAAATAAATTTTTTAAGTACAAAAATTAATAAAAAACCATACGCAAATAGGCCATTTAAAATAGTTTGTAAATAGTTTTTATTTCGGCGAGAAATAATAAACAGCGAAATAGTAAAAATTAAAATTGTTGTAAGAACATAATAATACCTGTAAATTACCCATTCAATAAGCATTTCAAACATGAAAAAATAAAAATACAGTAAGATAGCTATAAGTAATCCTTGTTTTTTATAAATCCAATAACTTATAAAAAACAGTATTAATGGTATTGTTAAAAAAATACTGGCTATAGAGTAATTGTAATAACAAAAGATTCCTAAATAAAATTTCCAATAAAAAAACATTATGGCATTAAAAAATGTCATGAAAATAATAATGGTTAACAAAGCACTATAGGCTTTATGCGGATGTTTTTTTGAAAAGTATAGAACCCCAATGACACTCAAAATCTGAGGGATAAAGCACATCAATAAGTTTATGAAAATTTCCAGTGAAAAGCTCCCTGGTTCGTTTGACACAAGAAATGTTTTGTCTGGCGCTTTTAAATAACTCATTAATTTTTCAATTAAACCGCTATCTTGAGCTTGAAAAAAATAACGCCCTGAAAATGCTAGAAATAATAAACCAATGGTTTTTAAAACTATTGAAAAATAGCGATCTGTTGCTGACATTTTTTTAGTTTTTATTTTCCGTCCGATTTTATTTTTTTGTATTTCCATTTTATAGCTTTAATGTATGTTTTCTAATTTTTGAAAAAAATGATTAATAGTGTTTAAAATCCATAATACTTTATGATAATAATATTATTTCAGGGTAAATGGTTATAAATCTGTTCAATTTTGACAAAGTTAACTTTTTTAGATAGTAAAGTTAAAAAAAATTAATATTTAAGCAATTTGTATTGCAATAAGATTAGATTTTATAATAATTTATATGTTATTAAATTGCTTTTTAAAACTCATTAAAATTAATTACGAATTAGATTCTTGAAAAAAGTTCCCAATTTGAAAACTCAAAAAAGTATTTGATACTTATTTCAAAGGAGCCAATTAGTATACTGATTAAATTTTCTGGGATTTAATAGAATTAATACCATTTGGAGTAAAATCGGAATGAAAATTAGTCTTTTGAATTTTGGTTTGATGCACTTTATAATTTCAGAAAACTATAGCTAAATTTCAGAAAAACTACTTTTTGAAGTTGAAACATGTAACTCATTAGATTAAATAGGAAATCTGATTCTCATTTCTTCACGTTTATATTTAATTACAGAATTAATTATATAAATTTCCAATAGCACCATTTCAATCGAATTTGGATTCGGATCTTTTCTAAATTTGACGGGTTGGGGATTGTTTTTTAAAGCTTTATTGGAAGTGTTTTTAAATGGAAAACTTATTAAAGAGGATAATGAACAAACAATATAATTAAGGTCATTATTGTAAAAGTAGATGTGATGGTTGCAAAACGTAAAATTGGTTTCAATGAATTATCGGAAAGCATCGGAATTACAACTGCAAATCTATCAATATTTAAGCCGAGGAATAAAAATCATTCAGATTTCGACTTTAAAATGATTTGAGAAATTTTATAATGTCAACTTGGCGATACTATAGAATAATTAATTGAAAATAAAAATTATTTTTATTTATTCAAATGTTCCAACATGTCTTTCGTCATACTTTCAATGTCAAATCTATGACTCCAGCCCCAGTCTTTTCTAGCCAAACTATCGTCGATACTTGCTGGCCAACTGTCGGCTATTTTTTGTCGAAAATCAGGATTGTACGAAATTGAAAATTCTGGAATGTGTTTCATGATTTCAGAAGCAATTTCTTTTGGTGTAAAACTCATGGCTGCCAAATTATAGGAAGACCGAATCTTAACTTGTTCTGCAGGCGCTTGCATAATTTGAATTGTTGCTGCAATGGCATCGTCCATATACATCATCGGCATTTTGGTTTCTGATGATAAAAAACAGTCGTACTTTTTCTCCGAAAGTGCTTTGTGAAAAATATCAACAGCATAATCTGTAGTTCCACCACCAGGTTGCGACGACCAGCTAATTAAACCCGGATAACGAATACTACGCACATCAACACCAAATATATTGTGGTAATATTCACACCATCTTTCGCCCGATTGTTTGCTGATGCCATACACTGTACTCGGCTCCATTATTGTATATTGTGGCGTATTTTCTTTAGGCGTTGTAGGTCCAAAAACCGCAATACTAGAAGGCCAAAATATCTTTTTTATCTTTCCAGCTTTCGCCAAATTCAATACGTGAAAAAGGGAGTTCATATTTAAATCCCAAGCAAAAGAAGGGTTTTTTTCAGCCGTAGCCGATAATAATGCTGCCATCAAATAAACTTCATCTATTTTATGAATTTCAACGAGGTGCTGAATTTGATTGAAGTCTAAAGCGTTCACGACTTCAAAAGGCCCTGAATTAACAACATCAATATTTAATTTTCTAATATCAGATGCAATTACATTTTCTACACCATAAATCGTTCTCAGTCTCTGAGTTAGTTCTGTTCCGATTTGTCCGCAAGCTCCGATTATTAGAATTTTTGTGCTCATATTAATATTTTAGAACTGCAAATATAACGATTTCGTAATTTAAAAATCATTTTAATGAGAATCTTTCAAAATTCGCATTTGTTGATTTACCTTTGTAACTTTGTATCTAATATTAATAAAAATGAAACTGCAACTTTCCTCTCTTTTTTTAGTCCTTTTGATGCTACTTTCTTGCCAAGAAAACAAAGACTTACGTCTGCTTGAAAACGCCAAGGACGCAAAAAAGAAAGAAATTATTTTCAACAATATAAATAAAGGTTGGAATTTTAATACCAATCCTTCTAATTTAGCCTCACAAGGATTAGCAACTATGTGGGAAGAATGGCGTGTGTTTTTAACGGAATTGTCTCAAAAGCCAAAAAGTACTATTGGTGCTTTTCAACAAAAAGCTAAAACATTGTCTAAAAAAGCGGTCAATTTGAAAAACAATATTCCGGTAGCATACGATAAACCCGAAATAAAAAGTAGAATTTCTGTTTTAATTGCAAAAGTGAATGCTTTGGATTTGTTTATCAACTTAAACGAAATTCCAGATCAAAAAGTAATTGCTTTAGTATCCGAAATAAACACGGAATTGCGTTCTATTCAATCACAATTGGACGAAATTATTCGAAAAAATGCAATTCCAAGAGAAGAAGGCGAATCCGATTTAATTCAGATGTTAGACCCGTCAAGAGCCATTCCAAACCAATAATTCCAATTCCGAAAATTGAGCAAATCAGTAGTAGTTAGCAGGTACGACAAAGCCACTAAGGTCAGTCAAATTGCAGAAAGCATTCGACAATCCGAAAATAAAATTCATTTAAAAGGACTTGTTGGTTCGTCATTGTCATTTGTTGTAAATTCCCTTTTTCATAAAAGTGAACTTCCTTTTCTATTAATTTTTGAAGACAAAGAAGCCGCTGCCTATTATTTAAATGACCTTGAACAATTAATTGGTGAAAAAGACGTGCTTTTTTACCCAGGTTCTTTCCGTCGTCCTTACCAAATTGAAGAAGTTGACAACGCCAATGTTTTGCTTCGTGCGGAAGTTTTAAACCGCATCAATTCCCGAAAAAAACCAGCAATAATTGTCACTTATCCAGATGCTTTATTCGAAAAAGTGGTCACCAAAAAAGAATTAGACAAGAATACTTTAAAAGTTACTGTTGGCGATAAAATATCCATTGATTTTATAAATGAAGTGCTCTTTGAATACGAATTCAAACGAGTAGATTTCATTACTGAACCAGGAGAATTCTCAGTGCGTGGAGGAATTATTGATGTTTTTTCGTTTTCAAATGACAATCCGTACCGTATAGAATTCTTTGGAAATGAAGTCGATTCTATCCGAAGTTTTGATGTGGAAACGCAATTGTCTATCGAAAAGAAGAACAAAATTACTATTATTCCCAATGTTGAAAACAAGTTTTTTCAAGAAGATCGTGAGAGTTTTTTAGATTATATTTCCATTAAAACGGCAATTTTCATACAAAATACCGAAGGGCTACTTTCAAAACTCGATACGCTATTTGCGAAAGCAGAAGAAGCTTTCAAAAACTTAAACGGTACCATTAAACATTTGGAACCCGAGCAATTATTTTTGAATCAGAAGGCATTTATAAAAAAAGCATTGGATTTTACGATTTTAGAATTGGGGTCGAAAGCCATTTTTAGAACCAACAAAACATTCGAATTTCACATTCAGCCGCAGCCGTCATTCAATAAACAGTTCGATTTGTTGCTAAATAATCTAAATGACAATCATTTTAATGGCATAAAAAATTATCTTTTTTGTTCCAATGATGCGCAGGTAAAACGATTTCATGATATTTTCCAAACGTTGGACGAAGCCAATCACGAAAGCATCAGAAAGCAATATGACACGATAAAATTTCCACTTTATCAAGGTTTTATTGACGAAGAATTACAAATTGCGTGTTACACAGACCATCAAATTTTTGAGCGTTACCATAAATTTAGCATCAAAAACGGCTATGCTAAAAAGCAAACCATCACTTTAAAAGAACTTACGACTTTGTCAGTGGGCGATTATGTAACGCACATTGATCACGGAATTGGAAGGTTTGGCGGCTTGCAAAAAATTCAGGTTGAAGGCAAAACACAAGAGGCTATAAAACTCGTTTATGCTGATAATGACATCGTTTATGTGAGTATTCATTCGTTATATAAAATCTCGAAATTCAACGGAAAAGACGGTACGCCACCAAAAATTTATAAATTAGGTTCGAATGCTTGGAAGGTTTTAAAACAAAAAACCAAAGCACGTGTAAAGCATATTGCGTTCAATTTAATTCAATTGTATGCCAAACGAAGATTGGAAAAAGGTTTCCAATTCAAGCCCGATAGTTATTTGCAATTAGAGCTTGAAAGTTCGTTTATTTATGAAGATACGCCCGATCAAACCAAGTCAACGCAAGAAGTAAAAGCCGATATGGAAAGCGATCGCCCGATGGATCGATTGGTTTGTGGGGATGTAGGTTTTGGGAAAACAGAAGTTGCCATTCGTGCTGCTTTTAAAGCGGTTGACAATGGAAAACAAGTTGCTGTTTTGGTTCCAACAACCATTTTGGCGTACCAACATTACCGAACTTTTACAGAAAGATTGAAAGACATGCCCGTTTCTATTGGGTATTTAAACCGATTTAGAACAGCAAAACAAAAGGCAGAAACCTTGAAAGATTTGGCAGACGGAAGACTTGATATTTTGATAGGTACGCACCAATTGGTCAATAAGAATGTAATTTTCAAAGATTTAGGATTGCTAATTGTTGACGAAGAACAAAAGTTTGGCGTGAACGTAAAAGACAAACTAAAAACCATTGCCGCTAATATTGATACGCTTACTTTAACCGCAACGCCAATACCACGAACGCTTCAGTTTTCATTGATGGCGGCACGAGATTTGTCAGTAATTACGACGCCTCCACCCAATCGTTATCCTATTGAAACGAATGTTGTAGGCTTTAGCGAGGAATTAATTCGGGATGCAATTTCGTATGAAATTCAAAGAAACGGACAAGTATTTTTCGTGAATAACAGAATTGAAAACATCAAAGAAGTGGCTGGAATGATTCAGCGATTGGTTCCTGGTGCCCGCGTTGGAATTGGTCACGGACAAATGGACGGCAAGAAATTAGAGGAATTAATGTTGGCATTTATGAACGGTGAATTTGATGTTTTAGTAGCCACCACCATCATCGAAAGCGGATTGGACGTTCCTAATGCGAATACGATTTTTATTAATAACGCCAATAATTTTGGTCTTTCTGATTTGCATCAAATGCGTGGTCGCGTGGGTCGAAGCAATAAAAAGGCGTTTTGCTACTTTATTTGTCCACCGTATTCTGCCATGACTGACGATGCGAGAAAGCGAATTCAGGCATTGGAACAATTTAGCGAATTGGGTGGGGGTTTGAATATTGCCATGAAAGATTTAGAAATCCGAGGTGCTGGAGATTTATTAGGAGGCGAACAAAGCGGATTTATTAATGAAATTGGCTTTGAAACCTATCAAAAAATAATGAACGAAGCCATCGAAGAATTGAAAGAAAACGAGTTCAAGGAATTGTATGCCGATGAGGAAAAACCTACCGAAAAAGCCTATGTAAAAGACTTGCAATTGGACACCGATTTCGAATTATTATTTCCAGACGAATACATCAACAACATTTCTGAGCGACTCAAATTATACAATGAATTGAGTTTGATAAAAGACGAAATTACCTTGCAAGCCTATGAAAATAAACTGGTGGATCGATTTGGACCCTTGCCAAAACAAGCAGTTTCATTATTGAACAGCATCAAAATAAAATGGATTGCCACACAATTAGGAATCGAAAAATTAGTAATGAAACAAGGCAAAATGATTTGCTATTTTGTTTCCGACCAACAATCGAGTTATTACCAATCGGGGCGATTCAATCAAGTATTGCAATTTGTACAAAAGCAATCGCAATTGTGCAAAATGAAGGAAAAACAAACACCAAATGGTTTGCGCCTTTTATTAACTTTTGAAAACGTAAAATCGATACGGAAGGCTTTGGAATTGATGGAAATGATTTAGAAATCACAACGACTTCAAATCCTTAATTACCTTAAAGGCAACATCCACTTCGTCGTCGCTCACCATAATTGTAAATTCATTGGAGGTTGAAATTACCTCATTGATAATAATTCCTTCCCAAGCCAAACGCTGAAAAATAAAGTAATAAATACCTGGAATTACAGTGTTTTCTGTTGGTAATTTTACTGTTATCGAAGCCAAATTTTCCAATTTTTGAATTTGTCTTTCTTTGGCAAAATGCTTTTCGACTAAATGTCCCACACTTTGACTCACTATAATATTCGTTTCGCTAACGCCTTTTGAAGACGTATAAAAAATATCAGGATTGCTGTTAATTTCCGAAATCAAATCGGCTTGTTTGGTCAAAATGGAGTCGGAAACTGCAAACGTATAATCAATCAAAGAAGAACGAACCGTGATTTCGCCCAAGTTTTTCATTACTTTCGAAATCTTATGATTCAGTCTAAAATCCAAATCTACCGAAAGTCGTTTCAAAGCCATTACAATAGCGCCTTGTTTTACTTCTTTACCCAATTCAGATTCCAATTCCACCATCATATTTCTTGACAAAGAAGTCAAATTGATAATATTTTGCGACAATGCACTAAGTAAAAAAGGTTTGGTTTTGATGTAATTTTCGACAATCGAAGAAACGGTTTTCATTTTTATATGTTTTAAACTTGTGACAAATGTAGTAATAAAAACAAAATGTTACAAATATAACAATTAAAAATAATAAAAGGCATCTTCCAAATGTTCAATTTTGAACCCTTTCCCTTCTTTGTGAAGCGCAATAATATCAAAGCGAACTTCCACATCAAGGTCGTTTGAAAGTACGTATTCGTTGATGGCTTTTACCAAAAGTTGGATTTTTTTAGGTTTCACAAAATCCTGTGGCAACCCAAAATCAATGCTCGAACGGGTTTTTACTTCAACAACAGCAAGAACGGTTCCCTTTTGGGCAATGATATCCACTTCGGCTTTTTGAAAAGTCCAATTGGTTTCAAGAATGGTATAGCCGTTTTTTTCAAGAAATTCAACAGCCAATTCTTCTCCTAATTTTCCTAAATCGTTGTGTTCGGCCATTCAATAAGTATAAATTGATTATGCTAAAACTTCATAATGGTTTCCTTGTCATTGACTTCTAGCGAAATTGTTTTCCCAAAAATTAGCGTATTGTTATCGTGAATGTGTCCCGCTGGAAAATTAAAAACAATTGGGAAATCATACTTTTTAGTAATATCCAAAATAATTTCATGTGCGTTTTTGCCCCACGGAATTTCATTATCATGCATTTTTATAAAACTTCCCACAACTAATCCTTGCAAACCTTCAAAACAGCCGCAACGCTTCAAACTCAATATCATGCGATCAATGTGGTATAAATATTCGTCTAAATCTTCAATGAAAAGAATTTTTCCTCGGCAATTCACCTGCGATTCGGAACCCATCATGCTGTACAAAATCGATAGATTACCGCCCACTAATTCGCCTTGAGCGACACCCAATTTATTCTCATTTTCACACGCCACTGCATACGAAAGTGTTTCCCCAAATAGCGCTTTTCGTAACGTTTCCTCCACTTCAGCTGATGCTTTCTCCACATTCACAGGCATAATTCCATGAATCGAAGCCACGCCCAACGTATTCAAATGACTGTGCAAAACCGTCACATCACTAAAACCAACAACCCATTTTGGCTGCTTTACAAACCTTGAAAAATCGATTAATTCTACCATTCTCGCCGTTCCGTAACCACCGCGAACACACCAAATCGCTTTGATATTCGGGTTGTCCATCATCGCCTGAAAATCGGCTGCGCGTTGCTCGTCTGTTCCGGCCAATTGGTTGTCGTCTAAGCCAATTGTTTTTCCAATTACCACTTCCAATCCCCATCTTTTAGCCAATGTCAATGCGGGTTTCAAGTTATCATTAATATTTTTTCGGGCAGTCGCCACAATCGCAATCGTATCGCCTTTTTGTAAATGTTGCGGTAGTATCATAGTAGTTTGTGCTTGAAATTTAAGTGCCAAAAAGAGAAATACAAAAAAAAGCCGAACTGTTTTTGGGGTTTTCATATTATTTTAAAATCTATAACAAATTAACGAATAATCAACAACTCTTGCAAGACATTAAAGCAGGTTGTTTTTTTGGGCGTGCCCTTCGTTTAGGACGTTATTTCAAAGTAGGAAGCAATCAATAAACTCGGTCAGGCTGTGCGCTACAATCGTTGCTTCACTTCGTTACGCAACGGATTTCCACTGCCATCCTTCACGCAAATAAACCTACCAAATAAATTATTATTTAATATTAACTAAGTTGTTTTCGCTTTTCAAAAACGCCTTAATTGTCTTCTTGGAACCACTCGGCAAAAGAAGTTTCGGTTTCTTGCAATTTTAAGGAGTGCAACTGAATTCCATTTGGCAAACGCCCTTTAATTCTATTTGCAAAATCAATAACCATATTCTCACTTGTAGGTTGGTATTCCACCAAAATCACATGGTGATCGCGCGATTGCAATTCACGTGCCAACTCAATATGGGGCGTGTTTTTATTAAAAACCGTAGCATGATCAAACTGATCCACAATTTCTTCCTTCACAATTTTTTTTAAATCGGTGAAGTCAATTACCATTCCAAATTTCACATTCGAATTGTCCGTAATCGGTTTGCCAATCACTGTCACTGATAATTTATAACTGTGACCATGAACGTTTTTACACTTTCCATCGTAGCCATAAAGCGCGTGACCGGTTTCAAAACTGAATTGTTTGGTAATTCTGATATTGCTCATTATTGAAGTATTTGAATGCAAATTTAGTAAATAGAAATCATTCTATTTTGAAATTTGTAAATTGCTTTTTTTAAAACGAAAAAAATGTATATTTGTAACCTTAAGGGGGATTAGCTCATTTGGCTAGAGCGCTTGCCTGGCAGGCAAGAGGTGGTCGGTTCGAATCCGATATTCTCCACATTAAAAAACCGTATTAGTCCCGTTTTGGACTGCTACGGTTTTTTTTATGGCGATAATTAGTTTATACGCCCTTTTTTTCATTTCATCCGAATACAGAATTCATAATTTTGACCTCAAAATAGTGTTGTATGTTCAAATTATTTTTTGTTTTATGGAAACAAAACTATTTACACATTTAATACTTTTAAAATGAATTGTATTAGGAAATACCCGTATTTTAACAATTTTGTTTGCCAATTTGTATTTTAAAAATTCCAAATAAAAACAAATCTAAAACCGGTTAGCTATACAACACCACAACATTTTTGATGTTTAAATTTTATTATTGGTTGTAACGCACTTGCAAAGACCCATAAAATCGCTTTATATTTATTTAAAACCTACAATACAATATGTTCTGATTTGAAATTTAAAAGAATGTATAGTTTTTATATAATTGTAGTAAACAATCACTAATGTTTAGTTACTTATATTTGACTTTTAAATAATTATTAGAGTTATGAACAAAATTGCAACATCCCTATTTCTGATTTTATCTGTTTTTGTGTATTCTGAAAATACATTCAACAAAAACACAAATCTACCACCAGCATTAGTTTTAAGCTATTCTTCAACTAATCCAACTTGCCCAGGACTCAATAACGGGGCAATACTAGCAACAGTTACGGGAGGAAGTTTACCCTATTCAAACTTTTCATTGTCAAATGGAACAGCTGTAGTAACAAGTGCAACAGGCGTATTTTCAAATTTAGCACCTGGCACCTACACGCTATCTATTTCTGATGCTTTTTCAACCGTTACACAACCCAATATCATTATAATTGCACCAACTGATTTGACTACTAGTACCGCCACAACACTTTGTGCGGGAACACCAACTACGTTGTCCGTAAGCGGAAGTACAACAGGTTATTTATGGACTGCTAATCCGGCTGATGCATCATTAACTGCTGCAAATAATACCAGTGCAACTCCATCTGTTAGTCCAAATGTTACTACAACCTACACTGTAACCTCAACAAGTAATTCACCGTCAGCAAATATGGTTACCAATGGTGATTTTTCACTTGGAAATACAGGATTTACTTCAGATTATCGATATCTAGTTAATGCTGGTGGAGGTGCACAAGGAGTTTATGGAGTGGCAACTACAGCAGTATCTTGGTTTCAATTTTTCCCGAGTTGTAATGTAGAACATACTACAGGAACCGGAAAAATGATGGTTATTGATGGTTCTACATTAAATGCAGGAAATGACAAAGTTTGGGGACAAACCATCACCGTTCAACCTAATCAAACCTATACTTTTTCCTATTGGGTTCAGACTGTCGCTCTGCCAACTCCTGCTAATATAGAAGTAAAAATAAATGGTGTAGTTGTTGGGACCAGTTTGGCTCCTTCTGCAGAATGTAGTTGGGCTTTGCGAACGTACACTTGGAATTCAGGAACAGCAACATCAGCTCAAATTGCTATTTATGATAAAGAAATTTCTTCTGGAGGAAATGATTTTTCCTTAGATGACATTTCATTTACTACTAATGTAGTTTGTAGTTTGTCAAAAACGGTAGTTATTACGGTAACACCAAGAACAACTCCAGCATTTAGTGCTGTAAATCCGATTTGTGCGGGAACAACTTTATCGGCTTTGCCAACAACTTCAACTAATTCAATTACAGGAACGTGGTCGCCAGCGCTAAACAATTCTGCAACCACAACTTATACTTTTGTACCAACTACAGGACAATGTGCTGCAAATGCTTCGCTAACGATTACTGTTAATCCAATTGTTGCCCCAACATTTACAGCAGTAAATCCAATATGTTCTGGAGCGACTTTAGCCGCTTTGCCAACAACTTCTAACAATTCTATTACTGGAACTTGGTCGCCAGCACTCAATAATTTAGCAACAACAACCTATACATTTGCACCAGCAGCAGGACAATGTGCTACAAATGGCACAATGAGTATTACGGTAAACCCAAATGTAACACCTACATTTACAGCAGTTTCGCCAATATGTTCGGGAGCTACTTTATCGGCACTGCCTACAACATCGAACAATTCAATTACTGGAAGTTGGGCACCTGCTTTAAATAATACAGCAACTACCAATTATACTTTTACACCAAATTTAGGACAATGCTCTTCAACCGCAACCCTAACAATAAATGTAACGCCTTTCCCAGAATTTTCAATAACAGCAGGCTGTGATGGGACTGATTTTGTTTTGAGTGCAACAGGGATTGGAACTACAAATGCCAGTTATATTTGGTTCGATAGTTCACATCAAAATATTGGCAATACCCCTTCAATAACAATTACAAACCAAGGAAATTACAGTTTAGAGTTATCCAATAATGGATGTAGCGAAGAAAAACCAATCACGGTTGCAAATATTCTTTGCTCGGTTCCAAAAGGTATTTCTCCAAATGCAGATGGCGATAATGACACCTTTGATTTGAGTAATTTGAATGTTCAACAACTTCAAATTTTCAACAGACATGGATTAGAAGTCTATTCTAAAAGCAATTACACAAACGAATGGGTTGGAAAATCAAATTCAGGTAATGAATTGCCTGACGGAACGTATTACTTTATAGTCCATTTTGCAAGTGGAAAAACAAAAACAGGATGGGTTTATATCAATAAATAATTTAAGCTTTTAATACATAGAAATGAAAAAAATACTTATACCAGCGCTTTTACTTTTGTTAACCTTTTTGGATGCGAATGCGCAACAAGACCCACATTATACGCAATACATGTATAATATGAATGTTATAAATCCAGCTTATGCAGGTTCAAAAGAAAATTTATCTTTTGGATTATTATACAGAAAACAATGGATTGAAATTGAGGATGCTCCATCAACGTTTTCGCTTTCGGGTTCAGCTCCAGTAGGTAAAAATGTGGGATTAGGATTGTCCATAATTTCGGATAAAATTGGTCCTGTTGAAGAAAACAATGTATATGGGGATTTCTCTTATACTTTAAATTTAGGTGGCGAACACCGTTTGGCATTAGGATTAAAAGCGGGGGTTACCTTCCAAAAAATAGGTTTAAGAAGCATTATTCAACCAACGCTTCCAAATCCAAATGATGGTGCCTTTGCTGAAGATACTAACAATACAAAATTGAATATTGGAACAGGTTTGTTTTACTATACCAACAAATATTACTTTGCCCTTTCGATTCCGAACATGCTAAAATCAGCGCATTTGGATTATAATGGCATTAAATACGGAACAGAAATCCAGCATTATTTTCTAACTGGTGGTTATGTATTTGATTTAAATCCAAATTTAAAATTCAAGCCTTTTGCAATGGTTAAATCGGCATTTAATGCACCAACCTCTTTTGATATTTCAACTAATTTCTTGTATCTTGAAAAATTTGAAGTGGGAGCTACTTACAGACTACAAGATTCATTTGGAGCAATGGTAAACTATGCCATTTCGCCTTCAGTGAGAATTGGTTATGCTTACGATCACATCATTTCTGATTTGAAAGTTACAACGCCATCGTCTCACGAGATCATTTTGTTATTTGATTTGAACTTCCCGAAAAAAGTATCACAATCACCAAGATTTTTCTAACCTAAAGCTATCGTAATAATGAAAAAAATACATATAATATTAAGTTTTGTTTTGGTAAGTTCATTTCTTACCGCACAAAATAAAGACACCCAAATTGCTGATAAACTTTTCAAGAAATTTGAATTTATTGCCGCATCAGAAGCCTATCTAAAATTAGTAGACGCCCAAAAAGCAGACGGCTATGTTTACCGTCAATTGGCAGATTGTTATTACAATATCTACAATACAAAAGAAGCTACTAAATGGTTTGCCAAAGCGATAGAAGAAAAGCAAGATTCAGAACTTTATTATCGTTATGCTCAAATGCTTAAAGCCAATGGTAATTATGCAGAATCAAACAAGCAGATGCAAAAATTTGCAGCAATGCAACCCAATGATTTAAGAGCAAAAGCATTCAATGAAAATCCAAATTACATTCCAAGATTATTAGATCAAACCAAGTCTTTTGACCTAAAAGCGCTGGACATAAATTCTGATAAATCAGATTTTGGAGCCATTTTACACGACAATACCATTTACTTTACAAGTGCTAGAAATCCTAGTGGTAAAACTTATGGTTGGACAAAAGAACCTTTTTTAGACATCTATAAAGCGGATTTAAATGAAGATGGTACCATTACCAATAGTGTTCCCGTTAAAGAATTGAATTCAAAATACCACGATGGTTCCGTAACAATAAGCCAAGACGGAAATACAATTTATTTTACAAGTGATAGTTTTAGAGAAAACTCCTTTGAAAAAGACAAAGCAAATAAGTTGAAACTAGGCAGAAATAACCTTTTCAAAGCAACTTTAGAAAATGGAAAATGGACTAATATCACATCATTACCGTTCAATAGCAAGGACTATTCTACTGGAAATCCAAGTTTAAGCAAAGATGGTAAAACACTTTACTTTTCATCAAATATGCCCGGAAGTATTGGTGGCGTTGATATTTGGAAAGTAGCCATTTCTGAAACAGGAAGCTATGGTACGCCTGAAAATTTAGGTAAAAAAGTAAATACTGAGGGTAACGAAAGTTTTCCTTTTATTACTTCTGAAAATGTGCTTTATTTTTCTTCTGACGCCAAACAAGGTTTGGGAGCAATGGATGTATATTCAATTGATTTAAAAGGGAATGCTGAGGCTAAAAATGTTGGAAAACCAGTAAACAGTGAAAAAGACGATTTTGCATTCACATTCAATGAAAGTAAAAACATCGGATTTGTTTCTAGTAACAGAAATGGGAATGATGATATTCTAGGATTACTCCCTGTATGTAATTATGAAGTCAACACAATTGTTACCAACCTTAAAACAGGCACTATTTTAGCTGATGCAAAAGTGTCTATTTTAGACGATAAAAACAACGTAATTGCTACAGAACAATCTAATGCTAAAGGAGAAGTTTCGTATAAAGTAGAATGTGAGAAAAACTATACCATTCAAGCTGCAAAAGACGGATTTGAAAGCAATTCATTTATTGTTACAAAAAGCAATAATAAAGGCGGAAGCACTAAAGTTGATGCTGCATTAAATCCAATTGAAGTAATTATTACAGAAACGGAAGTAATTTTGAACCCTATTTATTTTGAATACAACAAAAGCAATATCACGCAACAAGGTGCGTTTGAGTTAGACAAATTGGTTCAAGTTTTGAAAAATAACGATAAGTTAGTTATATTTGCCAAGTCACATACTGATAATAGAGGAAGTGATAAATTCAATTTACTTTTGTCTGACAAACGTGCCAAAGCAACAGTTCAATATATAATTTCTAAAGGCATTGACACCTCAAGAATTTCTGGAAAAGGATATGGTGAAACAGAACCAAAAGTAGATTGCAAAGAAAACTGTACCGAAGAAGAATATTCACAAAACAGACGTTCAGAATTCTTAATTGTGAAATAAAGAATATAATTAATAAGAATACTATTCAAATAAAATGAAAAAAATTAATAAGACTCATTTCTTTCTATTATTAATAACGCTGTTATCCTTTTCAGTTTCTGCTCAATTAGTGAATGGAAATTTAGAAGCTGGTGGGAGCTCGAATGGTTTTTTTATTAATGAATATACTCCAAGCCCATTAACAGGGACTAGCACACCTGGAACTTATGCTTGGATAAATAATCCAAACATTATGGATTCTTCTTTTCCTTCTGGGGAAGACCATACCGTTGTTGGAGATAAAATGCTAGTTTATAATGGTTCAACAGCTACTGCCAGAAAATATATTTGGACAACTGGAAACACAGGAAGTCCAATTCCAGGATTCGTAGTGGGTGCAACCTATACTTTTAGTTATTGGATAAAATCTGTTTCACCAGATGTTACAAATAATGCAACCCGAGCTAATATAGGAATACTTTTTGTGAACGCTGACACTTTTAATCCAGCAACTTTAAATTCTCTAGCACCTTTACCAAGTGAAGGCTGGCAACAAGTACGTTATTCATTCGTAGCTAGAAATACAATAGTCATGATTCGTTTATGGGATGAAAATAGAAGTGCTTTAGGAAATGACTTTGCTTTAGATGATTTTTCGATAACTCCAGGAGGACTTCCATTAACACTAAGCTATACATCCGTAAATCCATCATGTCCGAGTTCTTTAGATGGTTCAATTGTGGCAACTGCAGCTGGGGGTACTTTGCCGTATGGAAATTATTCATTAGTTACTAGTTCATCAACTATATCTAATTCGACAGGTATTTTCAATAATTTAGCTGCGGGTAGTTATACACTTACTGTTACGGATGGATCAGGGATACCATCATTACCAACAACAATTGTATTAGCAATACCCAATGATATTACTATTAGTACGCCAACAACAATTTGCGAAGGAGCATCAACTACTTTATCCGTTAGCGGAAGTACTTCTAGTTATTTATGGACTTCAAATCCTACCGACACAACTTTAACTGCTGCAAACAACTCAAGTGCCAATCCGGTTGTGAGTCCAGCAGTAAATACTACCTACACTGTTACTTCAGGAGCAGCTGCCAACGCTACAAACTTAGTTATCAATGGCGATTTCTCTATGGGAGATTACGGATTTGTAACAGATTATGTAAATTATCTTCCTGGAACAGTTCCATCCTCTGGAGTTCAAGGCGCCTATGGAATAGTTACCAATCCAGCATCATGGTTTAGCCCGTTTTCAGCGTGCACAGATCACACTATGGGAACCGGAACGAGAAATATGCTAGTTGCTGACGGGTCAACGACTGGAACTGACAAAGTGTGGTATTCTCCAGCACCAATAACCGTTATTCCTGGAAAAGATTATACGTTCAGTTACTTTTTAGCTGCAGTAGTTACCGGTGGACCTGCAAAATTAGAGGTTTTAATCAATAACGTTTCTATTGGTCTAGTAGCCACCGCACCGGGCAGTCCATGCCTTTGGGTAGAACATTCTTATATTTGGAATTCGGGTACCAATACAACCGCAACTATAAGTATTATAGATAGAGAGACATTTGGAAATAACGATTTTGCTATTGACGACCTTTATTTCAGAGAAACACCAACGTGTATTTATCAAAAATCGGTAACCATCACTGTAAGCCCGAATGCACCACCAACTATTGGAACCATAACTCAACCTACTTGTACAACGACAACGGGAAGTGTAGTTTTATCAGGATTGCCATCGGGAAATTGGACAATAAATCCAGGTGGGATTACAGGATCGACTGCAACAACTACGATTTCAGGATTGACTGGAGGAACCCATACCTTCACCGTAACCAATGCAGATGGTTGTACCTCTTTGGCCTCTGCCAATGTAGTAATCAATACTCCTTTAACTATTCCTAGTCCACCAACTGTTGGAACAATTACACAGCCAACTTGTACAACGGCCACAGGAGATGTGCTTTTAACGGGTTTGCCATCGGGAAATTGGACCCTAAATCCAGGTGGAATTACGGGTTCAACTGCTACAACTACAATTTCAGGATTAACAGTAGGGACTTATAATTATACTGTTACCAACTCAGACGGTTGTACTTCTTCAGCTTCTGCCAATATTGGAATTGCTACTCAACCTATAACACCAACAGCACCAACCGCTTCAACAACAATTCAACCTACATGTTTAGCATTGGGAACGATAGCTGTTTCAGCGCCACTTGGAACTAATTTTGAATACAGCACAGGAGGTGCATATCAAGCGACATTATCCTTTTCTAATTTAGCGCCAAACACCTATTCAGTAACTGTAAAAGATGTTTTAAATGGCTGTATTTCTTCAGCAACTTCGGTTGTTGTGGATCCAATTCCAACAGTAGCAATTCCAACCACAGCATCAATAGTGCATCCCACTTGCGTGATAAATGGATCAATTACAATCGCATCGCCATTGGGAACCACTATTCAATACAGTAACGGAGGCGCTTACCAATCAAATACTGTGTTTTCTAATTTAGCGCCAAATACGTATTCAATTACTGCAAAGGACATTTCTAATGGTTGCGTTTCAATACCATTGTCTGTAGTAATCAATCCTATCCCAAACACTACAACACCTACATTTGCTCCAATTGCTCCAACTTGTTTTGGGTCGGTAATTAGTCTGCCACAACTTTCGACAGAAGGGATTTCAGGAACTTGGTCTCCTTCATTTGACCCTACAACTACTACTACCTATACTTTTTCACCCAATTTTGGGCAATGTTCAAATACAACAACAATTACAGTTGTAATTGTGTCAATTCCAGATGTAACAGCAACACCAACAAGCGAAACTTTATGTTCTTTGCAGTCAACAGGGATTTCACTTTCAAGTACACTTTCTGGCACAACTTTTAGTTGGACAGCGACTTCAACAGATGTTTCCGGAGCTACCTCGGATGTTGGTAATGTAATTTCACAAACTTTAACGGCAACAGGAACTTTAGTTGGAAACGTTCAATATGCAATAACACCTAATTATAATGGCTGTTTAGGAACACCGCTTTTAGTGACTGT
>Ga0114974_10000473_pt1 | contig 33493 bp, 69 predicted proteins | sample S_130206_EF_Meta_FD_87318 | JGI IMG/M metagenome (GOLD analysis project Ga0114974, IMG submission 87318) | Freshwater microbial communities from Lake Simoncouche, Canada to study carbon cycling - S_130206_EF_MetaG | ecosystem: Environmental > Aquatic > Freshwater > Lake | place: Lake... | reverse complement strand
GGGGGAGTCGTAACTCCCCCTCTGACAGAGACTTACCAAACAGTGGACATAACCTCGTCGTGATAACCTCCCACATCCTTGGCAAGTTTCTTGAAGTGCCGAACTGCACCCCCGACAGTGCGAACCTTGGCCTCTGTCAGCTCTTCCCGAATCTCTTCGTCCGTGTAGCACTCGACGATTTGCTGGTAGCCGTATCCCTTATTGTAATTCGCCATCGCCATTTCTTTGACTGCTTCGATCATTTCTTGTGTCGTGTTTTTCATTGGACACAAAGTATTACACACTCCCAGTCAGAACGCAATAACAATCGTCATTTATTTTGATGATTTATGTTCTTGCTTTCTAATATCGACTCCTGTACACTGGTGGTGTCGGGAGGGAACTAAACTGTTCACGGAGTCGTGAACACTGGGAAAATCGTGAACGCTACACCCCGCCCGACACCTCTATTGTACAGAGTTTCAAAACGGATTGCAAGAAAAAAGAGAGGGTCTTTCGACCCCCTCCGAACACCCGCCCACTTACAAGATTCCAGCCGATTCCCGATTCCGCTCGTCCTCTTCCATCCCTTCGATGATCCGCATCCCGATGATTCCATACTTGAGGTCTTCCAGAGCAGCTTCGACTTCCCGAAGGGCTTCCTGACCCTCTTCGTTGATTTTCTCAGGGTCAATCCGCTGAAGGGTGGAAGCCATCCCGCGCAGCACGACATTGATTAGTTTTGTGTTTTTCATAACGTAAAGATATTACCAGAGGTTTTAAGCGTATGCAAGCAGATTCTCACGATGTTTGCTGTTTCGTTTGTATGCCTTGTGGCTTTTGTGGACGACCTTGGCATCACGATTCCCGAATGCAGCAGTCTTCTTGTAGGTCTTGAGTCCGTCCGTTACAGTGGTCTTTTTGGTTTTCATGGCGAGGTATTCTATCAGGTTTATCATTTGTTTTCAATCAATTTCATCACGCCAACAAAGGCGAGCATCAGCAAGAGAACAGGGGAGAAGTTGTAAGCAATCTTGGCAAACACCTGAAGGGTGAGAACCAAACAGTCAAGAACGTGGGCGAGGAAGTGAATCAGGTTTGTCATACGAGAAAGAATATAGCAGAGAGAAGAGGTTAGCACAAGGAAAAGTTTATAGTAAACACACTTTTCTCTTATCGGATCGATTCTCCCCCCACCACCACGAAGGGGGAGAATCCTACCACCCACTATGCTTTCTTGAAAGGTTCCAGCACCTCAAAGTCTGAGAGGTGAGTCTCTGCAATGTCCAGCCAGTCTACTTGTTCCAGACCCTGCAAGGCAAAGTCTTTTGCGATGCCATCAGGGAGTTCTTCCACCCCTGAAATCTCCCACACAAGGTCTTCAAATGCCTGTGCTAGGTCGTCCACCAGAGAGTCCAGAGAGAAGTCCTCTGCGAAGTCTTCAGCCTCCGTATCAAGGTTTTCGACCGCTTCCTTGGCAATGTCAAAGAAGGAGTCCGAGTAGTGGAGATTCGTGTTCCAAGTTTCGTAGTTCGTGTAGCCGTTGTAGGTTTCTTTTGTCATAACGTAGGGAATCTTATCAGGTTTCTTATTAACTAGCAAGCAGAAAGTATCGTGCCCCCACTTAATCGTGGCAGGGGGCTTCTCCACTTTGACACTGACTACCGCTTCAGGCGAGCTTTCAACTCAGCCTTCACCGCTTTCGCAGTGTCCCCCTTCCAAGAGGTTGCGTTGTTCAGGAAGTACAGGACAATCGAACGACCAGTATCAGCATAGTACATATCTTTGATGCTGTCCAGCGTGAACATTGCGTCCAAGTAGGGACGAGCAGCAACATGGACTTTTGCCCAATCGTTAGCGATGATGAGGGCGATTCCAGAGATGGTGAGAGAAGAGAGGTTTTTCATACGTTTTAGATTCTATCAGGTTTTTAGTGATTAGCAATAACTTTCTTTAGATGTCGAAGATGTTCACGCCATCCACTAGGATGTCTTCGTTCTTGATAAAAGCAGGAAGGGGGAGAATAGTTTTACCGATCAGCCAGTCCAGTCCGTTTTCCTTCAGGAAGTCCTCCACCGAAGGGAGGGATTCCCGATCTACTATCACGCCGTGCCAAGGTAGTTCGTTTTCCATAGGTGAGTAGATTAACAGGTTTACCGCATTTGGTCAACTGCATTCACAATTATCTTTTCAAAGGAGCCGAGTTGCCTGTAAAGGTCGAACAGGTGGCAGTTTACATCAGAGGAGCCGATCTCCTCATACTGTCCGCTTTCTTCCATATCAATCTCTGTTGCCCTCCGAACTGCCCTCCGCATTGCAAGGCTCAGTCCTTGGTACTTCGCCATTACAGCCACAAAGGCTTCCATCGTGTTTGGTGTCGTGTTGTTTGTCATAACGAAAACAGTATCGCACACTCCAACCCAGAACACAATAACAATCATCATTAACTTTGACGATTTATTTGCTTGCAATCCCGCTTTGCCTCCTGTACACTGGAGGTGTCGGGAGGGGAGTAGCCTTCTTCAAAAGGGTAGAAAACGGATACCTAGTGCCCTCCCTACACCTCCAGTGTACCAAGAAAAAACGCCCCTGTCAAGAACTGTTTTTAAGCGCAAAATGCACCAGCCGCAACCGATACCCATGCGTTAGTATCAAGTTGCAACTGGTGCACCCAATGAAACCAAGCTCACCCTCCCTCACCTGCACTCACAGGGGGGAGGGCTGCTCGTTATGACTCACACAGAAAGTTAAATGATGCCTGTTGTTTGTTTCGCGACCTTCAGGTTCCCGCACTTGAAGGACTTGATCCCGTCCAGCAGGAAGGTCTTGTAGCCTTTGTTTCCTGCCGTGACCGAGTAGACCGTCACCGAGTTGGGGACTGGGAACTTCCCAGCACCAGTGACATATTTCTTGACTCCAGTACGAACCGTGTACTTACTGGTCGTACCGTCCTTCTTCTGATAGACCACTTGGGCAAACTTGCCCTTAGAGGCTTTGAAGAGGATGTTGATTGCTGTCCCGTATGTTGTGTTGTTGTCGTTCATAACAGTAGTATTATTGCACAGATGGTTTAAGATTACAAGCGGAAAGTGAAGGGAGGCTGAAGATTTTTCAACCTCCCTCGAAGATTACTCTTCGTAGTTGTCGTCAGGACGAGGGAACTTGTCGCTGAGTTTGCCGTAGAACCCCTTCAGAAGCTGGTAGGTGTTGTCGTCTTTAATAGTGTCCATCATTTCATTGAAGGCGATGAAGACATCGTCCACGCCTTCGTTATAACCTTCCTTGTAGCTGTTCTGGGAACCGAGGGTAGTATTAGATCCAAACATAATGTGTGTGAGTGTGTATAGGTGCTAGGCTTGTGTGTGAGAGTGAACTTTTTCTGACGAAGTGACGAGTTCATTATCTCGTCGCGTTTATTTGGTGAACATGATCACTATAGCAGAGGGGACAACGAGAATCAAGAGAATTGTTTTGGCAATCGCAGTGGAAAGGGCTTGGTAGTTCATAGAGTTTTTTGTGTTTACTGTTTCAACTGACAGGGGAGAGGATACCATACCCTCTCCCCTATTACAAGGATTATTCTCCAGCCTCTTCAACTTCGTCAACCTCGATACCTTCGTCCGAGAAGTAGTCTTCCATATCCCCGTCGTGAACCTTCTCTTTGGCAAGATCTTCCGCTTCCTCTTCACTGTGGGCTTCCACTTCGACCGTGACAGTCTGAGTCCGAGTGATTTGTACATTCCACTTGATGGGAGGGTTGATGTCCTCTGCTTCGTCCTCGTCCACTTCCATTGTGTCAGCATCAGGGACTAGTTTTGTTGCCTTGTCCAAGATGGGGAAGTGTCCCGAAGGATTCTGGTGTAGAGCCATCTGATTGAACTTGTAGATGGCATTAGCAAGATTGGATGCCTCGATTTCGATTTCACCGTTGACAGTGTAGGAGAAGGGGAGTGTGAATTTACGCATGGTGTTTTTTGTGTTTACTGTTTCAACTGACAAGAAGATAATAGCAGGTTCTGGGGAGAACTGCAAGCACTATTCCACAATAAGATTGCAGTTGTTAAGACGCTCGACTTCGCTCAGATAGAGATTCTCTTCCAGCTCATCCAATTCCTCTTCCAGATTCTCCAACAACCCAGTGTCAGGGAACTGATGATGGAAGGTGTGAGCGATGGTTTCGTATTGCTTGAGGAGGGTTTCGTAGTGGCTCATGGTGTTTTTTGTGTTTACTGTTTCAACCGACAAGAAGATAATAGCAGGTTCTGGGGAGAACTGCAAGCACTAATTACAGCCTGTTCGCTCTAATTCAACAGGGATGGGATCAATGAATGGGAATTGCTTTTCCAAGTCTTGGATGGACTCCAGATGGCTCTCCCAGTCATGGATGGTCGTCTCGTACTGGTTGTGGCACTGAAGGATTCCTACGAGGTCAGCATAGGCACATTTGATGGCAGTGATTTGTTCAGTAGTCATATGTATTAGTCGTTGAGAGAGTTGTGCATAATGCACTCCGCTGCCGCATAGTTAAGGACTTCGTTTCTGATTTTCTGCATCAGGAGGTCGAGCTTACAGAACTCCACAAGTTCCGCAGAGGTCATCGTCTCAGGGTTGATGTTCTCCAGATCATATACAATGTCTTCCAGCTTGGAAGTGAGGGTCGTGTCGTCGAAGTTGAATTGGTAGGTGTTTTTCATAACGAGAAGATATTAACAGGTTCTGGGGGAAACTGCAAACATTATTTGTAAGAGATTGAACAGGTGGTGAAGTTAAAATCGACTTCTCTCCGCATTGCTATGGAACCACTCTCCAAAGCATCACCGATCATATGGTCAATCTCATCGAGACTCCAGTTCTCATGCTCATCGACAATAACTTCGACTTCAATGGTGAGAACCGCTTTGTGGATTTTCTTGGTAGTTGTAGTACTCATGGTGTTTACTGTTTAACTGACATAAAGAGAATAGCAGGTTCTGGGGAGAACTGCAAACATTATTTCACACTTTCTACTCCCCATCCGTAGACTTCCCAGTCCCAGACAACGAAGAGTCCATCCATATCAAACTCCAGACCACCTTCTACAATGTCTTGGAGGTCGTCTTCTTCAAGGTTGTCGTCTTCGATTTCTATCACAACCTTCATCCGAACATCCATGTTAAAGAAGTCAGGTTGCATAGTCAATCCATCTTCAACAACATTTACTGTTCCCTCGTCTACCTCAGACTCCACAACCACTACCTGTGGATCGAGTCCGTTGATGACAGGGTTCTCAAGAAGCTCGTCAGCGTTTGCGCCTTCGAGGACTTGAATCTTCGCTTTGTAGTTGATTCGCAGTAAGTAGGTTTTCATAACGAGAACATTATTACACACTCCCAGTCAGGACGCAACAACAATCTTCATTATCTTTGCATTTTCTTTTTTCTTGCAATTCTCGGTCTGCTCCTGTACACTGGAGGTGTCGGGCGGGGGCTAGGTTTCTTTTTGACCCCCAGAAAATAAAGTCTACTTCCCGCCCTACACCTCCAGTGTACTAAAAAAAGTGGGGGTTGTCAAGCACAAAGATTTTTCTTGACAAATGAAAAAGGGAACCACTTATTAGTGATCCCCTTTCAACTACCGATCCCGTGGGGGAGGTTGCCCCCCCCCCCTTCCCTCTCGCTCTTAGGCGATCAGGAGGTCGAGTGCCCTCTGCTTCAGGACTGCTCCCGAACCGAGGATTGCCCGCTCAAAGCGAGTCTCCGCTTCGATATTGTCCGAGGCTTCCGAGCGAAGCGTCCGAGTGGTGGACAAGCGACCTACAGAGTGGTGATCCACAAACTCTGTCACCGCATTGTAGAGATCCCACTTGGACTTCCCGAGGTTGCCCTTCCCATTGTGGAAGAGGTTCACAAGGTCTTTCCTGCGATTCTCTGTCCGAGTGGGCACCTCGTCCTTGCTGGCAGGCAGGAGCGTCCCTAGGAAGCCTTCTACGTAGGAAGCCGTGACTTCCTGTTCTGCCAGTTCGTTCATCACGACCTGCAAATCCTCGTAGTAGGCATGAGCCAGTTCGAGAACCTTGGCAGCTTCCTGCTGCTTGCTCTGGTAGTTCTTGCGATGGAACACTTTGAAGGTGTTCGACCGATTCCCTAGCGCAGCATTCAGCGTGTTCTGGCAGACAACGCGCACTGGCGTGATCATTCCCTGAAGGGCTTTAGACCCATCGTGGGAGGACACAAAAAGAACACGCTTCACTGTAGTGTCATCAGGATTACTGTTTAAAAACAGTTTCCCTTCTAACTCCACTTGCATGAAGATCTTGCGACCTCCTGCTAGGGAACCCGCAGTGTCCCAAACCGCTTGTCCCTCACCGATGATCGAGTCCGCGAAGTCAAAGACTTCCTGATTCTGGATTGGCGTGTACCTTGAGGACATAACGCTCAGGGGAGCGAGAGTGTCCTTGCGCCTGACGATGTAATTATCAGGAACCTGAAGCAACTCACCATTGATCCCCTCGTGCAAGCAGGGAACCTGCTCCACTTCCCAGTCCAGCTTGGCAACCTTGATTGCCTCTGATGCTGTTACCTTGGCTTCCGTTGTCTGACCCAGCTCATGCCACCCCTTGGTGACCGCTGAGAAAAATTCAACCGAGCCGTCTTCGCGAATAGTTAGATCGTGTGCCATAGTGTTTTTGTCTTTCTTTCTGTTTTTTGTGTTTGTGTTTTCTTCAACCGACGAGAGCATTATTGCATACTCATTTGTGTTTATCAAGAACTATTTTAAGGATTAGCAAGAATTTTTTTTCAAGAGACGAAGCTCAAAGAGTGCCAATTCAACCAACTTGAACTCAGTATTGCACGCTTCAATGCTACCCTTAGCCTGTTCTGCAAGGCGAGCAAACATCTGAGCTTGGTTTTCGTAAAACCCATGTTCCCTCTGATAGCTCATCCTGCGAGTGAACAGGTCAGTCCTGACATATTTGAGTGCCTCCTCAGAGAAGTCGTTTTCGAGGAAGTAGTTGGTGTCTTGGTTTGTCATACGGCAAACACTATCTCACATCCCCAACAGGAAAGCAACAAGAATCGTCATCAATCGACACGTTTTTTGACAAAAGAAAAAGCTTGACTTCGACACTATTCTAGATTACACTGGAGGTGTCGGGCGGGAACTAGGCTTCCGCCAACAGGAATTGATAAAAAAAGTCCAGCCCCCGCCCGACACCTCCAGTGTACACGATTCCAAAAAATAAAACAAGAACTATTTTCAACAAAAAAACCGGCAATTTTTTCCTATAGGAACCTTTTGCCTCTTGCCTAATAGGTAATTTTTGCCTACCTGACGGCACGACGAAACAAGAATCCTTATCTATATAGATAGTGATCCTCGTTTAACTAAATAGTAATCCCTGTTTTTAACAAAAGGGAATTGTTATTTCCTACCCTACTGGTCTTATGAACAGATATGAAAAACCCAGTAAAGAAACCACGCAGTCTCACCCAGTAGGGTAGGAGAAATTAACAAATACTATCAAACTCCGAAGAGTGGTGCGCTATTCTGGTTCTTCCAGAAGAGATACCAATCCTCATTATGTGGCAAAACACCATCAATCGTCTTTGACACATGATCTACCATCATCGTATACTCATGGAAATTCTTGGTGGTTCTATTATAAATACCATTTTCATCAGTATAAGAAAGTGTCAAGAAGTTTTCTTCTCCACTATAATTAGTAGATACCGAAACATTACGAGCAATCACTTGCCCATTGCTTACCATCAGTCCGTCGTTCGTGAAGTTAGTTGTCATACTGGTACTATACTCTATACTTGGTTGTCTGTCAATACTTGCTTTACTCTTGTTTGTGGTGAAATTGTGTTCCTTATTACCTATGATGTATCCTATAACCCACATTACATAATGTATGCGTACACCCACATACCCATACATACCCATACATACACGTTATATACACATATACATATACACTCTACGCTTGTGCCCACAGACGCTAGGCTTGTCTACGAGAGCTATCTTTTTTTCACGAAGTGACAAGCTCATTATTTAAACACGAATTTAATATACTCGCGAGTTTATTGGAATGAGTCCGACCTAGTCATACGGGAATGGTATAGGTGGATGTGTGGTAATAGGGATTACTATTAGGGGGAGAACTTTATATAATTTTTTTCTTGACATTTGATAAAAATTTTTTGGGGAGGTCTGACTTTATAAAATCAGTTTCCCTTATTTTTTATTGTATATCTTTTATACTTTAAATACAAATTTTTAAAAATCTTTATTCTACAGAGTAAAATTAATGTTTTTTATCTTTTTTAATCGATGTTTTTGGTGGTTGAAAAGACTAAATAGATTGTCAATTTTCTGTAAAAAACACAAATATTTGTCTGTTTTTATTCAAAAAGTGTGCCATTATGTCACAAAACTGTCTTCTTTTATACACTTAGTATCTACTATTACTATATACTTTATTAGTAATCCTTATTATCTTTCAGTCCTCGACATCTTTTTCTCCCTATATCGAGCAGTTTATTCGATCACTTGCCACTCAGATCGAACCAAACGAAACTTGGCATTTGGAAAAAACTTTCTTAATTTTTCTATCTCATCAATAGCTTCTTGAATAAGAGAATAACCACATTCATATTCCCAAGATTCTTTTTTACAGCATTCGATGATGTACTTTATATTAATAGATGGCTTTATTATTTTCATGTTTATTATTCGATAATAGTATGTTTAATTACTGTTTGTTCCTCTACTAATACATAGTTATGTGGTGGTCTGGATTTCCATTCTACCATACCAACACGATCTCTCATTCTGACTAAATCTGTTTTGGCTTCCTCAATAGTTTTATGAGCCAAAGAAGTCCACCCTCCCATCAAATCTTTAACTTTGTATGTAGTGATAGTTTTTGTTTCTTGTGTTGTCATGTGTCTAATATCGCACACCTAGTTTATGCTGTCAACATCTTTTTCTCCCTACATCGAGCAATTTTTTACTTTATCAAACACTATGTTATGTTTAATCACTGCAAGGAAGAATAGATGTTCGTCTATTACTTTATAACAGCAATCAAAGTTTCCTGTAGAAACTACACCGATCACTTTTGATGGTATTAAAAAATCTTTTGAGCAATCAAACCTTAATATTTTGATTATCATTCATCAATACCACTTTCAATTGTGTAATCCTTGATCTCTCCGTCAATATCAAATTTCTTAATAGCCTGATTTATTCTTGATACAGTCTCAGTAAGACATTCTCCTGAATCTTTGTTCACTGCCACTTTGATTGTGATTGTTGCGTAGTAGATTTCTTTTTCCATGTGATGATAATAGCTTACTTGTTTTTGTTTGTCAACATCTTTTGATTCACATATGTACTTGTACTCGATGCCATACTTGATCACTGCCAGAAAGAAAAGGCGTTTATCAAAAACTTTATAAGTGTTCCCAAAACTACCATCAATTAGTTTAATACCCATATCAAGATCACCAACAGTATAAACATCAATCTTGTGAGAAAGAGATCTCCAGTCATCGGTAATCCTGATTAGCATAACTAATAAATCTCTTTACTTCTTCCGTTGTCAGTCTCTTCGTAGACTTCTATGTCGTGTGATTTTGGTCGTGATCTTTTGGAAACGTATTCTCTTGCTGCTTCTTCAGTAAAAAAGACATCACAAAATTGACGATTTTCATAATATCCGTCAACGAATACGATATAAACCTTTTTCTTCTTTTCCATATTAATATAAATGTTCGAATAATTGTGTTGAAAAAGGACTGTTTATATCAACTGTTTTTAAATTGAATCGATGGTTGGTCCATGCGCTATCTTTCTTGTCTTGTTCCTTAACTAGCTTCTTCAGTGCTGCGTGCGCTGATTGAGGTTTGTTATGTACTGACATGATGCCATAGTCGCAACAACCAAGTCCAGTGGTTTTTTCATAAGTCACTAGATACATCTTACTGGTGAAGTGATTTAACGATTTCTTTGTCATACCTGTACCCATCCGCTTCTTGCTCTAGACTGAAAAAGGTAGATGAACTTCTTGAACATCTCCTTAGTCCAGATACCTTCTTCGATGAAATAGAAAATATCATCAAGAGTGTAGAATTCGTTCACTGCTGCCTTTACCGATTCGATTTGGTCTTGAGTCATAGAAGATTTGTTTTGTGTGTTGTTCATAGGAAGAGTATCGCACACTTGGTTCATACCGTCAACAACTTTCTCACTCAACTGTTCCCCATGCTCTTGTAGTAGTCATGAAGAATGTGTGTGATGTGTTGATGTTCGTCATAATCTAGCTGTTTGGTAATGTCATCACACTCCCAGTTCTGTACCCAGTAATCACAAGGCTTCCCAGATTCGTCCAGATTCTCGAATACAAACAGTCTCATTGAATCCAGTTCAATCTCAGTGACTCGTTCAACAACCGCTCGCAGAGTTGATTTAATAATTCTCATTTGTTTTGTTCTTTTACTCTAATTTCTAATCCTAGTTTAACTACAACTAACATGAATAGTGGTTCGTTGATCACTTCATACTCATACTCAATTACAGTACCGATGTAATCATTTTCCATCTTAAACATTCTATTAAAGATGTTTAAGAACTTAATACCCAATCCTCGTTCTTCTGGTGATCCTAAATAATAAGTACTATCAGTAGGAATGTAATCACCGTCCTCATGAAACCACCGAAGGAGTCGATTGTATTCTGATCTGTCCATCCTGATCTTCATATCAATACTTACAGACAGGATGAATGTCCTGTCTGCTTTCTAGGAACATCATTCTTCTGCTTTCTTCTTCCCTCTCGATTCCTCGCACACTTTCGATAATCTCAAATAGCTTCTCTGCAACTCTCTCGTCTTGTAGAATCTGAGGAGCATACATGGCTAGTTTAACATAAACTCTGGCAGAAAATTCGTCATTAGTCATAGTAGTAGTTGGTTGGTTGATTTGTCTTCTTACTATACCAGAGTTCATTCCCCTGTCAACACCTAAATCCCATACTTAATCTTTGCTAGAAACCATTGCTTCTCGTCTAGAATCTTATAGTAATCAGAATGAACACCGATTCCATAATTCCGTTCGTTCTCCTTAGTTACATTAGCTAACAATCCTAATTCTTTTGAATTGATAAACTCTCTGTACAAAAGACGACTTTTTTTCCATTCTGTTTCAAACTTATCAAATACTTCTGGGAAGAAATAGTAATCATCTATATTGTCTTTACCATCCGACCTCCGATCATATATAAATGTTTCTGTACAAAACTTTCTGTAATTATCGAAGTCAAGTTCGATCCTCCTACAAAACCTATTGCCGATTGATTTGTTCATAGATGTTGATTGCATGACCTGTGAGATAACCATCGATATCATTCAGCATCTTTATAACTTCTAGCCTCTGTGTCTTGGCATTGTCATAATGATCAGCACCAAGAGGATAGTAATCCCGTGGATGAAACTCGATCTTGCTGAATGCGTCCCGAAGAGTAATAGCAGCGTCCATTGCCTTCTGGTATTCCTCCAGAAGAACCTGTCCGTCATTGCCGTTCATGTGAATCAGAGGGTAGTGATGTTCTTTAGTCATAGGTAAAGTATAGCAGTAGTTTTAATTTCAGGCAACAACTTTCTCGTAATTAGTGTATCGAGCAATGATCACCCAATCTTTATTGGGTTCCAGTTGTTTGTTTTTTTCGCAAACACGACTAGCCTGTTCCCGATCTTGGGTTTCCCCTACGCACCAAAAGTCTTCGTCTTCAATCCTGCCTACCAAATAAGTGGTTTCTTGTGGAGGTATGTTCATCATATCTTTTTTCTTTTGTGTTTATGCTTTCTGCATCTAAATGCGGCACTAGCTCTTCTTTTCTTTTGAATCTTTATTTCTACTACGGCTAATATAACCGCAATCAGAATCAATAGCAACAATAAAGGTAAATTATTCGACAAAACATCAAATGCCATATTCCCCATTAAATATAACTTTTTGGGGATCGACATGTCATATTCATCATGTAGCATTATTTGCTCTCCATCATTACCATCACAACAGCAAGTTTGGTAGCAAGTTCTGTCTTCTGGGATTCTGTCAGTTCGATTCCATTTGTTTCCACACCCAGATTGGATGCCATAGTGAGGAGCTGTTCAGTAGTGAATTTGTCGTTTGTCATATGAGTAGTATTACACACCGCATTTTTCTGGTCAACAAGAATCGTCAACTTATTACATCTTCACCTTCTACATCTTCCCATCGTGAACGCATCCGTTCCACTATCTCATCTGGTACACCATGAACATTCTGATAGTTCCTAGTAGCTTTCTTGATAATGATGTTCGCATTATACTTCTTACCTAACTCGATGTATGGTTCAATCTCCCACTTCTGGGTAAAGGTATTACTCACAATCACAGATTTGCCGTTCTGTAAATTGTTCTCAGTCTGAGTCTTACACCAATGATGCGCCAAATTCAATTTGTTTGGATTAAATTTATAATTACCATTCTTATAAAAGAACATGTCTGCCTCGTAATGAGACAAACTAGGATCATCATTTATTAGTTTTTTGGCATAAGTTGTTTTACCAGAACCAGATACACCTCGAACAAGAATTAATTTCATAATTAATAATCTCCATAAATTTCTTCATCGCAATCGTATCGCTCAAAGATATCCGAACGATATCCACTTTTCTTTTCTTCCTCGCAAGAATCACAGACCTTGCACAGAAAGATATCATAACCATCATAAAGATTCCGAAAACGCTTTCCGCTTCCGCAATCACAGTTGTCATAGTTCTCGTCGTAGTTACTCATAGTACTAGTATTACACACTCTTGTTGATAGGACAAGACTTTAATACTTCCGTAGTTGTTGTTACAACATGTTCCACTACTCTGTATTCACAAATACATTTTTGTGTAGCTTCCTTTTCTGCCTGTACTAATTTACGAAGGTTGTAACAAGCCTCCGTATAAGACTTGAATTGCCGATTAACAGCATTGCTGGGATACCAGACATCAGGTTCCCAGATCGAAGTGTATTGAATTTCGTAGTGGCTTTTGGTTGTCTTGTCGAGTTCGTAGTTCATGAGGAGAGTATGCCACAACTCTCCCCATCCTGTCAACATCTATTTTCAACTATCTTCACTTAGATAGCTTGTGACTCTGAGTCTTCACTGCATCTACACTGTTGTCCAGCATTCTGAATACACCAGTAAACCCAACTGTGCTTATAATAACACCAACAATAACTCCTGCAATAAATGTCTTCATTTAGTCTCCTCTCTTCTTCATCCGAATCATTACATCTTTCGTATCTTCCAGAACTTGACACATCAAGTCCTGACAATAAAGAATCCATTCTTCTTCAGAAATGATTCCTTGATTAAGTTGTTCCAACTTTTTAGTATATTCTTCTACAACGATTGCCATAATTAGTTTTGTTTAATCCATTCTAATTGGACATGAGCATATTTGTCAACTGTCCATTTTGCTGCTCCAGCATTTACAGCATCAGCAATACTATAAAATATCCAACAAGAAATCCAAAGATTCCAAATACAACTGAACATTATAACCACTACTCCAACAACAAGTGTTTCGTCTTTCATGGGATGAGTATCCCACATTGATCTTTACTTGTCAACCTTTTTGTTCATGGTTGCTCCGATGTAGGTTCCCACAAAGGAACCCAGACAGGAAGGGATGACGATCCAGTGTTCCTGTACATAGAAGATGGCAGAGGTACTCAAGGCAAGATTGATCCCACTAGACCACAAAGAAGTTATAAGAGGTTTATCTTCTTTTAATGCATTTAAATAGTAAACATAAAAAACATTTACCAGTGCGACCAGAACTAATGTAATAAGACCTTTCCACATATAGGCTATTTAATAGTATTCGCGTCTATAATATGTTCTAACAAATCTATTATATCCTCGATCTTTTTATATCTGTCAGATAGATCTAAATTAGAATCATATTTAATTACGAATTCATTTAAACTTTCTGCCACTTTAGTTGTATTCTTTTCTATGTCATTTTTTGAATTCATAATTATTCGTGATGTTCCCAGTGATAAGATAAAAACAGTATTAATAATATACCAATAATAATAAACATTTTTATCATACTTTATATTTACTTTCGCAAACGATCTTTTAAAAATATAAAATACTAACTAAATACTCTTATGGCTAATAAAAAAGTTTCCGAATTACCAAAAGCTACAATTTCAAAGGACGATGATATATTTGTAATGGATCAATCGGGTACTACAAAAACAGTATATTTAAGTACAATTGCTAGTAAAATTGCGCCTTCATCCACTACAATAGTAGGAAATGCAAGTGCAGGTATTTTCGTAGATGCTGTTGTATTTCAAACTACCAATACAACAGGTACATGGAAGGCACCAGCAGGATGTTACTCTGCTAGAGTAACACTAGTTGGTGGTGGGAGTGTAGGTTCTACTAATGGTGTTGCAAGCAGATTCAATTATCCAACAGGAACAACCCCACAACAAAATCAAGGTTATGCTGGTGGTGGAAGTTGGAATGGTGTAGGTGGAGATTCTGGATGGAATTCTGTTAAATTTTCGGGAGCAGCAGGTACACCAGCAGGTGGTATAAATGGGGATTTTGGTCGTGGTGGTTGTGCAGCGGGTGGTTGTGGTGGAGGTGGTGGAGGTTGTGGTGACCTAACTGCATCAGGTGGCAGTTGGGGTGGTTCTGGTGACATATCTACACCTAATTCCACTACGGGTCGAGTTGGTGCTGGTGGTAGTGGGGGTGTAACAGGAAATGGTGGAAGAGGTGGATCAAATAGCGGTGGTGCTGGAGCAGGTAATATAACTCTTAGTTATAAATCATTACTTCAATTAAATGCAACCAAAAGATATGGATATGGTGCTGGAGGTGCTGGATGGTGTACATTTATAGTAAGCACTATACCAGATCAAGATTATTCATACACTGTTGGATCTTTGGTTGTTATTGAGTGGTAATCACTAATTTTAAAACCAAAAACATGAACTAAATACTCTTATGGCTAATAAAAAAGTTTCCGAATTACCAGCAGTTAATACATTAAATGATGATGATATATTTGTACTAGATCATCAGGGATCTACTGGTACTGTAACTTTTCGTACAATTGCTTCTAACGTATCTGGTGGTTCTATTCCTAAACCTACTGGACTTGCTGCTGGAAATAATGGTAATGTTTTAACTTACAAACATAGTACTACTAGTTGGGTTGCCAGTGCTGCCAATTTTATACCAAAACCAACTACTACTTCTGCTGATGATGGTAATGTTTTAACTTACAAACATAGTACTACTAGTTGGGTTGCCAGTGCTGCCAATTTTATACCAAAACCAACTACCACTTCTGCTGATGATGGTAAGGTTTTAACTTACCATCATAGTTTTAATCGATGGGTAGCTAGTGCTCCTTCTTCTGGAGGATCTTCTCTTCTTGATAATATAAGAATATTTAGCGGGGGGTCAACAGGAAGCTGGACGGTTCCTGCTGGAGTTTACAGCATAGTTGTCACGATTGCCGCAGGAGGAGGTGGAGGAGGAGGTGGAGGAGCACAAACAAACACTTCTGGTGGAACTGGTGGGCATGGTGGAGGTGGAGGTGCTGGTCATTTTATATTCTCGGTTACACCCGGTGAGGTATTTCAGTATAGCGTAGGGTTAGGTGGACAAAAAGGTATTCGTGGAGTACATAGCGGTCAGGTGAATGGTACTGCTGGTGCTAATGGTCAACCTTCTAGATTTAATTATCCATCGGGAACTACACCAAGTTTTAAACAAATATATTGTACTGGTGGTAATGGTGGAACTGGGGGTACTTATGGTGGGCCTAGTGGTGGTGTAAATGGTACTGATGGTACTCAGGGAATAATATATTCCGCTAATACCAATAGTGGTACAAATCCAACTTATACCGAATCAAGTGTTTTATATTCTGGAAATTATGGGGGAGTATCTTTTCCTACGTTTGGTATATCTTTAAAAGCACATTTTTATAGATTGACTAATTACACATCTACACCAACGAGTGGTGGTGCTGCTGGTGGTGGTGGTACTGGTGGTGGATTAGATGGTACTGAAGATGGAGGTGATGGTTACTTCTCAGGAAATAATGGTACTGATGGCACAAATGGTATACTAATCATCCAATGGTAAACTAAATAGTTTTCATCGAACAGAAGTTATCTTCAGTTTCCGAATACTGCCAAGCATCTTCAGCAGGAAAGAAGACATAAATGTATTCGCATCCCATGTCTTGAGCTTTCTTTCTCAGATACTCATAAGACACGTTTTGTGTTACATGAAGTTGTTCTCCCCGTTGAGTGTAGAATTCACATTTATCAACAAATTCCCTCAAACATGACATTTCTCCTTTCGACAGAAGATCATTCACGATACCTTCTGTCTTATAATGTTCCTTCAAAATCTTTCCGTTATGCTCTGGGTAGCCATCAAAGTGGCAGTACGAGGCATCATAAACATCATGACCTTTTTCGATTGCGATTAGTGAACGTGTAGCCATAGTATTAATATTTGATTAAGATTAAACAGAATGTTAAAAAGTTACCAGCAACAAGAAACAAGAATATCGTCAAATACAATTTATTTATTTCTGGGAAATGCATCTTGAAACTTCTTAAAAAGTGTATCAAACTGTTCTTCATCTGTCAAATAGTTTCCAGTCAAGCCATTCGCTCCAAGAATATTAATATTCTTGATGATATGCTCAAATGCTGCAATCCATCCATTCTTGAAGTCTTGCGTCAAGGCTTCCTGTTTCTTGGAAGATTCGTAATCTTTAATAATTAGATCACGAATTGTATCATACGCAACTAATGATCCCTGTGAGAAATGTTCCTTTAGAAAGGCATACATTTCGTAGTCAATACCGAAGTCGTTGTTCTTTTTCATATTTGTGTTTAGTTAATTAATTTGTGGTAGATATAGTTACCCAAGACAACTCCTGCTGCAACTATACAAATAGAGTAAAGATGTGCGCTGAAGAAAATTATTAGTATGGACAGTAATAGAATAGTTAGTAGTAGTGACATATAGATAGTATTACACAAAAGTTCTAAAAGGTCAATAGTTATTTCAACTTTTCTAGTTTTACATTAGCAATACCGCATTTAAGGATTCCCAATTCTTTTGCTGCTGGTATGTTTAGATCCGCAATCCTTCCTGCAACATAAGGCCCGCGATCTTCGACAACTGCTACCACAGTCTTATTGGTTTTGATATTTGTAATCTTAACAAACGTACCAATTGGTAATGTTTTATGTGCCAATGCTGGTTTGACGTGATGCAACCTTTTACCAGTAGAGGATTTGTAGTTTTCTTTTCCGTACCAAGAAGCAATCCCTCTCTGGGGGATCGATGCACTGGCTACTGTTTCAGTAAGCATCATTAGTGTTAGTGTTATTGTTTTCATGCTGGGAATAATACCATATCTTGCTTTGCTGTCAACCGATTTAATCACAGAATTGGTAAATAATACCATGAACGATGAACAACTAATCTGGGAAGCTTACCAGACTAGCCTAGAAGAAGGCTGGGGAAAGAACCTAGCTATGATGGGTATGGGTGCATTGATGGCTCACGGAGCAATGAAACATAATCCTGCTAAACCAGAAGCACCAACAAAGCCCCAGCATTCTCAGGTCGAGACTAAACAAAAAAGAAGTCCTGCTATGGAACGTGAAATGAACAAGCTAGAATACCATAAAGAGATGGCTAAAACATTAAACAAATCAAAATGGGTAGAGAAGTATTATGTCCCTGTAGATAATAAAGGAGAACCTTTATTAGATTTCAAAACTTTAAACAGACTAAGAAAGAAACACAATCTATCTAATGTAGACGAACAGCAATTCAGAGCAGCACAGAATACTTTCGGAAGATAAATATAATTATGACAATCAAAGATCAAGAATTATTGGCAGAAGCATACTTAACAGAAATATTCGGTTTCGGTTCTAAACCAGAAATGATAGATATCAAAAAAGAATTAGACCCAGAATCGTACAGTATTGTTGCTAGTGTATTCCGTAATAATCCTAGTTTACATGATTACATTCAATCATGTAATAAAGGTTCTTGTTTAATTGACAAGAACAAACTCCCCAAGATTTGCAATCTATTAAAGAAGCAATATGATGCTACCGATCACAGCAGTGAAAATTTGGATGCTGTGATCGATGCTCATGATGCTCTTGTTCAGTTGTATCAACCTACTTCTGGATATGTCAGTAGTGGTCAATCCCAACCTTGGGGATATAAGCCAGCTAACAATTAATTAGATTCCTTATCTCCACAATAAGTACAACGCCTAAAAGATTCTTCGTCGTGTTGTGAATAAACACCGATATTGCATCTGCTACAGTGTTTCACGAAAACAACTGCTCCTTCAGCATTGTCTTGAAAATTGAATCGTTCCTGTTCTTCTTTATAATTGGGATTATCTCTTGGACAGAACTGATTAATATCCACCGTAAATTTGGTACTATAACGTCCTGTTCCAGAAGAAGAACCATTTACAATTACTTCTGGGAAAGCTTCTCGTTTAACTTCAACTTGTGTTATAAACTCTTCCTTGGCAGGTCTGAGCTTAGGAACAATGACTGATGCTGCTTGTACAGCACCGACTGCGAGTAGTATAATAATTAGTAGTTTCTTCATATAATTTTACTTAGAGATTTCTTTGCCTTTTAGGAAGTTTGCCCAATCCAAAATAGTATCTCTACTCATCGTGTTTACCGAATTCCATTCACCGACTTTCCTCAAATAAACTTCCGCTTCTTGTAGGCTTGTAATAAGCTGGGGTTCTTCTTTTGTAGTTTCTTTTGTTTTTGTATTTTTTTGTGCGAGTTGTAGCATATGTTTTGTATTTGAATTACTTTACACTAAATTGATCGAGAAGTCAATATTAAAGTGGTCCCCTCATCGAGTCATAATACTTTTGTTCTTCCTGATATTCGTTCTCATAGTACGCCGATTCTTCTGTTGCTGCTTCATACATATCAGAGAATACTTCATCATACAATTCAAACAAGGATTTGTATTCTTCCGAAGATTTGATAGCATCAAGCTCTTCATTGGTTTCTGGATCACCGAAGATTTCTGACCAGTACTCTTCTGGAAGCTCTTTTACCGAAGAGTATTTAAACTCCATAGGCATGGGTATACCCAAAGATTTGGTCCATTCCACAAGACATTCATCTTCTGGTTCGTAATCACAATCACCAACATAAAGACGATCATGATTTGAATTTTTGATATCCAATTTTGCTTTCAGAAGTTTTTTTGTGATTGCGTCTAGTGCTGCGTTGTTTGTTTTCATAGTGTGTGTCATTCAATTCCTAGATCAGTATTACACAGTTTGTGGAGAGAGTCAAGCGCATCGTTCAAATCTTTTGCAAATTCTTCAAACTCGTTGCCTTCCTTCGATCCATAAACCGCATCCGCACATCTTTCAGCGAGGACAATCAAATCAGGATTATCGTATTCTTCAACAGTCAGAGGAACTCTGAGAACCTCTGAGTAATTGAAGCACCAGTAGTCGCTACCAGTCCATTCCCCACTGTACTGATCTGCCATAAGAATAATACTTTCTGCACATTCTTGCAAGACTTTTTCTCGTTCTTCGTCTTCATCTGTAGGAATACAGATATTTGCATACCTATTAAGGTAAATCTCAATAAACAATGTATCTTCACCAACTGGATCAATGATGGCAATTTGATCTACCACACACTGACCGTTAGGATCAAGGTCTGCATTCTTACCGTTCATTCCACAGCAGTTACGACCATACCCTTTAATCACCTTTTCGTCAAGTAAAGCAATAGCAATATCTTGATTCGCGCATTCGTTGTCAGGGTTATCTCCGAGGTAATTAGTTAATGTTTTCATGACCCAATTATATCACAAAACAAAAGGGAGGCAAGAATATTCTCGCCTCCCTTCAAGTAACTTAAACGTGAGAAGTTACAATCACGTTTCTATTTCCACTCTCATCAATCTCCAGCAATTCTTGGAAATAAACTCCAGCAGCACTGGTATCAACATTTGTGATAGAACACCTCATACCATCATCAGAAATAGTGGTTATCCTTTTAATTGGAGTGTGTCCGACTACCTGTCTCATATTAGAGATAAGTTCTATATCTCTCCAGTCCAACCAAGTTAAACTACCGACAATATTATTTCCACCTCTGGAAAATCCAGCAGCCCAGACTGCATTACTTTCATCACCAGCTTTGAGTTTACTTACAGCTTCATCTACTGTACGTTGAACTGATTCTTCGTTGATAGCTTCACTCATAGGGTGCTGGAACCAATACTTCGTAAGCCCAGCATGGGAAAACCAATGTCCGTTCTCAAAGTGAAAGTACTTGAGCTTGTTCCAGTCTTCAATGGTCAACTCTTGGTTGATTATCATCTTCTTGGCATGGGAAAATCCACTGCACATACAAGAGAAGTGTGGATGGTATATCATATCGTGATTACCATAAAGATAAACCCAATCAGGTTCAGAACCCATCACAGTTTTCAACCAATGTGCAGTTGATGCATTAAGTTCAGGAGTGTCCCCAAACTGATCAAAGTAATCACCCATGAAGATAAACTTATGGGTCTTGTGATACTTACCAATAATTCGTTCTACCTTAGCATAGTGAGTATGCACATCAGGTATGATGAGAAGTTTCTTTTCGTATTTCATATATACGACTATACACTAACGAGCTTATATGTCAAACGATTTAATCGCCTTGAGTTGTTTTTGCCTTCCATTCGGCTACTGACCCTGCACCAGCTTTTTGTGCCTTCTTCGCTTGTGTAGCAGCACCAAAGGATTGATTTTTTAGCTTGCCCACTCCTGCAATTCCACTCAATTCATGAGGGATGGCTTTTGCTCTGATTGCTTTTTCCTTGTCTACCTTGGAAACCTTTGCTACCGATTTACCCGACAAGAACTCAGATACTGTTTTTCTTGGTTGCTTTGCATCATTCTGTCCCATAAATTCTATATAGATTGTATTAAATTCACTAGGTTCGACTCCGACTTCATCCAACAATTTAGTCACCAAATTTTTATATTTGGATACTTCTTCTTCAAATTGCCAGAAAGATAACATACCGTATCTACCTTTCAAGTCTCTCATATTATCCCAGAACCTACCAGACAACATGAAGACCTCTCTTTGAGGTAAGTTGTACAGTCTGGCTTTTCTGTACTCTTCTGGGTTTGCTATGTTTACTGTTACAACAGATTCTGGATTGGGATCTTGTGGTGCATCTTCATCCAAACTAACCTGTACCTTTGGTACATTAATAGTAATTGGTTTTTCTGATCCTTGAACACTAGAAGATATCTCCTTCATTAGTTTAAGAATACAATCAAAATGTGTTACACGATTCTGCATCGATGATTGTATCATGACTAATTCATGATTATATCTTTGAAGATAATCAGAGAACAATCTTACCTTTTCTCCACTCTTTAATGTTACTTCACAATTAGAATCAAAAAACCCAAATACATGCGGACTCCCGACCATAGTGTTTATATGTACAGTTCTTCCTGATTTAGCATCTGTAAATTTTACAGTATCAGGAGTCTCAAATATAAATTGATGAAGATAATCGTTAATCTTGGAGTCAAAGTTTCCCATTATTATATTTAGTTTATTAACAAAAAAATCCCCTCTAGGACTACTACTTCCTAGAGGGGACTCACTACTACACTACTCTGCCAAAATCTTATCCACTTCTTCCTTCATTTCCTGATCAGAAAGGAACCGATACTTGTCGCCTTCTTCAACAGTGAAGCCTTCCGCAAGGAACCAATCCAACCTACGATGAATCATATCTGCAACAACATAATTAAAATTGGGGATATCCCGCATAATTTCTTCACGCAATTCATCTTGTGGAATATGTTTTACTTCTTCTTCAGTAAGAAGATAGTCCCAATCTTTGGGAAAGAATTTATGACTCTTAAATTCCTTATGAATTACTGTCTCAGCAGTAAAATAAGCAAGTTCTTTAATATTTTTGAATTCCATAATTTTTGTTTTCTTTTTCATATTTTTTATACTACCACGAAACCTCATCAGTTGTCAATACTGAAATAAGTTTGGAATTGCTATCATAAATACTAATCGTAAAATCCCTAGAAGCAGAAGATGCATCATCCAACAACTTAAATTTAGCAGCAGGAACCATCATCATAGTATATCCTTCAGCGAACATCCTCCGAAGCGTTGACCTTTGGAGTGTAGCACTCAACAATCCAGATATATCTTTTCTAAGATCGTGTGATAATGTATCAATACTTTGCGTTTCATCATTTCGAGATTCCCAAAGATGACGAATAGATGCTGTAGTGTACTCGTCATAAATTTCGTTCATGAACAGATCAATGTTTGTGATTGGATTTAGTGGTGTCATAGTAGTGTTATATCAGATTAGTTTTTGTTTGTCAAATGATCAATTTCTTCTTCGTAGAATTTTTTCAGACAATCTTCGACTCTTTCGTCTGAGTCTCCAAGAGTATAGATCACCCAATCACCATACTCTCTTCTGAACTCTTTGTCAATATATTCGAACCCTCCGTAGTATTGTAAATTCTTATCTTCTTTCTTGTGGACAGTAAGTCCGTCTTCACAGATATATAACCTGTATGCACAACGCTTGTCAAGACCAATATCTTCTGGGAGTACTTCCAGCATATTGGAAATTAATTTGGAAACTAGTGTGTCTGTATTTATAATAAAGTTTGAGATCGTTTTCATGTAGTCATTATTACACATGGCTAGTTGTGATGCAAGAACTATTTCATCACAATCCATATTTTATTCTGAATAGCATTAATTTCTTTTTATTGTGAATTACTATTCGATGTTCGTAACAATAAGATTCTTCTCTGGGAACTCGTATGTGTTCTGCGGTAAATCCCAAATGTTTTTTAAATTTGTTGGAGATAGATCTACAAGCAAGAAATCTATCATCATTGAGAATAAATGATAATTCTTGTCTACCATACTTAAGATACTTTAATTCTTCGAGATTGGTTATTGTATAACTTTCGAATATCCTACCACCCATGATTAGTGTTTGTTCTTATCCAAATAACTCGTCAATGCTCTAATCATAGCCTCATTAAAAGTTATATCCTGACCATGAGCATAAAGAATCAGTCCGATAAGTTGTTCTTTAGTAAATGATTCCAAATCAATAGAAATTTGTGCCATATTCATATTAATCTACAGTCCTATCTCCAGTTTCAGTATCTTGAATATACCAACGCTCGTCTTTTCCAACAGTACTCAACTCACCTGTACATTCTAAATCTACATTGTTATAACGAACACCAGTGATAATTTCATACATCTCATCGATATCATGATACAACAACATTAACTTGGATGGATCAAATGTTTCATCATCTGGTAATTCCAGAATATACTCTGATGAATAACCTTTGCTGAAGATCTGACCAACCATAACATAACGAGCATCAAAGTCAACCAGATATACATCCTGTTCACATTGAGCATCACAATCAGCAGTGTTAAAAATACCCCCAAGATTACAAGAGAATACTTCTTCTCCATCTTCAGTAGACAAAGGATTCGTCTCTCTATCTTGATGCATTTTGTTTACAAACATACTTGTGCTGTCATCCATGTTAGGACCACAGTTGTGATACAGACGATCACATTCAAACTTGGTATCAAAATTGATACCATCTGTAATTTCTTCAGACAGTTCATCTTCCATAGTGCCACACATATGGAGAGTCACATCCAAATCATTGTCCTTGAAGTGCCTGTAAAATTTTTCTGGAACTTCACCCATCAACACTTCTGTATCCCAACCTCGAAAACTGATAATGTATTTCATAATTTATTGTCCTATAATATCCAACATTTTTTTCTTTTTGTCAAGAAAAGTTTTACGAATTGCCTGAATTAATTTGTCTACTGCTTCGTAATCATTTTTAAAATAACTAGGATCATCAACATATTCTAATACGATATCTCTAAAAACATCTCTGATATTGTCTCTCGATTCTTCTACAGCAGTTTCTAACTGAATGAAGTCTGGATCTGGGGATGCACCAATCCAGTGCATACCTCTATTTCCATACTTTTGGTTTGTTACAAAATAACTACCATATCCTATATGGTCACGATCATATAATCTACCAATACGTTTATACTTACCATCTACTTTCAAATAAATGGTTTCTTCGGGAAGTTTATTAGGCATATGATTCTCTTAAAACATCCAACATCAAGATGTTTTGTATTTCTTGACCCATGTTATCTACATCCTTTATGATATACAAAGTATCTTCATTTTGATATGTAGTTTTATTCAACTTAACTATACTCATAATAAATCCCCCATTTTCGGATTTATAAAATTCCATTTTAAATGTCGGTTTACTACGAAATGATTTACTATCATCGTATGGGTACGGGGTTGTGGCTATATTCGATCCCATAGCATTAGAAAACAATCCCGAAGATCCATTAGTAACGACTATACCACTAGCCCCCATACCGTTTGGTATTGTTGTTAAACTTCCTATTGCGTTTGATGATAATGATCCATTCAATATTGGATTTGCTGATGTTTGGTTGCTTGTGTACATAATTGTAAGTTACTATTATAACACCAAACATTACAAAATCTACTTCTTTTTATAATCAAAATAAACAAATCCTCTCTTGTCAATTCTATGAGACTTTGGATATTTGAGTTTTAATGCTTCGTCTAGATCACCCCAATTAATTTCAATATCATTTGAGAAAAACACAAATACATAAGCACCATTAGATTTAATAAGATGACGACCCAAATATTTGTAAAATACTGCTTTTGCGGCATCTCCAATAATATCATTTTGAATTCTATAAGTACCACCATATACGAATGTATTTTTGTAAAACTCTATCCTATTTAATTTAGTGGTTTCACCAAAAACATATTCTAATTCATTACCTTTAAGAGGTTTTTTAATGTTTTTTTTAAGAGTAGACAATACTGGATTTGTAACACCAGCAAGCAACATTAACCTAGTGCCTAGACCAGACCTTTTGGGAGTCTTGCCTGTCTTGATTGTTTCCAGAAATAATGTCTGATTGTATTTTTCTTTATAGTCCATATTTTATTTGTGCTAGGAAAAACTTTTGATGATCCTTAATTATAAAATTAAATTTATAATTTCCCGTAGAATTAGGCATAATTACTAATCCATTATCTTCGTCCCAAACAGAAGTATTTTCAAATTTATCATCGCATCCTGTAATTCTAATGTAATCATCTATAGGAATAGATATTTTTTTAATTTCTGTATTCATATTCAATTTTATTTACATAATCTTCTGGTGCTTCTCCCATATCTTTGTATGGTGGTATTATAATCTCATCAACTATTTTCGTCAAGACTTTTCTTAAAAATTCACCACCTTTGTCATTGTCCGAAATAAGTATACGCCTTTGTGGTAAACATGCGAGAAAATTAAGCATACTTGAGTTGGGTGAGTTAGTGAGAAGCGCAATACCAGAACGTCCTTTTATTGTAAGCCTTGCTATGTCAAATATACCCTCAGTAATAAAGATTGTATTCTGAGATTCTGATAGTGTTTCCAATCCAAACACACACAAGTGAGGCGAACGTCTGGTGTAGTACCTTCCGTCCAGAGCATTGCTCGACAAATGAGGTGCTAGTGGTTGATATCGTTGGTATCCTACAATCTGCCCTGAGAGGTTGTATAGCATGAACGTAGCTGTTGTGTCCGACATGTAGACAGTATGAATGTCAAAGTCTATATGGCGAGATAACAAATGTTGTTTAAGATTAAAGTCCATACTTAACTTTAGAGAGAAAGAATAACTTTTTGTTTGTTATTCTAAATTTAAAAAATATAGTGTTTGATGCATCATCCTTATAATCGGTAGCAACGTATTCCATTCCTAAAGTTTTTAAAAACTCTGTCATATCTTTTATGTGTACCGAGAGAACTTCTGGTGTATCTTTTACTGCTTCCCAAAACTTATCACATTCGATATCATATTCCATACTTAATTTTAGTTAGGAACCATTTCTGTTTATCCGTAATTCGAAATTCAAACGAATCATGTTCTTCATCTGCAAACCCCATCATTTGCAATCCCCAGCTTTCCTCTAAATCATCCGTGTTGTGCTCGTATGCATCGAAGTTTTCAGACTGTGCTGCATTTACCCATTGGGTATGCGTTAATATTACATATTCTTCTTTCATAATTACCAATTAAAATACAAATAGGTGTACACATAAATAGCAGCACCAAAAAATATAGTGTTCATAATTTTAATTACTGTAACGATACACTCACAAACAAAATCTAAAATGTCATCTATGATTTTCATGTCATCATATTATATGCCGTACTGGATCTTGGCAAGAAAATATTTCTGCTTATCTTCTACGAAGAATCTCACCCCAATAGTTTGTGTCTTTCCTGCATACCTTAATCCAAGAGATTCTAAAAAGTCTGTCATGAAAATTGATTTTTTTTGTTGACATTGTTCTTGATATGCATTTACTAAAATATCATACGATTTGTATTCTAAATAAATTTCATTCGATTCCATGTTATTTCCAAACTGTTAGTTTATATTGTTCGTTGATTTTTAGGGAGGTAATCATACACCATCGATACGGCTTGTAAAGCCAAAAGTAGTCGTACTTGAGCATTAGTACTGAGAACAAATGCCCTGTGGACAAAAGAAAAATACTAACAAGATAAGCGAGTGCTTTCATCTTGTTAGTATTTAGTGTTTAAAGTGGTAGCTAGAGAGGAACTCGAATCCTCACGCCCATAACGGGCAACAGATTTTCGTAACACTATGATTTTCATCACCTTACATAAGGTAAGTTTGTGCTCTGGACTATACCTTCAACCGTTCTGGTTGTGCTCCGTCTAGTCTCTACGCCTTCCTCTTTCGAGGCTTGGTTCGGTATTCCCATTTTAAAGGGTTCACCGACTTTGAAGCATTCTACTCTCTGGATTCCTCCAAAGGCACTCAAATTAACTACTCAAGTCTGTTGTGTCTGCCATTTCACCATCTAGCCATATTAAAATTGTAAAGATCTTTTTTTATTTCTCCAGTTATCCGTCATTGCATGACAGTTACAACATAACAGTTGAAGATTTTCTGGAAAATTATTTGTTCGATTTCCATCTATATGATGAATTTCTAAAGGTATATTACCATCTAACCATACAGAAGTCAAGCATTTTTCGCATTTATGTCCTCTTTCTTTTATTAAATGTGGTTTACAATGGTTTGCTTTTTTATATGTAGCCCAATCTTTTAAACGGTCACCTTTGTTCCATGCTTGTCCTTTAAAATGGCTTATATCTAAATTAAGTTTACCTATTTGTCTTTTGATTGTATCAAAGTTTCCTCCTGCTTGTCTCAAATCTAAAAGTTTTAAAACATTAGCTAATGATTTGCTTTGTGCAACCGCATTGGTTAAATCTTGATCGGTATAGTTTCTATATTTTCTCACCTAATTATTTAGTGAGAACGGTAAACATTTCAACAAAAAAATGTTAGGTTTACCGAAAAAGTGACGCTGGCGGGATTCGAACCCACAACCAATGTCTTAGAAGGACATTGCTCTTCCGTTGAGCTACAACGTCTTTAACTGTCAACTATTATACAACACTTTACTGTGGAGTCAATACTTTTTTGAACTATTGTTGCCCACTTGCTTTCAAGTGTCTCTGGACTGCCTTGAACAACTTCTCTACCTTTTTGTCTACGTCAGTATCTTCTGATACAATTCTCTTAAATGTCTTCTTTAACTTCTGATCCTGTGACTCATCACCTTTGTGCTCTTTTAAAAAAGAATCAATCAATTTAATAAATGGAGTAGACATAAAGATATTTATTAAAATGGCTCCCAGACCTGGACTCGAACCAGGAACCTATTCGTTAACAGCGAATTGCAACTACCATTGTGCTATCTGGGATTTTTAACTTACTCTATTAATTTACCACACTTACTCTAATATGTCAAGCTACTTCGGAACACAATTTGGAACTTCTTTTTTACCTTTTTTCTTTGTTCCTACCTGTTTGTAGTTCTTCCAGCAGGCTTCAGTATAGAATTCTTTAAACGATTCTAATTTAGTTTCTTTTCTATTACGATTAAAAGAATTTACCATAGCTTGCCGTTTGTCTAGTTCTGTGAATCTTGTTGGATTATTATCACAATAAAAACTACCATCAACTGATTGTGGTGCTCCTTCTAGTGTTGTTAATTGATTTACATCACAACTAAAATCGCCACCAACTGATTGTGGTGCTCCTTCTAATGTTGTTAATTGGTTGAAAGGACAACTAAAATCACCATCAACTGATTGTGGTGCTCCTTTTAATGTTGTTAATTGGTTTCTAGAACAATCAAAATTAATACTAACTGATTGTGGTACACCTTCTAATGTTGTTAATTGGTTTCTAGAACAATCAAAATTAATACCAACTGATTGTGGTGCTCCTTTTAATGTTGTTAATTGGTTTTTAGAACAAAGAAAACTACCATCAACTTTTTGTGGTGCTCCTTCTAATGTTGTTAATTGATTTTCGGAACAATAAAAATCCCCACCAACTGATTGCGGTGCTCCTTCTAATGTTGTCAATTGATTGCCGGAACAATTAAAACTATATTTACATTTTATATTTGTAAAATCTGGTAACTCTGTTAAAAACAAATTTGTTAAATCAACAGATACATTAATTTCATTATTTTTTATTGAATTCATTACAGATGAAATATTCTGCTTTTGAAAAGGTAGAATTTCTGAATTATAAATATGATTAAATTCTTTGTTATCTTTAAAATAAAATTTATTATCCCATTTAACCATTTCTAGATTTTCCCCATCTCTTTTAACTATATATTCCTTATCTTCTATAAATTCTTTACAAGCTTTTCTGTATCTTTCACTAACAGATCTATTTGCTGGACCTTTTATTTGATATATTTTAAATTCGTAGTCCCCATACTCTTTTCTAAGTTCAAAAGTTACTGCTGGATGATTGTGTTCTTTTGGATCTCTTAATGAAAATATAAGTAATTCGTGTTCTTTATATGCTTTGAAATATTGACTTTCATCTCCTTCTACACTAGTTACTTTAGTTTCTCTTGCTGCCTGACCTACACAGTGACCCATGTACATACTTTCTTCTCGAAATGATTTGTTGGAAATTAATTTCCAAACTGGGTATCCATCATATACACCAACAACTTCATAATCGGTTCCTTGTACACTCTGCAATTTAGCCTTTTTGGACTTTTCAGCAGACCGTTCCATCTCTTGATCCCACTTTTCTACCTCTTGGAACATCTGAGGTACGGTAACCTTGAATAAGGATTTAAAATAAAATTCGTCCTTAGTGATTAAAAAGTCTATGATGTGTAATAGACGTTCTTTATACTCAGGAGTAAACTGATTAAACTGAAATATTCCTTCTTTTTTAGCCCAATCAGGATCTGTATCTTTGGCTTGATATGGAGTAATGAATGTGGTCTTCTGGTTATCGTCAGCAGGTGATTTGAACCATTTGATATAAGTTTTTAATAACCAATCTTTAATCTGTGGATTCTGTACATTCTTTTCTTTTAGAATCTTTTCTAATTCTAGATGTAAAGGATCAGTAGAAATTAAATTAGCTTCATTTAATTTCTGATACCTTTCCCAGATTATCTGCACATCATTCATTAAGATATTTATCCAGATTTCCTCCAACTCCACATTGGTTCAGTAAAGATACCTTTCTTATCTGTTGCCTTGCTATTAGGACGCTTTGCCATCCTTAATCCAATAGTTCCCATGTAATAAGAATTAGGTAGTTTAGAAATGAATTCATTCATGGGATCGCAAATTTGATTAATGGTATGATTAGAATAAACGTCAGAGATGTTAATCACCATATCACCATCAGGTTTCAATGCCTTCCATGATTTCTCCAAGACTGGAAATAAGAATCCTCTTAACCAATCATTCAACTTCTTGTATCGTTTCCATGACTGGTTGTCTTCTTGGGTATACCGTTCGATATTAAAGTAAGGAGGGGATGTAAAGATTGTATCAAAAGTATCCTCTGGAATGTCTATGTCTTCTGCTCCAGCACAATTAAGGATTACTTTTTTATCTGTATTGAATGTCTGAATCTGTTTATTATAACCATCGTATAAGGATTGATTAGGATCAATACCGAAATACAATTCAGTTTCTTCACAACTCAGGAACGCATTGAGTCTGTCCCCCCAACCCATAGAGAAATCTAGTACATTCTTGGAATACTTGTTTTGATATATTGCCTTGGCAGCACTGGGTCTGAACTGAGATGCCACATACTTTCTTAAATGTAAAGCAGTCCTTAGCACCTTCAAGTCTACATGATCAAACTTTAATGTCCAGAGACAATTTAGTAAAGTGTCTCGAAACTTCTTAATATACCATGACCGATGTGGTGATGGTGAGTTAATAGAATCACAGAGATATCGGGAGTCCTGATGAAAATAATTACTGGATTTGTTTCCTACATTACTAGAATCAACATAAACACATGATTGCTGGTATTCGTATTCGTATCTGGTATGTGTATTACCAAACTTGAATAGCTTCATGGCATCTAATTCTTTTAGTTTTTGGAAATCCTGTTTTGCTTCCTCTAAAGTAATTGTATCTTTAGGAACAGGAATCTGATATTCTTCTATGGCATTTGAAATAGCTTCCTTAACCTCATCCTTTGTATAGGAAGCGTTTATCTCTTTCCATGCTCTGGGTGATACATATAGATCATCACTGCTAATAATAATAGAATCATCGTTGTTTTGAAGTTTAAAAGACATTTGAAAGTTGGGAGGAGGCGAGGGGACTCGAACCCCTGTCTTATAAATAACTTATATTCAACTACTTACATGCTTAGATACGTTCGACATTTGCTGACTACAGGTTGTCATGGTGTATCACCTAATGCTTTTTAGTCTACCTACTGGCTTGAAAGGGAACCAGTTCCTCTCGACTTATTTCTCAGGGTTTCACGATCTTACCCTACCCGTTGCGGTTTAACAGAAGCTTTAACGGAGTCCACTTCTGTTTCTTAAGCAGCCATTGCGTAGTCTTCGTCAACGATGAACTGGTCAGCGTTGTTGAAGATGTATTCAGCTTCTGCTAAGATTGCGTCAGTATTATCTTCGGCGTTTGATTTTTGAATTGTTTTAATGGTCAATTCTACCCATTGCATGTTGAATAACAGCTTCTTTATAATCGAAACCAGTACGCCCCCATATGTTATATAGTATAACACATTTATTTAGTATGTCAACCCTTGATAACATCTAAAAATAATCTTTCTTTCATCTTTTTCTCTACGATGGTGGACAAGCCCATCTTCTCTCTTTGAAGAAGAGGCATAATCTCATTCCTAATAAAGTTCCTTCTACTACCTTTGGTCACCTTATTAGTCTCGTCTTCGACTACATATTGCATTAGATCATTTCTTTCTGCATATTGTCTAAAGTCTGCTTTTTTTGTAAAGATGAAAGGATGAACAATTAGATTAGATCCTACCTCTGTAATGAATGGAATAGGTAAAAACCCCTCCTTGCCTCTTAATACATTCATCATATAACTCTCTGTAGCATCGTCCAAATGATGAGCAGTAATGAAGATGGTACAATCCACATTGTTCTTGATGTACTCTAGTCTTGCTTGTCTCAGACCATCTTCGCTTTTATCTTTTATGTAACCCATAAGATTAATAGGTTTATGTCCCATTTGTCTAAATCTAACATCACAGAGCATACTGATGTATGATGTTTCCATCAAATCATTTTGTTTTCTTAAATTGTGATTAAAATGACGAGGTGAAATAATGCGATTATACTGTTTACTAAGTTTAGTAACACAATAGTGTGCAGCAGCAACACTATCAACACCCATCGAACAAAGAATATTAATTGAATTATACTTTGGCATTTTCTGGAATGCCAATTCCATAATCTCTTTGGAGAATTTGATCATAAAAAAATAATGGTGGACCGTGCAGGTTACGCTCCTGCGTTAGGCGATTAAAAGTCGCTTGTTCTACTATTGAACTAACAGTCCTTTATGAAAATTTAAAGCAGTCAAATCATTTATTTGACTGCTTTTTAAAAAGTCCTCCGTGTTGGACTTGAACCAACGACCCAAGAATTATGAGTTCTTTGCTCTAACCAACTGAGCTAACGGAGGTTATGACTTAAAAATTTAGATAAGTTATTTCACTTAACTTCTAATAGAATACCACACTTTCAACAAAAAATCAAGCAGTTTTTACAACTTTTTGATAGAACCCAACTCCTTGTGGAAAATTATAAGCATCAAAAACTGGGCCATCAGCACCATCCAAACGAATGGTAAGCAATTCATAATCGACATCATGAATGGTACGAAGGATTGTCTGTCCCGAATTAGGGTAATTCAGATCAGGCCAATTAATTTTTGAGTTCTTACTAACAACTTGACTACTAACAACTATGATAATTTCTTTATTCATGTTTTAATGATATCACAGAATTTGTAGTATGTCAACGAATTCCTGTTATCTTCTGCATCTCCTCAAAAGCTTTTTTGACATCATCACAACCTTTATTGTAATGCCATTCTTTCATGGCTCCCAACCAACAATCAAAATCTGAGAATTTCCATATTCCAAAAACTATATATTTATATGCTTCAAATTCTGTTACTTCTAACCATTCTTGGTTATCTGAAAGACCAGCTTTTGGTCCTTTATAGTCTTTTGGATAATCTGTTCTCATTTGTTCCTTTTACTATTTGCTTTCAACCAATGATAACCAGCCAATGCTTCTTCTGTTGTAGGATGACGCTTACTCAGCTTCTCGTTTTGAGCTTTCAGAAAGTTAATCTCACTCCTATAGTTTTCGCAAACTAATTTAATCTCTGCTGGCACTTCAACAGTAAGAAATTCCAAACTAGCTTGTGGCGAAGCACCAGAACCATTTCCGATATTTGATGCCGCTAGGCTTAGACCCTCACGAAGGGCTTTAATTTCTTCTCTTTGCTCATCAATGATACGATCATAATCTTTTAGAATATTATCTCTGTTAATGTATTGTTCTTCTTCCATATGTGGTGCATAAAGTTCTTCTTGATTCACACGCTCTCTATTCTTGCCCAATCTCTCGTCTAGTCTTTCTCGTTCCATCTTTCTCCGTTCAGCTAAAGCATCAATACCTTCTGTTAGTTCATCCATAAGATTACGTTTCATTATCTTTATTGACCAGAATAAGACTTTAACAATCCTTCTAATGCTTGTTCTAAAATAAGCTTTTCGTTTTTGAGGATTTCTAAATACTTTTTATTTTTTCTATCAACATAATCAT
>Ga0114974_10000469_pt1 | contig 33686 bp, 38 predicted proteins | sample S_130206_EF_Meta_FD_87318 | JGI IMG/M metagenome (GOLD analysis project Ga0114974, IMG submission 87318) | Freshwater microbial communities from Lake Simoncouche, Canada to study carbon cycling - S_130206_EF_MetaG | ecosystem: Environmental > Aquatic > Freshwater > Lake | place: Lake... | reverse complement strand
TTTTCAAGCAATAAATTTCTTTTTGCTTGTATTTGATTCTCTATTTGCGTTAAATAATTGTCTCTATCAGCTAAGTTTATTTCATACACTTGCATACTTACACTATAAATGTATTTTATTTTTTGTATAAAACTTAAAACAAATACTTAAAAAACAAAAAGACTTAACGATTAAAATATAAAATCTTCACTATATATTATTTAGGATGTCAAAGAACAATTTAGAGCCATTACTCGCACCTGACGATAATAGATTTGTAATGTTTCCAATTCAAGACCAAGATATATGGAAAATGTATAAAAAACAAGTAGATTGCTTTTGGCGAGCCGAAGAAATTGATTTATCAAAGGATCAAGCAAACTGGGAAAGCTTAGAACAAGATGAAAGATATTTTATTTCAATGATTTTGGCATTTTTTGCCGCAAGTGATGGAATTGTTTTGGAGAACTTGGCTGCACGATTTATGAACGACGTTCAACTCTCTGAGGCTAGAGCGTTTTATGGATTTCAAATTGCTATGGAAAATATTCATTGTGTTACTGGGGAAACCAAAATATTAACTGATAAAGGATATTACATGATTAAAGATTTGGAAAATAATAAAGTTAATGTTTGGAATGGTGAAGAGTTTTCTCAAGTTGAAATTAAATACACGGGCGACCAAGAGATTTATAAGATTTCATTGTCAAATGGTATGGAATTGGATTGTTCGCCGGGTCATAAATGGTTGATTCAACAAGGAAATCCATTGCATCCAGAAAGATGCAAATGCTCAGAAATTGAGACCATTGATTTAAAGGTTGGAGATATACTTGAAAAATATGAAACCCCGTTAATTGAATTTGAAAATAATGACGAATTTTTAAATCCGTATATGCATGGGTTTTTTTGTGGAGATGGAAGTTACTCTAATAACTATCCTGTAATTTATTTATATGATAAAAAACGAGACCTATTGCCAAATTTTAAGTACGATTCGGTTCAAGAATCTAAAAATAGAATCAGTTTTTATGTAACTAAATACATTAATAAGGAAAAATTTGTGGTTCCAATAAATTACAACAAAGATGTTAGACTTAGGTGGTTGGAGGGATTGTTAGACGCAGATGGATGTGTTAATTTAAATTCTGCAAAAGATTCTACGTCAATTCAATTATCGTCTATTAATTTTAAATTTTTGCAAGACGTCCAACTATTATTAACAACATTGGGAATCCTAACAAATATAAAGTTAAATCACAAAGCCGAAAAGAGATTAATGCCGAAAAATGACGGAACTGGAGATTATGATTACTATATGTGTAAAGATTGTTATATTTTATACATAACTGGAAAATCTGTAAATAAACTAATTGAAATTGGGTTTTCTCCAAAAAGGCTTAATGTTATTTATTGTGATAGATTGAACGGTACAATGGACGTGTCGTCAAGAACAAAAATAGTAGACATTCAAAAAATAAGCGAAAATGAATCAACCTACTGTTTTAACGAACCATTAAAACACAGAGGAATATTTAATGGAATTTTAACTTGTCAAAGCGAGACTTACTCACTTTTGATTGAGTCTTATATAAAAAACACTGAGGAGAAAACTAGATTGTTTCACGCAATAGACAATTTTCCTTGCATTAAAAAGAAGGCGGATTGGGCACAAAAATGGATGCACGATAATCGCAGTAGTTTTGCCACCCGACTAGTAGCGTTTGCTTGTGTGGAAGGTATCTTTTTTAGTGGTGCATTTTGCAGCATTTACTGGTTGAAGAAACGCGGATTAATGCCCGGACTCACATTTTCTAACGAATTGATTTCTCGCGATGAAGCACTTCACACAGAGTTTGCGGTTTTGTTATATAGCAAACTTCAAAAGAAAATGACAAAAGCTAGAATTCACGAAATAATAAAAGAAGCAGTTGAAATTGAAACAGAATTCATTTGCGAAGCTCTTCCATGCCGGTTGATTGGAATGAATTCCCAGTTGATGACACAATATATTCAATTTGTGGCAGATAGATTATGTTTGCAACTTGGATATGACAAAATCTATAATGTGACTAATCCATTTGATTTTATGGAATTGATTTCATTGGAATCCAAGACAAATTTCTTTGAGAAACGAGTGGATAGTTATGCATTGGCAGAAAAGACAAAAGCCGCAGATGTATTTGAATTCAATGCCGACTTTTAAAAACGATGACGTACTTGAAAAATATTTATTAAACAAACTTAAAACAACATTATAATAAAGATGTATAATGTTGTCTAGAACACTTTCTCGCAAGTTTACTTCTAACATTACAACGCCAGTTTCTGCGTTGGATGTTTTTAAGAAGAGTTGTTATCATAAGATTGATTTTAAGATTAACGAAGAAAGCCCTGTACAAGAGGCGGTAAATCGTTTTACTGCGTTTAATATTGGATGTCTTGCAGTTACAGATAGCAATAATAAAGTTATTGGAGTTTGTTCTGAGCGAGATTTTATTACTAAGGTCGCCTCATTGCGAAAGAATAGTGAAACTGTAAAAGTAAAGGATATTTGCACGTTTGGACCCAATACAATTATTGCCAAGAAGAGCGATTCTCTTACTACTTGCATGAATAAGATGATGTTTAAGGATATTCGTCATTTGCTTGTAATTGATGATACAAATGAAGAATTTATTGGCATGATTTCTATAAAGGACTTAATCAAGGAAATGACGCAGAAGAATAATGAAATTATTACTCGTTTAACTGATTTTGGGATGGGTAAGGGTGCCTACTTTAGCAGTGAATAATTTTGGCCATTCAAATGGGTGTGGTTTTTTTGAGGGAAGTTTTAAAAAATATAATCCAAACAAAATTAAAATTAGTCCAAGGTATTGTATCGGGTCATGAAACCGTTCTCCTAAAAATATATAAGCAGCAAGGCTTTCTATAATTCCACTCATTCCATCCCAAGCTCCATTTACCATAAGAACAGTTGAATGTTGTAAAGATGCAATCAACATAAAAACTACTCCTATGTATCCACCTATACCAATTGTAAATGGAACAATTCCTCCACCATTTGCAAAACTTTTAAAACCAAAATCTCCAATAACTTCAGTTAAACTTAATGCTATTATTTGAGATACACTCATTATAATTACAAAATATTATTTTTATTTTTGAATGCAAAAACAACATAAAAATATATAAAAATAAATATATAATACAAGAAATGATAACCTGTGAATTAATGGGCGGACTAGGAAATCAGTTGTTTCAAATATTTGCAACCATTTCTTATGCAATTAAACATAAACAATCTTTTTGTTTTTTATATAAAAGACAGTTAGGTAATAGACCAACATACTGGTCAAATTTTCTAGTTTCTTTGAGAAATTTTACAACTCACATAAAACCACAATTATTGACTATAAAGGAATCCGGATTTCATTATGAGGAATTGCAACCCCCTTCTCAAGAGGAACATACTTCTTTACATGGTTATTTCCAAAGTTATAAATACTTTGAGCAACATTGGAATACTTTGTTTCGTTTAATAAGATTGGATGAGCAAAAAAATGCTATTAAATACAAATACAATCATAATTATGATAATTTAGTTAGCATGCATTTTCGTTTAGGGGATTATAAACAGATACAACATTATCATCCAATTATGAAATATGAATATTATAAAAACAGTATTCAACATATATCAACGACAACTAATAACAATAAACTTAAAATTTTATATTTTTGTGAGAAAGATGACGACAAAGATGTTCAAATAATTATAGACAGTCTGCAACAGCAATTTCCAGATTGTAGGTTTGTTAAGATAGACCATGGAATTGTTGATTGGGAACAGCTTTTAATGATGAGTATGTGCCGTCATAACATAATTGCAAATAGCACATTCAGTTGGTGGGGTGCGTATTTTAATTCACATGATGATAAAATAGTTTGTTATCCAGATATTTGGTTTGGACCAGCAATGCCTGATAAAAATTTGAATGATTTATTTCCCAAAACGTGGAGTAAGATAGATTCAAACTAATTAATAAATATTAAAAATGCTATAAAATAAGTTAAAAGTAATTTATGTTATAAGATTTATAATATAAATGAGCGATAATAAAATAGAAAAAGATTATATTCTATTGGTCATGAATTGTATGAGATATAGAGAAAAAGCTCTAGTGCAAAAGGCTGGTTGGTTAAAGTCTTTGCCCGATTGTGTTTCTTATTATCATGTTATTGGAGACCCTGGATTGTCTGTTCCATATTTATTTGACAATGAAGAGAGAATTTTATGGGTTAAAACTGCTGATGATTATAATTCATTACCTAAAAAAGTTATAGCTGCGTTATATGCAATTCGTAACACATTTAAATTCAAGTATATATTTAAGACAGACGATGATCAAATTTTACAGGACCACGGATTCTTTGACACGTTAATAGATAAGCTTGTAAGAAAGCCTACAAAGATGAAGGCACATTATGGAGGTCAAGTTGTTGATGTTCAACTCCCATATTTATCACAGTATTTTCACATTCATCCTGAGTTGCCACACGACATGATAATACAAAAGACGGAATATTGCAGCGGTCGTTTTTATTTTCTCTCTCCAGAGGCGGTTACTAATTTAGTTTCAAAGAGAGAAAATATTGAAAAAGAGTATTTAGAAGATTATGCTATTGGTTTAAATTTAAATCCAATATTCAAAAAGGTAATGATTCCAGTTCAAAGTGATGAATATTTTAAAGATATGGAACTAAATAATATTATGTCATAAATTTCAATTTCGCAGTTTCTCCTCATCAATTAAAACGAGGAAGCATCTGGTCATTCCAGAAAATAAGACCATAATATGAGAATGTGTTTATGGCAAGTTGGGGAGAGAAGGAATGGCTGGTGGTACATTCGGTGCCCTTGGTGGGCCTCAGCCTCCTTTCATTTTTCGCATTGTGCGAGCTTTCTTTGCACGACGCGTTTTTTTGCGATTTATGCGAGTTTTTCTGATAGGCATTATATATTATAAAAAGACAATAATATATAATTTTTTAAATTTAAAAGATTGTTAAAACCCTGGACGAATGAGAATATTTTTCCAACTATTTATTCTTTGTAATGCAAGTTGATGCAAAACTAAAGACTCTTGTTTTGAATAATTAAATAAAAATAAATTGTCATCATTGTGTTTTAAAACGCGGTTTTCAAATAATTCATTTGCATTCTTAAAAGCATCCTCCAAATCTCCCCCATTCTTATTCATTTTATAAATCATACAACGGTCAAAGTCATAAGCTGTTAGTAAATCAGCTTCTCTCACAATATGATATGCTTTTTGATAACCACCCATAATTGGATATCCATATTGCTTGACTTTTGAATAAGACATAGTTGCCATAATTTGTTTTGACATGTTTATTTCAGTTGGTGTTAATGCGTTTTCTTCTTGCAAAAAATCTTCTATTTCTTTTAGACCAGAATTTTCATCAACATACTTTTTATCACACATGTCGTGAAGAAGTGCGGATACATATATTAGCTTTTCTTGGCGTTTAAGAATGGGATAACTTTCAACCTCAGATTCGTATATTTTATTAGCGTAATGTAATACATTCATGCTGTGAGACAAACCATGAGATTCATCTATGCCATATTTCTTTGTAGTTAGTAAAACAAAATGAACTAGTTTTGACAGTAGTGACATAATATTTATCTAGTTTTTATTTTAAGTTCTTTTAATTATTTGTGTCTTATTAAAACTACATAAAAGTATTTTAAATTATTAATATAATGAGATTATTTTTCATAGTTCAGTTGTTTTGGGGGTTTTCAAGCATAATAAGTATTGCATCTTTAAAAATTAATTATAATCATAAGAGAGATTTGCATTTGGGAAATGGTAAAGAAAACAATAATCTGTCAGAGAAGTCTACAAAAAATATATTATTTAAAAACAAACTTAAAGAACTCACGCGACTCATTCGCCCAAAAAGTATATTACCAACTGTTTTTTTATGCGGTGCGGGAGGATTTATTATGAACCCAAGTATACCTAATTTGATTCTTTCAAAAACATTTATTACTTCAACTGCATCTACAATACTTATTCTCTCTAGTAGCATGGTTATTAATGATGTATATGATGTTAAAATTGATAATATTAACAATCCAGGAAGACCAATTCCATCTGGAAAAGTTAAAATATATGAAGCTATTTTGCTTTATTTATCTTTAATAGGATCAGCTGAGGCTATAAGTCTACGTTTTCTACCTGGAATGCAACAATATATTATAAATTTTATTATTTTTCTTACTGGCATATACACACCTCTTTTAAAACGAGTACCCCTTTTTAAAAATCTCTCTTGTGCTTGGATTGTTTCATTGACGTTATTTTTTTCTGGATTATCTTCATCTCAAACTCTACTTGTGGCTGAAAATAAAAACTTTGGAATTTTGTCCATTGCTATGAGTCTAGTATTTTATGGTTCTTTGTCTAATGAAATTTTGCTTGACATTAGAGACTATGCTGGAGATAAAGCAAACAAAATATACACTATACCCGTTATCTTCGGAAAAAAGTTTTCATTGGTTTGTACTAGTATTATTACAAATTTAAATATTATGTCTAATTCTCTAGCATTAATGTATATAACGGGTAACAACGCTATATTTGGATTATTATTAGCAGTTATTTGCAGTCCAATATCATTTAACCTATTTCAGTTAAAGAATAATGATTATTCTGAAAATGAAATATCCAAGGTTGTTAATGAAACAAATAAACCTCTTTTTTTTATGTTGTTATATTTATGTGTTATTGCTTTACTTGGCAACTCTTCTAAAATAACTTTCTTTATCTAAATCAGTCATAGCTTTCTTATAATTTGTTATACGCTTTTCAATATCACTATAATCTTCTTTCTGAACAACAGTTAAAGGTGTTATTAAAAACCAATAATCTGATTGTTGAAGATTAAACCAATATTTATCAATTGCATAAAATCTGTGATTATGAGGTTCCTTAATTAGTTTTTCAATACCTTCTTTAATATTTGCAATTAATTTGTCGTAATAATGTTGTTTAACTATGTACCCCGTTGTTGTTTGACATTGAAATACACGAACAGAATAATCGTCTTCTAGTCCATAAGGTGGCATATTATTACCAGCAATTAAAAGAACATCCCATGATGAATCATCTTGATGATTTTCCAAGAATCCATTTAAATTCTTTACAAACAATGCTGGGTCTAAAAACTGAATATCATCTTCACACAATAATAGGTGTGGCCACCCGCGTTCTTTTGCTATTTGCAAACACCTTAAATGACTCATGCTGCAACCAAGAGCTCCATTTGGAAGTTTAATTGCGTTAAACCTAGTTGGTGATGTAATACCAATTGATTCTAGTTGTTGTTCCACATGAACGCGTCTATCTGTTCTATGCTTCAAATTTATATACACTGCATGTTTAATATCAGATATTGAACTTAAAGCGGTATTATTATTTGCCATAAATAAATAATAATAATAATAAGTATTTAACTCGTTTTCTTCCAAATATAAATGTATTCCTTGTAATCATTTTTGCTTGACTTTTTTAATAAGATTGACTCTAATGCAGGTCCAAACAATGGTTCTAGTATCTTTGTGTATATGCTGTCATTTATATTAATAATATATGTCCCACTGGGCTGTAAATCATCCCAAAGCTTTTGAAATACTTCTTTATAAAACTGGTTCCATTCTTGAATACTTTTTCTCTCCATGTGTTTATATATCTCTATGTTTTCATAAGGAGGCGAAGTAAAAACCATGTCATATTTGTAGTTACTATAGCCTATTGTATTTGAATCTTGAAATAATAAATCTATTTTTGATGTAGTTTTCTCTCTAAAATCTTTAATCAATCTCTGATATCCGGTTTCTAAATCTTTATTCAAATCAATTCCAATGTAATTTATATTCTTCATCATTGCACCAACAAGTCTTCCGCCAAATCCGCAAAACGGATCCATCACTGCAACCTTAGGTGTATACCTGTTATAAATTTGCAATGCGTTTGTTATTTTAAACGCATTTATTCGTCCAAAGCATAACCCATAACAGTAATAATACTTCTTAACAATACTGTCTTTATAACGATTATGATTGTCACAATAAGTGAGCAAGGTTTGAATATATTTCTTTTTCTTGTAATCCTCTATATTATTAACAAACTGAAAGAAATTTATGCCCTTATTTCCAATAGTTTCTATTCGCTGTTCAAAAAAGTAATAATCTATTAAATTGCATCCGAGACGGCTTCTTCCATTTAAATTTTCAATTGCTTCTTGAGATTTTGCAGTGATTTCAACCCAGTCTTTTAGAACTTCTGGGAAGGTTACATCCTTTAGGTCCTTAACAATTTGACTCTTATCCATTAGGTTGAAGAGAGAAAAAGTTATTGAAAACTTGTCTTAAAATATTAACTTTGAAAAAAATAAAAGTTTTTATTTATTGTAACACAAATTTAAAAACTCCTCATAAATTGCTTTCATTACTTTATGTCCGTTATCATTATAATGAATTATTTTTTTGTCGTTATTAACTAGATCAGTTATGTTAAATCCTCTTTTTTGAATTTCAAATGCGGGATTAATAAATAAAAGATTGTGTTTAAAACATAAATTTTCTAATAAATTGGATAACTTATATCTTTCACTTTTATCATCTGTTACTATATGGCCAACAATAACAATTTTTTTTGTATTTAATTCATGAATTATGTTTAAAATATCATTTTCAATTTCTTCATCATTTTGTTCATTTATAATAATATTCTGTCTTGTTGATTCATCGCTAAAATCTAGTAGAGCACTATGAACAAAAAAATTATTATATTTGTAAGTTTTTTTTCCACAGATTTCAATTATAAAAACATCAGTTTTCTCAAACATTCCAGCAAAATTTCTTGAATAAATTGGGTTTTTTTTTATCATGGGAGTTCTAAATGTGGTGATAGTTTCCGTTGGCGATATATGGTTGTATTTTATAAATTTAATTACTTCTAAAATTTCCTTTGTGTCGTAAGTGTATGAAATTTCATTTTTTATTCTGTTGTTATAGTAATAATTATTTAAAGAGTCTAACCGACAAGTTCCAAATATTGTTACTTTCATTTAAATAATATACATTTTATAATTTAATTATAAATTGTAAAATTGTTATTTATATTAACCCCTCTGTATATTTTATATTGTAAATTATGCTATTGATGCGACTAAACCCAGAACCAGAACCATTTGTTATTATTTCTTTGGATTTAGATATAATAAAGAAATCTACAATAGTATCTAATATGTTAGAAGTTTCTATATTTATTAAATCTCCCAAATGAATTTTAGAATTGTCCCAGTAGAATAACTCTGGAATATCAGCTTTAAGTTTTTTTGATATTTCTGATGAATCTGATATTAAAACAAATTTTTCGTTTTTATTTTGGTGGACTAAATTATATATATTATTATAATATTGTTTGTATAAATCATCATTGTATATATTTTCGTGAATAAATTTATCGCCAAATCTTAAATGAATTACTTTAAAACTATCATTTATATCTATTTTATACACTTGACTAAAAACAAAAGTTATTTTATTTTCAACTTCAATTGATGGTGATAATATGTCTTTTATGTAATTTGCACACTCTTCTGAAATTTCTCCAAAGTTACTAAGTTTACCTTTTTGCAAATTATAAAAAGAATTTGTTATTAATGAAAATGATAGACCGGAAGTAAACAAATTGTTAAGCTTTATATATATATCATTGTATGATAATGGAGGAAGAAATTCTTTTGTCTCAGAATCTGGGCTGCTGTAAATAATATTTTTATTTGGTTTTAAAAAATTAAATAAAGGATGAGTTCCATCAATAAATAATTGATATTCATATTTTTTTGAAAAATTATGTAATGCAATTGTACCCCGTAAGAAATCAGCAAATCCGGGAGGCTGGGGATTGGTAGAACATTTTGTTAAATATTTGTGAATGCATTTTTTTTCTTCTATGTATGCAACCAAAATATCATTTTCTGCAGCATAATCATCAAAATAAATAATTTTATAATTTGGGTTAATTTCATAAAGTTTGTCAATTATTTGTTCTTTAGTTACTGGAAAACCTTCATCTTTAACGTTAGAGTTGCTCATTAAACGAATATCATCTATCATAATTGTATGTGTATTTAATCTATGTTGCTTTATTTGCTCTAGTTCTTCTAATACTGGACACACTGTTACAGGATCGCAACCTACATCCGGCGTGCCTGACCAATGACTATCCAACCAAAAGGTAATCCTAGTAGAAATATCTTTAATTTTATCGTATAAATCATATTTGCTATTTGCTTTATATAAAGTAATGTTTGAATTATTTTCAAATCTTTTTTTACAATTATTAAAAAATACATCAGATAATTCTAAACTTATTATTTTTGGAGGTCTACAAATTTCATTATTAGCTATTTTATATATTGTATCACCTTCAAAAGTTCCGGTTTCTACAAATACATCATTTATGTAATACAAAAGTCTGGGAATAAAAGGCATAGTTTATACATTAACTAAATAAATAATTAAATTTATTAAATACGCGTTTTAATGTTTATAAAATAAAACTACTAACGACGAACACCACCTAAACCAATATTTGCACTAACTGTTGCTTTAGGTCTTGCTCCAACCATTCTGGCATATTGTGGAGAGAAAATTGTTGTCGGTGATTGTGGAGGCATCATTCTTTGCGCTTGAAATTGTTGAGGTCTCTGAGCCATTGCTCGCTGTTGTTGAATCATCATCACTCTCTCATCTGCTGCAGGATTATAAGGAATATTTCTCCATTCTTCTGGAGCAATATGCGTTTTAGTTGTTGATTCACGATCTGGAAATACAACCTTGCTCACGGGTTCTCTCAAGTCGTATTCATGATAGGAATCTGCTTCAAATCTCACCATTGTCATAAATGAAGTAACATTGACTACAAATGTTCTCTCACTTTCAACGATAAATTTATTATCATCAGGATTTAATGACTCTCTGTCTGTTGTAAAAAGAAGCTTGTGGATACTTCTTAATCCGTCTTGACCATTATCAGTTTTCATTCTTTGGGGGTCTTTTCTAGAAACAAGACGAGAGACACCATCAAATAATTGAAGAATTTCAGGACTGCCAATGGTGTAAAAATTGCTACGGTCAATTTGAAGTCCATATGCGAAACATCTTTTTTGCAAACAGGCATCTTCCATACCCCATCCCCAATAATTTGGATAACCATTAATCATTTCAAAATCGGAACCTTTTACAACAACAATTCCTCCTAAAGCTGTTTCAAAACCATAATAATGTTTTACAACCCCTTCAGTTGTTTCATAATCAAACAACTTGTGGAATGGTAAAGTGTCTACGTCGTTGAATATAAATGAAATGTCTTTGTAATGTTCTGGGTATTTTTCTTTGATTGCTAAAAACCCAATATTCTTCATGGCACCTCGGTTAAAATTTCTGGCGTCGCATTGATGAACAAAGAGAATTTCATAGTCGTCTTGCCCTTCAAGGATAAAGTCCATTTGCTTGCAGAAGAAGAATTTTTGCTGAATTCGGTCCCTGTAAGGAACAATAAAAACTCGCTTAGGTGGCACAGTAGTCATTTAATAATAAAAGTATTTTAATTTTTATTATTAAATGCAATTATTTATAAGTTTAACCCAATATTGAAGTGTTAATTTTTCATATTTAAATTCTCTACTTTTAAAATCCTCTATAGTTTTATCCAATAATTCTCTCGTTATTTCACACCATTCATTAACAATTAACACAGGTAAATCTTCAAACATTTTTTGAAAATTTGGTGCTTTTACTATTGGAATTGAACCTAAACAAAGTGCTTCCCATGTACGATGACAATCCATTCCCATTCCAAATGGTGATAATACAAATGCATGTTGTGTTATATTTTTCCAATTCTGCGTTCGTTTTGTAAAGTTTTGATTAATAGAAAGCAGATTATTTGGAATCTGTTCAAATGCACTTTTTCTTTGACCAAACTTATCGTTAATTGGTGTAAAATTAACATAAATTAGTAAACTTCTTTTATGAAATGGGTTCATTTGTTGTCGCAAATTAATTAAAATTTCCTCTTGGTCTTTAGGTAAATGACCCTCACCAGCCGTTTTCCAATTATAATTTGGGTCATTTGAAATTGTATGATAATCTAATCCAATTGGAAATTGAACTATCTTTTCATGTCTTTGTATTTGGGTATTTTGAGCAAACCATTTTAATAAAAATGGATTACTAATAAGTGTAGCTGTTTCTGAATTATTAAGTGCTTCTTTTGGAACACACATATCTGAATCACCAGTTACTAATACAAATCTATTATTTATTTTTGGTAATATTTGCAAAACAAAAAATTTCAATAAATCACTGCAAACATATATAGACATTCCGTTAAACATTTTACCTGAAGTAAGCATTTTACCTAAATATATAATATCATTGTTACAACTAGATTTAGGCTTTAAAGAATGAAATGTGCATGATTTTAATAAACCTCTTGAACAAACAAAATAACACAAATTTTCCATATTATATTTAATATCATAATAATTTTTATTTTATAACCACATACCATTCAAATATTGAAATACATTATCTGCATTATTTCTATAAAACATTATCCAGATAGAACAATTTCCAGAAGAGCCGCAAATAATGTATTTACATTTTGACATTATAATTGTAATGGCTAAATAAAACTTGGAATATCTATAGTTAAAATTTTTGAAAACAATGTCAACGGTACTTTTTTGTTTTTTCATATGTCTAGCTTCATCCTTAAAATAAAAAGAATTGGGAAATTCTTCTTTCATCTTTTCAATAAATTCAGTTTCATCACTTTGAATTAAAAATTTAATATCAGGATTTTTAACTTGAATTTGTTTTGCTTTTTCAATAATTTCTTCGTACCCGCATAACTGTGTTTCTTTAACCTTGTCATTTCCTCTATAAAATAAAACGCACAAATTGTCATAATTTTCAATATTGTATTTTTTTTCCATTTTATTCATAATGTTCAATAATTCGTCAGTAGGGCTAAAATAATTTTTAATAAATGGTGATAACGCATCATAATTTAATAATTTATAATTTTCATATTGATCATCCCAATGATATTTAACTGGTTTAATAAACTCTATGGGACATTCTATTTTTTCTTTAAAATAATGATAGGTAATGTCTTTATTTTTAAATTCAGTTGGTTTATACCATTCAAATTGTTCTGAACTATCAACGCTATTTGGTAATTTTTTACTAATGTTAAAGTAAGTAATAATTTCATATAATCTTATTGAGCAACAAGAAAAAAAACCAGCATTGTGTCTTATTTTTAAATCAATATTAGAAGATTCAGTCATTAATATATTATGATATTTAATTTATATTTAATATATATTTAATTTATATTTAATATAAAAATACATTTAAAATATAAACATAGTTTAGTATTATGAAAGTATTTATTCATGGATTTTGGTCAAATTTTGAAAGTGAAAGTTTGAATTTTTTCATAGACTTACTTAAAAATATATTTAATAGTGAAATAAGCATTGGAAATTTTGAAAATAGCGACATTTTATTAGAGAGTGTGTTTTCTCTAGAAACATTTTTAACAAAGAAAAAATGGAATTATAGTTTTTTTTTTACTGGTGAATCAACAGTTCATACGATAAAATTGTTAAAAGACAATAAAAAAAGGTTATTATTAATTCCTAGCTATGATATTATATTATCGGGAAGACATAATAATTTAAAAATTATAAGCTGCCCATTATTTGTATTAAGCTTATATAGTTTTAATTTATTAAACAAATTGCAAAATTTTCCAATTGTCAATAAAATTCCTAAAAAAACAATTTGTGCGGTTATCTCAAATGGAGATCCAAATTTAGAAAGAAATATATTTCTTGAAAAATTAGAAAATTGCGGACTTCTTATAGATTATGCAGGATCTTATAAAAATAATGTTCCAAGAATAACTCATCACTACCACTCGGAAGAATTTACAAATATTATATCAGACTACAAATTTATAATAACAATGGAAAATACAAAGCAAGAAACATATATTACCGAAAAAATTTTACATGGTTTTGTAGCTGGAATTATTCCAATATACTGGGGCACTGACAGCATTACAGATTATTTTAATGAGGATAGATTTATAAATGTTAAAAATATGGAAGATTCAACAATTGATGAAATTGTTCAAAGATTGTTAACATTAATTAATGATGATAATTTGTATCTTGAAATGGTAAATAAACCAATTTATAAAAGCGGAAAGTTAGAAAGAACTTTAGAAGCTATTGCAAATGATATTAAAATTCAATTAAAGTTATAAATTTATTTATATTGCTAATATAAATGAAAACATTTGTAATTCATTATGATAAGCTTGTTGGTAGAAAAATTAATATGTTAAAACAACTTGAAGAAAATGGTATGGATGCCGAATTTATTTCTAACAGAGGAAAGGATGTTTTAACCGAAACTGATAAGCATCCCTTTTCTAAATTAAATGATTCTGAAATATCACTATTTTTGCATCATTATGAATGTTTCAAAAAAATTATAGAAAACCAAGCAGATTTTGCTTTAATATTAGAAGATGATGCGTTGTTTAATAATTCATTTGATGAAATTCTTAAAAAATATATTAAACATTTGCCAGGTGATTGGGATATGTTATTTTTAGGTGATGGTTGTGGTCTTCATATACCTAATGCTGTATTAAATAAATGTAAAAACTGTAATATATTTAGGAATGATTCAACTAGATGTACCGATTCATATTTAATATCAAAAAAATGTGCTTTGAAATTAGTAAACACAATAAATAATGAAAATTTTTCTAGCGATCTACCGATAGACTTTTGGCTTAATTTAATTATAGAAAAAGAAAAATTAAAAATATATTGGGCAGAACCAACTATTGTCACACAAGGAACACAAAATGGGTGTTTTAAGTCATCTCTAAGATAAATTTATATTATTTAACTTAATAAAATAATATAAAATAATATAATATAATATGTCAAATACAACAATAGGAACTGCAGGTAGATTTGCAAATCATTTCTTTAGAAATTTAGCTTCACATTTTTTAGCTAAAAATAATGATTTGGCATTTTCATATTCTTATTCTAGAGAATTTTCTAACCTCGGCATTGAATTATACAAAAATGGCGGTCAAACATATAATGACACCTTTATAATAAGAGATGACAACTTTTTTGAACTTATTAAAAATAATATAAAATTAAATAAAAACATTAATATGTGCGATATGTACGCACAAACAAAAGAATTTTCATTTTATATTAGAGATTATATTTATTCAGATGAACAGAAAAATAAAATAATAGAAAAAAATTTGTTTAAACACAGATATAACAACAATAATGATGTTTTTGTTCATGTAAGATTAGGTGATTCTGTTGAATTTAATCCGGGTTATATTTATTATGATTGGGTTTTATCTAATATGAACTTTGAAAACGGATTTATTTCATCTGATTTATTAACACACCCATTGTGTATAGCATTAATTAAAAAATATAACTTAACTCCAATAATAAAAACAGAAGTTAAAACAATTATGTTTGCTAGTACTTGCAAAAATATAGTATTATCTAATGGCTCCTTTTCTTGGTTAATGGGATTGTTGGGATTTTTTTCAACAGTCTATTTTCCAAAAGTAAAAAAGGGGTGGCACGGGGATATCTTTATTTTTCCAGAATGGAATGAAATTGATACAAGTAATTCTGTTCCACCTCTACCATATGATAAAGCTTTGAGAATGATGAAAAAATATGGAATAAAGTAAATTAAAAGTATAAAGAAAATCCTCACATAATATATATGTTTTTTGGACAAGCCGAACAAGATAAGTTTGTAATAAATGTTTTAAAAGAAAAAAAAAATGGGTTTTTTTTAGAAATAGGATCTCATACACCAATTACAATTAACAATACATATTTACTAGAAAAAAACTATGATTGGAAAGGAGCTATGGTTGAAATTGATGAATCTTTTTTAAATCTTTATAAAACACACCGTCCAAATAGTATTCATTTAATGAATGATGCTACAAAAATAAATTATAAAGAAGTTTTTATATCTAACAATTTTCCTTTTTCAATGGATTATTTGCAGATTGATTTAGAAGCTTATACTGGTTCTACAATAGAGACTTTAGAAAAATTAGACAATGAATTATTTGAACAATATAAGTTTGCTACAGTAACATTTGAACACGATATATATCGTACAAATTATGCTAATACAAGACTAAAATCGCGAGAAATTTTTAATAAACGAGGTTATTTTTTGGTTTTTTCAGACATTAATGAAAGTGATTCTCCATTGAAGATTGGTATGTTCATCCTGATTTAGTTGATATGAACTATGTTAATGAATTAATTGAAAAAAATAAAAAAAATTATAAAAATAACACCATTACTGGCGAATCTATCAATTGGAAAGACATTGTATATTAAGTTTAAAATAAATAGTGTAAATGTGGTAAAAACATATTATATTAAATAAAAGTAATATAATATAATATGACTTCTGATAATATTATTACAGGTGAAAAAATCCAAGAACTTGCAGATATTTATTTAGGGTTTAGCAAAGATTTTGATTATAACTCGCGTATTAAAAATCAAAAAAATAAACATTTAGAATTTGATAACATACCAGAAATTTACAATAACCCACTAATTATTTTTTGTTACACGCATAACATTAAAATACTAGCTAATAAATTAAACAATTTTAAAAATAAGTTTATTTTAATAAGTCACAATTCCGATGAAAATATAAATGAAGACAATGATTCAGTTATAAAAATTCTACATTCAGAAAAAGTTGAAAAATGGTATAGTCAAAATGTATGTTTTAATCATGAAAAGTTAATCCCTCTTCCAATAGGCATTGCTAATAGCATGTGGAGACATGGAAATTTGCAAATATACGACAATTTTGGGAAAGATGGACTAAAACAGCTTCATTTATGGAAAACAAAAAAGGTTTATTTTAACTTTTCTATAGATACAAATAAAACAAAAAGACAACCATGTTATGACTATTTAATAAAAAAGATTTCTTTCTTAGAAAATATGATTCCATTTAATAATTTAATAAGACTTTCAAAATATCAATTTGCCATTTGTCCTGAAGGAAATGGTGTTGATACTCACAGATTGTGGGAATCATTTTATTTTCAAACAGTTCCAATTGTTTTAAATTCTCCTTTTATTGAAGTTTTAAGAACTAAATATAATCTTCCAATGGTAATATTAAACTCGTGGGACGAATTTGATGAATCAAAGTTAAATTATTCTAATTATACATTTGATGATTCTTATTTTGAAAAATTATCACTTTATGAGTTTAAATTAAATATTGTTATAAAAAATATGAATACATACTCTCACGTTGATAATACAAACCAACCATTAGATATTAAAATGAATGATTTATTTACCGACGATGACAGAAATGGCATATTTATTGAACTTGGTGCATACGATGGATTAATTCAAAGCAACACGGCCTATTTTGAATACAAAAAAAATTGGGGTGGCATTTTAATTGAGCCATCCAGAACTCAATATGAATTGTGTAAAATAAATCGTAAAAATAGTATAGTTTTAAACTATGCCTGCGTGTCTAATGATTACAATGAAGAATATGTTTGTGGAGATTTTAATGGTAGTTTAATGTCTTCTGTTGATGGAAAACGAAATAATATGGAAAATTTAACAAAAGTAAAAGCTATTACATTAGAAAAGATATTAGATGAAAATTTAAATGGAAGAAAAATTAATTTCTTATCACTAGACACAGAAGGATATGAACTTCCCATTTTAAAAGGGTTAAACTTAGAAAAATATAGACCAAAATATTTCTTAATTGAGGTGTATAATTTTGATTTTGAAAATATTAAGAATTTTATGGAAGCTCAAAGTTACAACTTAATTTGCAATTTTTCTAATTACAACAAAACAGACAACCCTAGTTGGGACGGTTCACACAATGATTTTTTGTTTCTTGATAAATTAAGTAAAAATTAGAAATTTATAATTATTACTTTAAAAATATATTTTAATATGTATCCATTTCAACAGATAATGCATTTTTTAATAACTTTGAATGTATGTGAAGATTATTAATTTTTAACCAGGATTCTCCATTCCAAATGTGAGGAATTTTTCTATTTTTGTCATCTAAAATCCATTCAAATTTATTATTTGTGTAGTCAATTTTACACAATTCAAATTTAGAAAAAAGAATTAATTCACCGTTTGTGTGAAAAGTATTTATTCCAGTTAAATAAATTCCCATTCCAGCAGAATCAAAAATAGTATTATTATATTTATCAAAATTATCTGTTGCTACATCTGGAATTTCATCTTTGGGCCAATAAGTTGGAAGAATTTGAACAGTATTTGTCAATTTATTGTGTTCATAATATTCGGATAAGCAAGTCATTTCATTTGGCATACCAGATTTAGTTTTATTTATATAATTTAATATATAATTCAAAAAATTAACTAAACTGTTAGATTTTTTAACATACATTATTCCAGACGAGAATCTATCATCATTGTCATACATATAACAAAGTTCATGCTTTTTAAATTCATCCAACCATTTGTTGGGGTTGTCATATATTAGATTGTCTATTTCTAAAAATAAACAATTTTCTAAATCATTTTTTAACATTAAATTATATAAAAGAAAAAATCTTTCTAATGCCTTTAAAAATAATTCTTCTCTTCCTTTAAGACCACTTAGATAACTAAATTTTGTTTTATTTTTTTTAGCAATTGTGTTAAACAATCTTGGATAAACATCTCCATATTTTATTAATTTTACATTAAATTTTTTTATTTTTTCCAAGTGGGTTGATTCAAAATCATTCATTATTAAATATATATCTCCTTCAAAAAATAGTCTTATTTGATGAACACATTCAATTGTATATTCTGGCAATTTTCCTATAAAACTTAAACATAAAAACATTTTATCCCTTTTATAAAATAATACTATAGTTTATTTTTTTCATAACAACCAATAAGAATAAGAATAATAAAAAATTCGCTAAAATTTTACATTAATAGTATAAATATTTATAAATGAAATGTTGCATTTGCGGTGCAGTTAGAAATGTGGGAGGATATTTAGATAAAATATTTTCTAATATGGAAAAAATTGGCTCTTTATTTGAAGATTATGTAATTATTATTTATTATGATGATTCTAGTGATAATACTCTACAAAAATTAAAAGATTATCAGATTATAAACCCAAAACTAAAATTTTATGTAAACAAAACAATTGTTAGCAATTTTAGAACTCAACGAATAGCAAATGCTAGAAATGGTTGTTTGCAAATGATTCGTTCTAATTATAGAAATTATGAAATGTTTGCAATGATGGACTGCGATGATATTTGTACAGCAGATATTAAGTTAGACGTCCTTAAAAAATATTTATATAAAAACTCGTGGGATTCTTTATCATTCAATCGTCCAGAATATTATGACATTTGGGCATTATCTATAAGACCGTACATATTTAGTTTTCGTCACTATAAAGATGAAAACAAAGTTTTGGTTGAAATGAAACGGTATATTACAGATTTATTGTCAAAAGTTCCTGAAAATGGTTTATTAAAATGTGCTTCGGCATTTAATGGGTTTGCTATTTATAGAACTAATAAATTTTTGAATTGCAATTATGATGGAAGAGTTAGACTTGACCTTATCCCAAAAAATTATATATACAACAATGTTGTTATAAATGGGCAAAAAATAGAATTTAAAACATACGCTGGAACAGAACAAAGTTTTTATGAAGATTGTGAACACCGTTCATTTCATTTAGAAGCTATTAACAAAAATGGTGCTCGGATTCGCATTTCACCTGAGATTCTTTTTTAAAATAAAAAATTGAAATTTTTTATACTACCCTCCCAAGGAAAACCAGACAATATGGAGACAACGAGTCAGTCAGTTACGACAAGCTCGGTTCAGCCGAGTAATAATAGCTTAACTGCTAAATCTGGATTTAAAGCAGAATATATCTTCAGGAATCACACTGAAATTAAATCGGCATTAGAACAATACTTTGGCAAAAAAATTACTTTGTTTGAAAAGATTCATGGGAAAAAATACGACACCAAGATTTACTTTGATGATGGTAGCAGCGTTAAAATTCAAAATAAAAAGATACAAGGGTTGCTAGGTAGAGGTGATTCATTTGATAGAAGAACATTAGAAAAGACATTCACAAATCAAGATATTCTATCAAACTTGAAAGATTTGACAATTAGCAGAAGAAATTCTATGACAACGCAAGAAAAAAATGCTTTTGCTAATTTGTGCAACAATAACATAGAAGAGATTCATCAATATTTACAAAAAACATTTTGTGGCAATACTGGAGAAGAAAATGAGTATTGGGCTATTTTTCAGACCGACAAAAATTTTAGCTTTATAAAGTTATACATAATTTCAACCGAAAAGTTTTACAACTATTTAAAAAGCAATATTGCCGTAAAAATATGCCGAACTTGCATGCATCTTTCTCCACAAATTTACTTGCAAAGAAAAGGTGGTGGTAGCAAGGACCATTCACCAAATGATATACAAGCCAAGCTTAAAGTTAACCAAGAAATGTTAGATTTGTGTGACAAGATATTATAAATTTGATAACAGCGATTTTACAACATTAACAACAATGCAATTTCCAAGATAAAACAACATATCTTCGTCTTTAACAATTTTATTCCATTTATATTTTTCATCAAATCCAAACATTTTTAGTCCTTCAATCACATTTAATCTTCTAATTTTTTCATTAATATAATATAGTCCAGTTTTTGCACCAGGACCACCTGATGATGCACAAATAGTAGGACCACACGAATCTATGGAATAAACTCTTTCTCCTTGTCTGCCGCCCTTATTTGTTATTTTATGTATCATTTTAAATAACATTTTACAACCATTTTTTGACCCAGCTTCCTTGCATTTTTCTAACTTGTACTTTTCCTCGTAGTTCAAGAATTTTGTTTCGGTGTTGTCTATTATGCTTGAAACGGGTGTTATTTTATTGGTTGGTTCTACTTGAAATTCGTATTTTTTTGTTTTATTACAAATAATAAACAATCTCTGTCTTGATTGGGGAGAGTTGTAATACTTAGAATCAATAACTTTAAAACTAACAATATATCCTCTTTTCTGTAATTCTGCGTTTATTGTATTGAATGTTTCGCCATTATTAATAGTCAACAAATTCTTTACATTTTCTAATACTACTGTGCTTGGGTTTTTTGCGTCAATAATCTTTAAAATAGCATAGAATAGGTTACCTTTAACTTTGTCTTCAAAACCCTCCTTTTTACCAGCAATTGAAAACGGTTGACATGGAAATCCTCCACACAAAATATCAAAATTAGGCAGTTTTTCAAAATCTACTTTATTAATATCCCCTTCCGGCGTAATTCCATAATTTTCCTTATATATTTTTCTAACATTATCATCTATATCACAAGCAAATACACATTTATATTTTGTATTCTCGTTTTCTAATGAATTAAATGCATAATGAAATGCACCTAATCCACAAAACAAATCTATGTACCTAATCTCTTTCGGATTATTTTGGGGAACTTTTGAATCAACACTAGACAACTGTTCATCAACAATATTTGTTGCAGTAGAAACGCCCTCTATTTTTTTATTAACAGCCTTTTCTATAATTTCTTCAAGTTTGTTTTCATAAATGCATGGATTTTTCTTGTTTAAATGTTTGGTATAATGCCCTTTTTGGGTAAATTCTTTTCCACACTTTTCGCAATTGTATTTAACCATGTTTCGGTGTTATTATATTATAACGCTGGAGTTTTATATCAATTTTTTTAACTAAAATTAACTCTTTTTAGTTAACTCAAATAATTTAAATCTATAGGTAAAAATAATATTAAACACTTGTCTAATATTATTACATATTGCTAATATGAAAAGAACTTCTCTCTTGTTATTATCTACGACAACTGTTTATAGAGGTTGTCGTGTATCAGTTCCTGAAACCATTAAGAATTTACATAACCCCAAGTGCTTTACATGCAAACATTTTATCCCAGATTCACTTGGTTCTACTGGATTTTCTAAATGCAAAAAATTTGGAAAAGCTAACTTAATTTCCGGTGAAATAACTTATGACTACGCTGATTCTTGCAGAGAAATTGAAACTAAATGTGGAACAAATGGAACTCATTATGTTTTTGATGAATTCCACAAAGCAAAAAATGAAATGAGAAAAATTAAATCAATTTTACCAATATTTGGTATAGGTTTAACGCCAATTATTCTTATTTTATTGGCTAAAATTTACAATCACTAACAAGCAGAAGCATACTTCTTTAAAATTACCGCAGGAACTAAATCGTCCTTAATTTTCTCTATCTTCTTAAAACATTTGTTAATAGTTACCTCGCTAATTTCGCTAACATTCTTTACATCACGCTTTGTAATATTCAAATTGCATATCTGTGCAATGAAATATACTACCCCAGCCGCAATTGAATGTGGTGTATTCTCAGGCATTAAACCTTGTTTCTCAATCTTCATGGAGATAAACTGACTCAACTTGGTAAGTTCTGTGTTAATATTCAACTTTGAACAATAACGCTCAATAAATGCTTCCGGCTTTGTCTTGCAAAATGCCGTCTTCTCATTATTCTCCATATCCTTCTCCAAGTTGTTGATAATTAGTTGTGCGTTCTTACATCCACGAGTAGCACTCGTCACATCTAAATGAAAGATGGTGGCAATTTCTTTTGCTGTTCTTGGATAATTATTAATCCTACATGAGATGTAGATGGACGCCGCCAAAATTCCATCACGATTATCTCCTCTAAATGTAAGCTCATATTCTGAAATCTTCTTGTGATATCTGATAGCATCATCAATAATAAGTTTTGGCATTCCAGCATTCTGTGACATAATAGTAATCCTCTGAAACTCATCATATTGAGACTTCTCCTTATAAGGCATAGATTGCCACTCTGTGTAACGCCTAATTTTTCGCATCTCATATGATGTTGAACCACAACACAAAACTTTGCAGCCAAATGACGATTCCTGCAACAATGGATTAATTGGCATTCCACATCTTGTAGGATCATTGCCGTGATTATCCTCCGCTCCATAATATCTCCATTCTGCACTCTGATCAACTATATCCTTGTAAATAATTCCACATTTTGTATTTGTGCACGTCAAAAACCCTTCATCTGAGAATGCTAAATTGTAATCACAATGATCACATTTTTCTCTGTCACCGCATGCTCTATAAATACATTCTAAAGGAGCCGCGGGCTTAGATACCTCAGCATCAAATATATTCCATAATTCAGCTTTATTTATTGGTTGAAGGTCTTTTCTTTTTTTACTTTGTTCTTTGCTCATCCTTTGCTTTTCTTATTGGCGAGATATTTTTATATCAATTTTATTTCATTTTAAATATTAAACAAATGTTTCTTATATATTTTATATTCTTAGTATATGGGAAATAGCGTATCATTATATTCAAATATTCAAACAGGCGGCGGAGAAGGTTCCGAAGAAAAAGTAATTACTCTTAGCGACACTCTTGATTTTATTGCAAGTTATTATATTTTAACTATGGATTTCACGACTTTAAGCCAATTGCATGAAAAAAAATATTGCGATGAGTTAGTTGTCTTAACTTCTGATATTATTAATAAGTATTTTAGTGATTTAGAAGTTCAACAATTGGCTCAGCGTGTTGAGTCTGGTGCTGATGCTTCTGAAAAACTTGTTTACTTTAAAAAATCAGATATTGAAAACTTAAAAATACCAGATTCTGAAACTAAAAAAGCATATTGCATTGATATTGCTAAATTTTATATTAAAATTGCACACATATTCTCTGCAATTGTAACTACAATTAATCCAGAGTATGTTTATAAAGATTTTATGGGCAATACTGTGAAAAAGAGTCTTATGCAAAAATCATCCATACCTTCTGGCGTTTCCACAACAGTTTCCAAGATTAACTTGTGCAGTGAGAGAATTAATGCTCTTAAAGGGAAACAAGATGAAAATCAAGAAACAACCCCCGAATACAAAAACAAAGTTGAAGAGGAAGAAAAAGAGGTTGAAGTTATACAAACTGGTGGAGATGAGACAATTGAAATACATCCCGATATTTGCACTGTTAATTTGGATAAAAATGGAGACACCAATTATCTTGACGATGAACCAGGAATAAATGAATTAATTGATTTATATTTTGACGGAGATTATGACTTTAAAACTGGAAAATTTATGGGAATGACAACTGAAACTGAGAAACAATTTCAAGAAGACCTAAAGCGTTTTTACTTGGCATTTACTGATAATAATGACATGCCGCCAGAAATAAAAAAATTCAGCGACATTAAATTGAGAGATTACAGCACCAAAAAGTTTTGTGAATCTGGCAATGCTCCAAGTGTTAAAGGAACATATAAAGATGAATTATTCTTAAAGTATGCAGACAATTTGAAGGCTATGATTCAATCAGTAAATGTAAAACAAGACGAGTTATTAGCAATAATTAATAAATTATTTGTTTATGTATTAGACCCAGTAACAGACAAGGAAGTAATTCGTGTTAACCCAGATTTAACTGAATCTGGACTTCAAGAATTGATTGTTGAAACTAGAAAGCTAATAATTGAATTATATTTAAAATGTGAAACAGATTTTGTAGAGGGTGTTAAGATATATGAGGCTATTGTTGAAAGTCAAATTTTCAATACAACTCAAAAACATATTGAACAGCTTGAGAAAGAAAGAGAGAAACTTATTGCTCCTTATAAACAACAAACTGATAAAATTCCTGTTGTTGCCGTATAAATTATGATGCATAATGCATAATGATGTGTATTATTTATTACAAAATAATAAATAATATCAAACAACCCTAAACTTCACTAAATGAAGTTATTTTTTGGACGCTTAAGAGCGGCTGGCGGAAGCAGAGCGGGAAGCAGCAGCGGAGGCCATGCGGGCGGCAGACGCAGCACGGCTGGCAGCGGCGGAGGCACTGCGGGCAGCAGCGGCTGAGCGGGAAGCAGAGGCACTACGGGAAGCGGAAGCAGCACGGGAAGCAGCGGCGGAGGCACTGCGGGCAGCAGACGCAGCACGGGAAGCGGCACGAGCAGCAGAACGAGAGGCCATAGCCTTCATAGCTTGACCGCCCTTGCGGTGATGACGACGACGATGAGTTTTAGCCATTTATATATATAACTTACAAAAAAAAATTTGCTTAATTAAAAAAGTAAAATTTTTTCTAAATACATTACCCCCGGGAAATCACCAAACTGTGTTTGTGGAAGGCCAATACATTTTATCCCCCTTTTGAATATTATACAAACTCCTAAATAATTCTAAACGAGACAATGGAACATTTGCCCTATATTTATCCGGAGGATGGGGATTCGTTTTTAACTGTGCCTCAACAGCCTCTTTATAAATATGTTGTCTTTGTTGCATTGCAAAATAACAATAGAATGCTTGGAAAGATAACGAACGAATTGGTATAATATCATCATTATAGTCTTGAAAGTCTCTTAAATACTCTGTACAAATAGCCATAGCTGAAATATCTGCTAAATCTTCTCCTATACTGGGTGCTGCATCAAACTTTATTTTATCATATGATGCAAATGTTTCATATTGCTTAATAATATCTTCTTGAATTGCTTTAAATTTTTTCCTATCTTCCGGTGTCCACCAATTCCTTAAATTTCCCTTATAATCATACTTACTTCCCATATCATCTAAAGCATGTGACATTTCATGTGCTAAAGTAAACCCAATGTGCGATAAGTTATACTCTATTCCTCTCTCATCTAAATCCACAAATGGTTTTTGTAAATATCCTAAAGGAATGTAAATAGAGTTTTGAGTAGGTGTATACATTGCATTCACTATATAAGCCTGTTGTCCTATCAATTTGAACGCATTCCAACTTACTTGAGGTATATCAACTACATCTGCTCCTTCCAATGATATATATTTAAATGTACGCCAATTGCACTTCTTTAATAAATTTCCCCAAGGATCGTCGGCTTTGTAATCTAACAATGGGTCTTCTCTCATATTCTTTGGTGCAGCAATGCTTAATGTCATAGTTTTCAATTTTAATAATGCGTATGCTTTTGTTTTTGGTGATAACCATGTATTTCTTGATATTATTCGCTTAAAAACTGTTATTAAATCAGTTCCCATGCTTTGCACATAATTAATGACGGAATCCTTTTTAAACTTCTCTACAAATTGATTCGTTAAAAATGTGTTAAAAGTTATAGACATGCCAAACACCGGATACAAATCCCACGGAAAGTGTCCCGGTATTCCATGCAAATATCTACCATTAAAGTTGTAATGAATATAAACCAACTGTTTATCAAATCTTATCATTTGTCTAAAATAAATATATAACCAATAACTCTTCCATTTTGGAGTCTTCCAATTGTCTTTCAAAAGTGTGCATACGCATTTTAAGTAATTTAAACTGTCGCATATAAAAAATTCTGGAACCTTCTTATACCCAAGATATTTTGCAAACTGATACCAATTAAACCCATATTTCTCAAACGCTTCATCACTCTTTACTACATTATAAAAATCGGGTGAATCGTTTTTAACAGTATCACACCCCATTGCGTTTAATAAATCCTTTTCTACTTCAAAAACATCTTTTCCATGGAGGCCGTGATTTTTGCCTAGACACGCGTTAAATATTAAATCTACATATCTAATGTATTTATCTTGAACCTCTTTTCTGTATTTTATAAATTCTGGCGTTTTTCCAGTGTTGTCATCTAAATACAATTCTGCGTCATATAAAGAAAGTTCAGGCAATGAAATATGATTGCGAAAAACTTTTGCATTTTTATCATCGGCCATGACCTTCCAGTGAATAGGACAAGCCCAACATACAATCTCATTATGATTTATATGTGACATATATCTCCACAAATCATCGCTATCAACAAATTCTTGATATTTTATTGGAACAGTTTTAATATGTCTTCTGGTTGTGATAGGATTTAAGTTTAATAAAGATGTATACATATTTCTAATTAATTTTGCTTTTCTGTCACTATTGTGTTTAATATAGTCTTCTATAATATTAATTAAATCTCTATACACCTTATCTTGAGTTACTCTAAAGTCATCAATTTGAACATAATATCTTTGATCTTTGGGTGCAATAAACGATTTCTTTTTTGTATCCATTAGCCAAATGTAATTAATATATGTGTAAAAGTCACTTCGCGGTGTTACAGTTGTTGGGGAAAATGGTTTTTTAAATAACTCTATTAATTCTTTTTCAACATCCATACCAGTCATAACTTCAGCCAATCTATTCGTGCCAAATTTTTCGTGTTTATTTTTTCTCTTTCTTGTCTTCTTATGTTTATGCATTTTTCTTAACTTTATTTTTTGGCTTTCTGCATACTCTTTTTCAAAGCTATGAAACGTAAACTCTTGTTTGCAGCTCTTTCTAGTTTTATTATTTGTTTTATCTTTATTTTTATGAGTTTTTATATTTTTTTTTGTTTCCTTTGTCATCTATATATTAATGAGATAATTCTAAATAGAATGAAATCTTTGACACTTAATTAAATTTACCACCCAAGGTATTTAATAAATCATCATTATAAACAAGATTTCCTTGTGGTTTATATGATGCAATTGGTGTATATTTCTTTTGATTTTGTGCTTTTGCTGAATTTGCCTGTGATGTGTCTTTACTTTTAAACATCATTTGTTCTAGTGACATTGGTTGATCGCCATTTGTTATTGTTTTGTTCTCTCCTTCACCAACCCGATTTCCATTTTCATCAATAACTATGCCCGTTTTTTTCTTTAATTCATTTCTAACATAAGAAGGAACAAAATGTTTCCATGAAATCATAAGAGTATTTGGATGAATATACCGAACAGCAAATCCGTTTTCTTTTAATTTATCTACTAAATATGCTATGCAAGCTCCTTGATCGTATTTTGGAACTCCTATCATAATTTCAGGCACTACATACCAACAAAATTGTTCATCCGTTTTTTGTCTTGCAGTAGTTTTAATTCTAACATGAATGCGATTCAATAACTTATTATACAATGCCAATTGGTTTAAATCGTGTTGGCGTTTTCTCTCGTATAATTCATCTATATTCAGTTTTTCGGAGAAATCTGAAACATTCTCTAGAGTAAAAATATTTGCCATCCCTTTACTTACTATTTACTAGAAAAAAACATAGAAACTTAATTGCAATTATGTAATAATATTGTATTTTTATATGGCAGAAGTTGAAGTATTTAGAATGACCCCAGTTTTAAATAGATGTTATGAACATGCAGAATATACTCGCAGTCAAGGGAATTATCCTAATCAACGTTATTTTGTAAATGTTCCCCCTAGATATGTAGGTGAATTTATTAGATTTGAGCAAGGTGGTTGGGGGGACGCTGGCTGGCGAAGAGATTATTTTAGAGACTTAAATGGAAATGAGGTTGCGGTAAATTACAGTTATGAAGGCAGAACATGTTTTCGTGAAGTTCCGTGTGGTCCAAAACCATTACCGAGTGAACATCTTGAAGCAATAAAAAATAGAAACCATGTTCCGACGTTAAAAAGTTTGGCATTTGCTCAACTACCTTCAGATACTGTTGCTGAATTAAGAAAAAATTATGATACGTTATTAGGTGGAAAAACAATACGTAATAAAAAGTCTAAGACAAGAAAATCAAAAAGAAGAGCACATAGAAAATAAAAAATTATATACATTAATAAAAACGTAAAAAAAGGTATAAAAAGTATTTGATATATTTAATATATCACAAATTATGACTATTAAACACCTCGTTATACCAGGCGGTGGGCCAACTGGAATTAAAGCCCTAGGTGCTCTGCAATATCTTGAACAACACGGCTATTGGAACATTAATGACATTGAAACCATGTATGCTACCTCAGCTGGTGCAATCATAACTGTATTACTTTGCCTTAAATTTGATTGGGAAACTATTAATGATTATATTGTAAAACGCCCTTGGAATGAAGCCTTTCAACTTAGTGTTAACCAAATATTTGAGGCCTACTCTAAAAAAGGACTCTTTGATAAAAATGTCGCAGAAATATTTTATAAACCATTCTTCAAAGCAAAAGACATCTCTATGGAAATTACCATGAAAGAATTTTATGAATTTTCAAAAATAGAAATCCATTTATTCTCTCTTGATATTAACACTTTTATTCTTGAAGATGTATCACATATAACTCATCCAGACTTGCAACTTCTAACCGCAGTTCAAATGTCTTCTGCTATACCCGTTTTAATTTCACCTGTATGTATTGAAGATAAATGCTATGTTGATGGCGGAGTTATTTGCAATTATCCAATAAACCAATGCATTTCAAGAGCAGAAAATATAGATGAAATATTTGGTCTAAGGAATAAATACACAAAAAAAGACGAAAATATAGTAAAAAATGAATCTACTATATTAGAGTATGTTATGAATTTTATAAGTCGGCTTGTTAATAGCGTCGGGTCCAAGTTTGAAGAAAAAGAAATCCCAAATGAACTTGTTTATGACACCGATTTAATGACCTTGGCCAACATTCAACTCACATTATCTTCAAAAGAGGAGAGACAACGATTAATAGATTTTGGAATTGAATCTGGCAAAACTTTCCTTTTAGAAAAACGCTTGTTGCCCGAACAGTTAATTGAACATGTTGACGCAGTTGTTTTAGACAACGGTATTCAAGAACTGGGTTAAAGTCGCCTTGCTTGGTTTGGCATCATAATCTATTATTTGATTGTCTTTTACCAACTTAATTGTTGGATATCCCTCCACCTTATAAGTATTCATCATCTTCTCCACGTCAGGCGAGTCATTTGTACAATTCACCTCTGTGAAAATAATTGTATAACCATGAATTTGTTTGCCATTGTATTCAGCCTTTACTTGTTCCCATTCTGGCTTAGCTGTTTTGCAGTGTGGGCACCAATCTGTATAAAATAACATTATCTCCGCCTCTTTTCCTTTTGAATTGGCCGCCGCGGCACTTCCAACTGGAACCTGCTCGTGATTTGCTTTATAACTTGGATTCATCGCGGGCTTAATATAACTGCTATAAACAATATATCCAATTACTGCTAAAATTATAACAAGAACAATAATACCAATTGTTCTCCAACTTAATGATGCAAATGAATTTCTAACGCCAGAAAACATTCCAGACGCAGCACCACCAGTGCTTGCAGTTAAAGTTGGCATAAAACGAACGCTTTTACTACTCATGCTGTATTATATATATTGAATAAGAATAAATTACTGTTTAAACGAAATAAAGAGTCAATCAGAATAATATAATATAGACAATGATATTTAGAAACAATAATGGTGTGCTTGTAGATATTAAAAGATGCGATTTTAAGAATGACCAGTTGTTCTATACAAAAATAATGAGCATTAAAGTGAAAAAGGAGAAAAAACAACAAAATGTTCAATCTGCATTTATGGTTAAGGAATCATCTAAACCCGGATTATATTCTAAACAAGCTATTGATAAATTGATGCAAGAATTATCTTAGAGAAGAAATATTTTTATATTCATTTAATGTAAGAATATGCCCTCAACGCGTAAAAATACAAGTAATAAACATAACAAATCCATTAAACACAACAAAACTAAAAGAGTTTATACAAAAGAAGAATATAAGAGCGGGGATGGTATGCTTACAACCGTTTGGGGACCTAGTTTATGGCATTTTCTTCACACCATGAGTTTTAACTATCCAGTAGAACCTACTGTTGACCAAAAAAATTATTACCGAAATTTTGTATTAAGCTTAAAACATATTTTGCCATGCAAATATTGCCGCATGAACTTGGTAACCAATTTTAAACAGTTGCCTCTTACAATGGCTAATATGAAAAACAGAGAGACTTTCTCTCGTTATGTTTATGATTTACACGAGTTAATTAATAAAATGCTCCATAAGAAATCTAATTTATCTTTTTGTGATGTGAGAGAAAGATACGAGCATTTTAGAGCTAGATGCACTGATGAAAAACCAAAGTTATTCAAATTTACAAAACTAAACAAAACTAAGAAGAATAAAAAAGAAAAAGGATGTACAGAACCATTGTATGGTAAGAAGTCTAAATGCATTATTAAAATTGTGCCACAAGAAGAAAAAGGGGCAACTTTTCAAATGGATAAAAAGTGTGTTAAAACAAAAGGATAATAGGTGAATACAATAAAAAAAATAATTATTTCACTAAATAAGTGACATCATTATTTGTTGGTTTTATTAAAAAGTTACATTCCAAATGTTGAGAAATCGCTTAGAACAGGAACTGGTAAATAACCAGGACCTCCAGTAGAATTATTGAAGCTTCCTGTGGCATCATAACTACCAGATGAACCATAGTTTCCAGTAGATCTATAATTAGGCACTTTTTTGCATTCAAAACTTGGTTCGGGGCATCTAGCACACGCTGGACATGGAGGACATTTTTCCTTTTTAGTGCTGGGGCATGCAGATGATGTTGGGCATGCCGGGCAAACTGGTGGAACAATCTCTGATTTTAAGATATATAAATCCTCTTGTCCACGAGGTATCATACTCTTAGGTATTCCCTGAGGCAAAGAGCTATCATACTTTCCTGAACTATTTGCTGAATTAGAACTTGAAGAAGTAGAAGTTGAAGAAGAACTAGAACTTGGTGTGGAGGAATCAAAAGGAGATGCTGAATAAGATGATGATTGACCACCATAATTATATGTGTATGTGTTTGTTGCAGTATAAATTGTTGTATCACCATTTGCTTTTGTCGCTTCAATTGCATATTGGCCATCACTTCCCGTAAAGAATCTAGCTGAGCCTCCATTAGGCCCATAAAATGTTGCATTGTTAAATTGTTTCATTAAACTACTAATGCTATCTGAAGCTGTAGTTTTTGTTGTTGATGCAGTAGAACCTGATGTTGAGCTTGATGTAGAGTCAGGTACCTTTGTAGAATATGAAATTGTTTCACCATTTGTTCCGGTAATAATTATATAAAAATCAGTTGAATCTTTCATTACATTTGCTTTGCTACCATTTGGTCCATAGAATACAGTTGGTGCAGAAGATTTGCTATAGTGGTCATAATTATCATACCCTTTACTTCCACTTCCACTTGTGTCTCCACTTCCACTTGTGCTTCCACTTCCACTATTATTTTGCGTTACACCAGAAGATAATCTAACCTTCTCTGCATATGATGTAGCAGCATCCGTGTAACCTTCTTTCACACTGCCTCCTAAAAAAGGAGCTAGAAGTAATCCTAATATCAAAATAATCAAAAGAAACAATGCACCATTTTTCATTATATTCATTCGTATAATTTATATAGTGAAAAAATTTAAAAACAAATACAAAAACAAAAAATTGATTTGTTTATATTATTTATATTCTTGTAACAGATTATACCGAGATGTCAGACGATGAAAATTCCTCTATTGCTTTAGAAACACCAGTTAAAAAACAACGAGCACCAAGAGTTAAAGCAGAACCATTATTAAAATCCTATTTGGAAAATCCATACATTTATGAAATTGGTGTTGATGAAGTTGGACGTGGACCACTTTTTGGAAGAGTTTATACCGCTGCCGTTATTTTACCTAAAGATGATACTTTTGACCACTCAAAAATGAAAGATAGTAAAAAATTCCACTCTAAACAAAAAATCCAGGAGACTGCTGAGTATATTAAAGAAAAAGCAATTGCTTGGTCCGTAACATACGAAGATGAAAAAACAATTGACGATATAAATATTTTGCAAGCCACGCAGAAGTCTATGCATAAATGCATTAAAGAAGTTATAAACAAAACTACTAAACAACATGAATTTATTCAATTATTAATTGATGGTAATTATTTTAATTCCTACACAGAGTACAATAATGCCCGGAAAAAGTTGGAAGTTTTGAAACACGTATGCATTGAAGGTGGTGATAATAAATATTCGTGCATTGCAGCTGCATCTATCTTGGCCAAAGTAGCGAGAGACGCATATATTGAAGAATTGTGTGCAGAAAATCCTGAACTTTCAGAAAGATATAATATTGATAGTAATAAGGGTTATGGGGCAAAAAAACACTTGGATGGAATTAAAGAATATGGAATTACGCAGTGGCACAGAAAAACTTTTGGAATTTGCAAGAAGTTTTAGAAAAAAATTGAACTCATTATAATCCATAATTATTTTTTTAACTCTTACTGTAGACATGGCTCAATTCAATCCTAAAGAATTTGTTTATCATTACCGCAACGGTAAGCCCGCATACTATTCGTATGACGAGGAACTATATTGCGGAACATTTCCAGAAGAGTGGGTGCTGGACCATTTTCCAGATACAGGACCCACGGAATGTAAAAACTGTGCCTATTATGGTTCATGGAATGGCGTTTTCCTAGGATACTGCGCAAACTGTGCGT
>Ga0114974_10000468_pt1 | contig 33694 bp, 38 predicted proteins | sample S_130206_EF_Meta_FD_87318 | JGI IMG/M metagenome (GOLD analysis project Ga0114974, IMG submission 87318) | Freshwater microbial communities from Lake Simoncouche, Canada to study carbon cycling - S_130206_EF_MetaG | ecosystem: Environmental > Aquatic > Freshwater > Lake | place: Lake... | reverse complement strand
GGAAAAACATGACCCTATGCTCAGCTAACTGTAGCTTTTACGAAAAGCTGGGTACAGCAAAGAATACACCGGATGGTGAATCAGTACGGTTACTGGAGTACAAGATAGAGCCCAACGACCTAATCGGCGTAGCGCATGGTAAAGAGATGTTTGACCACCAGCTTAACGAGAACTACGGACATGCGGGGGAAATCTATATCACTTGGCTAGTGAACAACCTTGAAGAGGCCAAAGCCCTAGTTAAGAAGATTCAGGCCCGCATTGACAAGGAAATACAGTTCACAGCCCGTGAGCGGTTTTGGTCAGCCGTAGCTGCATGCAACATTGCCGGTGGTCTTATCGCCAAGAGCTTAGAGTTGCACAACTACGATATGGCAAAGGTGTATAGCTGGCTCAAGGGCATGCTGTCTGAGATGCGTAATGACGTAAAGCCACCAAACTCCACGCCCGTAGCCGCACTGGGTGAGTTTATTAATTCCCACATCTTCAACACACTGGTGGTTAACGGTGAAGTAGATGCCCGAAGCAACTTGATTTCTATGCCTTCACTGGAACCCCGCAATGAGCTATTGATACGCTACGAGCCCGATACCAAGCACCTGTACATTGCAGCTAAGCAGTTCAAAGACTTCTGCGTCAAGCAGCAGATTGGTTACAAAGAGTTACTTAAGAAGCTCACCGACTTGCAAGTTTTTGTTGAGGCTACCAATAAGCGTATGTCCAAGGGTATGAAGGTTGTATCGCCCGCCGTTCGTGTACTGAAGTTTGACGCCTCCAATAACGAGTTCCTGCAAGTAGAAGCTATATTGGGCACCAATGAAAATAGAGACGGTGACGTACAGGATTGACTGGTCTAAGTTTCGCAAAGGCCATTCGTTTTTTGTACCCTGCATTGACCACAAAGCTGCACGGGCAGAGGTGGCTACTGTTACAAAACGCCTAAAGATAGACACCATATCCAAGGTAGAGATAGTAGACGGTATCAAAGGCTTGCGAGTCTGGCGGGTTTGAGCTACACTGCCAACGTGTTCCTTGCTTCTCCTTGAGAGTACGCTACTCTCCTTGCCCCCGGCTAATCACCGGGGGTTTTTTATTTGTAGGGAGCCAAAGCTCTTTCTGCTTTTTCTATTGAAGGTGAAAGTAACCTAGCGTTTTCTTTAGTCATCTTAATACCGCTACCCATTTCAGTTTCAACTACCCTCTTCAACTCATCGTTTAGAGCCTTGGTAATTTCCTCACCTTTAATTTCGCGTTCAGGGTTACGTAGGCTAAAGTCTGTGGCCTTGTCCAAGGTGTCTTGGAATATTTTGTCAAAGCGTTCATGTATTTCAGTATCTTTGTTAGGGTCGATGGACTTACGGAATGAGTTTTTCAACGTACCCATAATTGTTTCCCGTTCATGCACAATGACTTTTTCAGCAGCTTGCGCTTTAAACGCCGTAGTTTGGGCTTCTGCTACTCGTGCTGGAGCATAGCCAATAGCTTGACCGACAAGCTCGCTCTTTGGTACTTTACCCTTCTCTATTAACTGCACGCCTTGGGGTGTTTGCACACCTTCAGTTGCGTACCTATGGGCTACCATTAATTTGCTTATAGAAGCAGGGGTTAGTTTTTCCAGCCCACGTTCGTACTCGCCTTGGGTCATAAGGTCAATACCTTGAATCGCATTTAGCCCAGTAGTCCAAGCAGCGCCAAACATTACTTGCCCCCAGTTTAAGGCTGTTTCTTTTGCATTTTTACCCGGCTGCGGATCACGGAACCACATATCGTTCAAGGATATACGGCTGGATATATCAAACCCAGTTAACTTATTTAGTAAACCGTATTCTGCTAACTGAGCTAACCCTGTGCTGCCTAAGTTTTCAGGCAACCACACAGTACGCCACCAAGTTTCATAGTCAATGTCCCGCATCTCATCGGGAGCATCGGGGTCTTTTTGCCATTTTTCCCAAGCAGCTTGCAGTAGCCCCATCACTAAGCTAAACGCAGGCAATGCCACAAGGCCACCGAATAATGTATGCGTACCTAATACGCCAAAGAACTTAGTAGCTGCTGCTGCCTTACCTTCCTTGTTAAACATAGGAAGCATTTTGGAGAAGTTAGTCACCAATAGTTTGGTAGTAACAAGCGGGAAAAACTTGTACATGGTTACAAGCCGCCCACCAGCCCCACGCATTAGCATAGGCTTATTGTTAGCGTTGTAGTTACCTAGTACTTCATTTGTTTCCCGTATTGCTGCCTTTACTGCTTCATCGTAATTTGTTGGGTCATTGGGGTTGGCTTTTTGTAACTCAGCCATGTTTAGACGGAAAGAAGTAAGCGCAATAATCTCACGTGATAACCGCTCCCCGTGGTGCATAAGCCCGCCGAGTATTAAATTATGTACTGCGTCTTTACCTAACTCAAATGCTTTACTGTTTATTTTAGTAGCCGGTTCCCTAGCTTGGCTGAACACTTCATTTGCTAGTGTGTCTCTGGTTACACCGTACACATCTACCATGTCACGAACTGCTAAACGTTCTTGGGGGGTAAGCCCTTTGGCAAACTCAATACTAGGAGCACGGAAGCGCATAGTGCCATTAGGCATTTTTTCCAAAACCCCGTATTGATTATGCAGCTTCATCATCTTAGATAGCTCAGCCATTGCTTTAGGCCCATGATTACCCGTCAATACCGGAGCGCCTTTTAGCAAAATATCCATTGGCTGCATAATTGCAGAAGACCAGCTTGTCAGGTTGCGCAGGAAAGACGCTTTAACAATAACATTTGCAACGTTGTCTAGCCATTTTTCTTTGCCTGTTGGAATCCTAGGTTGTAATGCTTCTGATGCAATTTCGTTCATCCGCATAAAAAACGCGGTATATTTTTCATTGCCCTCAAGCTGCCGTTTTGATAAGTCTATGGCTTGACGTATAGCATTGGCATGCTCAAGTTTGGCAAACGCCCGAGCCATTCGTGAACCAGAGTCATTGACTGCCCTAAGAACATCGGAGCTAAACCCCGGTGTGCCTTTGCGATGCACAAACATTTTGCGCACACTGTTCTCTGGCATAGCCGCCAAGTACGCTTGGTATAAGTCATCTTTAAGCTTTTGCTTAATATTAGGGTCGGTTACGCTAGCCGAATCTACCGCAGCGTATGCGGCCTTTAGTAGCTTGCTAGTCCCTTCAATATTAATCCGCAAGCCGTCACCGTTTAAATCTTCGGTTATGCGTAGCTCTCCATCTTTCCTAAGGTCATCCACACTTTTACCTTGCTGCCTTGCAAATTCTCTAGCTGCACGGTCACGTTCTTTTTTTGTATCAAACCTGTAAGTGGCGTGTGAACCCTTTTTCCCTGTCTCTAAGACAAAATCCCCAAAGCGGGCTAATGGGAAGTAAGGCTCTACCTTGTCGGCTTCAAACAGCACCCTAACGTCTGACAATAGTTTTTTACGGGCAGCGGCAGACAGTTTTAGATTGCTAAGGTTTTCCTCCAGCAAGTGCTGCTTAACAGCATTCATGCTCTTGTAGTAGTCCCGTAAGCGCTTGTAAGCTTTTTGCCCTTTATCGCCTAATGCTGCGTAATCATTGTCTAATTCATTGTTCCGCAGAACGTTATTTGGGTTGGCTGGGTCGTATTTAGCAAGCGTAGACGCATGCACAAGGTCTTCAAAGGCTTGGCGTTTTTTAGGTTCAGCCCGGTAGAAGTCAACAATTTCATCAGCTACGTTGGCTACACCACGCAAATATGTTTGCACCGAGCCTGACATTTTTTGAATTGCTTCATGCGCGTCTTTTAGCCCAGTAATGATGTCCCCCGGCCCAGCATAAGCAAGGGCTTCGCTATCGTAGAAATGGGAAACAAAAGTTCTAGCCGAGTCGCTAAGCGAGTCCCATACACCATTAATTTCCCCCCACAGATAACGGGGGTCACGCCATTTAGATAGATCAGCTAGAGCATCACCTAGCGCAACGCCTTTCCTAGACTCTGCAACTTTTTTAACAGCTTTGGATACGTCTGTGTCTAATTCTTTTCCAGTTCGCGGAGTTTTTCCACCAACTCCTTTGGGGACGCCGACTTGTCCAGCACCTGTAGTGCTTTGCCCAGCGCCTTGGGGTACGCTGGGTTGCCCTTTTCCTGTTCCGCTAGTGCTTTCCATTGGCTCAACAGAGCCTTCATCTCCGATTTGTTCGAAGCTAGCGTCTTGGAAGCGGTTTCCACGAGCGTCGAGATTTTCATCTTGGAACTCCTTGTTTAAATAATTAAATATTTCAATGTTGTCGGCAATGTGTAAGGTTAAGTCTGCCTTAACCTGTTGTAAGCTAAAAGATGGGTGGGTGTCAAGTAACGTAACTACTTTTTGCATTTCAGTTGCAAAGCTAGCACCATGATTTCTTTGCTTAAAATGCGCAAGCTCATGGGTCATTGTGCCTATTAAAGACACTGCAATTTGTGCAGGGGTGCCCTGTAACTCCGTAGTCGCGGGGTTAATAAACATCCCCTTGAACGGGATCATAATACTAACGCCGTAGTATTTTTTATCTAAGCTAACGCCAATAACTTGTGTGCTAAGGCCAGCATAATCGCTATTTACGTTTACTAGCGCATCACGTAGTTTGTGGAACGTTTCACCGATAACGGAAATATATTTGTTATAAGCTTTATCGCCAAACTTTTCCCGCGCTGCATCAGATAACGACTTTTCTTTGTTTTCCGTTTCTTTAGGTATAAACCCAAGCCCTTGTAGATCAGCAAAAATTTCTTCTGCTGTGTCTTCAAACACCATTACAGACCCGTCGTCATTGACAACCGTAAACCTGACATCAGGTTCGGGCAACAGTTCTAATTTATATTTACCCGGATTTTTATCAACTAAAGCATCAAGTTCGGCTATAGGTATTAATTCCCCTTTTGGTAATTTAGAAGATTTAAGTACTGTATTGTCGTGGATCATTACCTTGTTAGGATCAACCTCATCTTGAGGGATGGTTAACTCTTCAAGACGTATACCAGTCTTCTTTAAGTCTTCTTCGGTTAATTCAGGTAATGCTCGGTTATTAACGTATAGCACGCCTTCGCGCACTTCTACTTTATCGTCGGGTTTAATAACCGTAAATGCGTTATCGGATATAGGTACTTTTGGTTCCAGTGTTTCGGCCTTAGTCAACGTACCATTGCTGTTAACGTATTGTGCTGTGCCAAAGTTTTTAACGCTGGAGGCTAAATCAAGTTGGCTGTAAATAGCCGTTACGTAATTAAATATTTTTTTAAAGTCTTTATCAGCTACTTTAGAAAAGTTTTGGCGGTTTAAGTCAAATGGATATCCGGCATCCTCAGGCTTTACATTTTCATTGGGGGTAACGTCTATATAAAAATCACGTTTAATGGCTTCACCATCAAAACCCGGTTTATCCTTTAATACAAGATTAAACTGCCATAAGCCATTAGATAGTATGTGTGCATTTCCACGAGTACTTCCAACGAAAGAAAGTTTATCCTTACCAACGTATATACGCGCAGTACCCCAAGCAAATTTAACATTAGCAAACGGAGTAAATTTATCAACTGGGAAATTAGCACCAATAGGCAACGTATCTAAGCCGTATCCGGTATCAATAGAAACTTTTATGTTGTCAAATAAAGGGCTATCAAGTAATACTGGGGCTCTTTCTAGTTCATATGAACTAAAAGGAATTTTTAACTCTTCTCCATTAGACTCATTAATATACGTTTCTGGGACTTGAACACGTACGGATGTACCATGCCCGTCAGGAAAAAGTTCTTTGGTGTAACGTGCTACTACATCTGCATCGGATGTAGTCTGGATCATAGGTCCTCGCTTGGGGTCAGTTAATGCAGCTTTTAAGTCATCCCCAGTAGTAACCATGCGGGATACAACACCATCACGCAGTGACACTACCTCTAGCTCTTTGTTCTCAAATAGGAACAACATTTTGGCAACGCCAAGTCCACCCGATGCACGTTTAGTTTCTTTGACTGTTCCAGCAATGGTTAAAAATTGACCACCCATTACGCTGGTTGGCATGCCAAGGCCGTTATCAATTATCTGTATAGAGCGAGTACTAGAATCAATTTTTATTTTGATGTCGCCTGACTTTAGCGTACCCTTTTCTATTGCGCCCTTAATAGCGTCAAAAGAATTCTGGAACAGTTCCTTTATGGATACCGCAGCTATATTGTCAGGAGTGCCGTATAGCTTAGACCCGAGCATCTTGGCTAAGCGCCCAACGTCTGCTGAGGGCTGTACTCTGGTTTCACTAGTAGCCGCATGAGTCCCAGTTTCCTTGATGCTGCCGCCAATTTCACGGGCGCTTAAGAGTTGGTCGGTTGCCAAGATTAGGTCAGACAACGCATTAATCGAGTCTTTGCCCATGCCGAACATACGGCGCATGCTATCAACAAACCGATTAAATAGGTGCGTATCACCCTCAACACCTTTAGTCTTAAGCAGGAAATCCTGCATGGTCTTGTCGGTCATGCCGTAGGCCAAGAACTCATGCGTATCGCTAAAGGCTTTACCATGCACAGCTAGGGTGGCTAAGTCTTCAGTTAACTTCCCTTGACGCGCCAACTCCCTGAGGGCAGTGTCGGCGTTCTCCATTGTGCGGTGTAAGGTAAGGGCAGCTTGAACCAACGGGGAGTCCAAACTAACCCCGTCTTTGATAGCCTTCATAGCTAGGTCTATTTTCCTAGCAGTAGCTGCGTGCAGTAGTTCGTGCAGTACGGTAACGTGGTTAATGCCTTGTTTATTGCCGTATGACTCACCGCGCACATAGATAGTACGGCTTGCTCTGTCATACATAGCAATGGAGCGGCTCCACTCTGCGCTCTTCTTAGCCAAACCTTCAGGCAGTGCTTGGCCCTGTTCCACTACTACAAAATTAACGCCCTGCACAAAACCACGTAGGCGTGCTGCTAAAGTTTTTTGAAACTTTGTACCAGTTCTTAGGATGTGCGATATAGCTTGCGACGCGGTTGTAAATTTACCAAAAGCTTTGTCGGCTGGGCTTTGCGTAAACTTAGAAGAAAGATACCTTGAACCCTCAACAAGGTCTTTAGTATCAATCTCATCCACCAGTATTTTTTTGGCGCGTTCCCTGACTGCTTTAGGCTGCGCAGGGTCATTAGCTATACGGTTGATATTTCGCGCCGAAGCTTTTGCAGCGGCAACATCTGGGTTGGTGTTGTAGTTCCCAAGCAGGTCTTCAAGCTCTTGGAGCTTTTCTTGAGTTTCAACAGCAAGCGCGTCGGCAGCAGACGGGGCTTTCTTACCTTTGGTTTCTTTGGTTGGAGCTTTAGCAGCAGCCGTGCGCTTTTCTTCCTGTCGACGGATTAGTTCCTTAATAGCTTCAGCTTTGGTGTCCGCTAAATAGCTGTTTTGCGTATCGGCATTTACATCGTGCCACCCCGGTAGCCCCATACTGGTAGTAGAGTCTAGTCGGTTAATTTCATGCTCACTACCATCGGACAGCTTAACTTTTGTAGATGGCCCTGTAAGCGCATCACCCCTAACCGTCTTTGCTTCTTGCAGCACAATTGGTGCTTCGGGTTTAGCAGTCTCACCAACAGCAGGTTCCCCCTCTGCCGTCTCAGTAGTTTCAGTATCAGTAGTTCCAGTATCAGTATCTTCAGTAACAGTCTCACCAACATCAACTTTAGCTTTTGGGAATAACTTTAACGGGCGTCCCCGTGCTGTTGTCATTGCAGCATCGTGCGCTTGCTGGTTTTTAGCAATTACATCCGTATCGCCCTTAACTATAGAACGCTCAAGTATGGCCTTGGTATTAGCCTGACGCTTGGTATCGTAGGTTCCAACTACTTCACCGTCTACCAAATAATCCCACTTACCTTCATCGTTTTGCGCAATTGAGTGCTTTACTTTGGTAACGGGCGCTGGTTGTCCTTGCGTTTCTGTTTGCTTGGTTTTAGTGGGCGTAATGACACTTGTGGGGGCTCCTGTGGTTACTGTAGGGGGCTGTGAAATTTCTCCTGTAGTAGTGACTCCAGCATTCGGCTCAGAAGAAACCACTCCATTTCGTGTAGGTGTTTCAAATCCTCCGGTGGGTTGACCGGCAACGGATTCGCCAGCCACGCCAGCGCTTCCTCCACTTGGTGCGGACTCAGTTCCTGTAGCATTTGGGGCTCCTTGGGTTTGCGCTCGGCGTTGTATTTCAACTTGAATTGCATCGACCAGAGGTTGATTGGGCTCAGGCTTACTTTGCTGTAGCTTAAGTGTTTCCGCTAACAGAACATCAGGCCACGCAGCTAATTTAGAAAAGTCTTGTGATATAGGTGCTGCTGCGGTAGTCTTTGTTGTTTGTTCAACTAACTGCTTTTCTGCCATCTTTAACGCAAGGGCTCTTGGAACTCCAGCAGCCATAAACCCCGCAGCGGTCTTTTCAATTTCCTCAGGTGTGGGGCCAACAGGAGCAGCCGCAGTTGTAGCTGCACCGCCTTCTAACGTAGGTTCTACTCGCGTACCAGTAGTACTAATTTGACCTTCACCTAGTGTTGGGCCTTCAGCACCCGTATCAACTTTAGCTTCGCCCAGTGCTGGGCCTTCACGCTCGGCTCGTAAAAACTCACCAACTTTATACCCTTGGTCACCCAGCGCATGTTTTTCTCTAAAGTCAAACCCTTTAGACTGCGCAATAAGACTGGCTAGCCCTTCGTAGCTTGTGTCTTGTTTATACGCTTGACGCTGCCCGCTTTTAATTTTGTCTTGTACGGCTCGAAGTTTGTTTACCCCTTTACCCACTGCTATTCCACTACCAGTCATTATTCCAGCTTGAAGAACAGTAGAAAGTACAGTATCAGCCGCGCCTGAAATAAAGTCGGCAATACCAGCTTCTGGGTTCATGCCGTAACCTTTGTCTACAGCAAACTGTCCAGCGTAAGTAACCAACTCTCCCGGTGCATCTTTCTTTAAAGCTCTAGCAAAAAATCCAGCAATCTGGTCTAAAGGCATGCCGTTTGCTGCGGCTTTAAGCCCTTTAATATTGGCACCAAGACCCGGCATTTCTCCTAACACCTCTAATGCTGCGTACATAGCTGAACGAGCCGCGTTATTAACAGTATCAAGTCCTTTACGCGCACCTTCATCGTAGGTTTGACCAAACGATTGTGCAAACATAGCACTTAGCACCGCAGGTGTTGAACCCGTTAAAGCCCCGCCAATAAGCGTAGGGGCTTGTTGGCCTATAGAAGTAATAGCACTTTCAAACAGGTTAAGGGGCTTAGAACTTTGCTCACCCATTCCTTGAACAAATTGGTCAATAGAATTTAACCGTGCTTTGTTTGTAGACGTATCAAAACCAAGCATGTCGCCCACAAACAAATTAACACCTCGCACGCCTCTTTCATAGGAAAGCCCAGCTTTTAGCGCCCCTCGTGTTAGCGTTTCTCCAGTTTTTGCTATGCCGGTAAGATTACCTTGTACGCGATAAGATTCTGCTTTAACATATTCGTCTGGAGATTCTTTTACTTGCCCTTCATTAGGACGTATTGCACCAACTTCGGCGCTTTGTTTAGCTAGACTTTCAGCAATATCGGGGTTTAACCCTTGCTCAATGAGTCGGTCTTTTTGCGCTTCAAGCCGAGGGTCTAACTTACGCAGCGTAGGGCTTGTTACTTTGTTTAGTGACGCATACTTTGTAGCAATTAACGCTAATGCGCGTCCTTGGGCTGAGTTTTCAGGCGCTGATGCAATAGCTTGTTGTAGCGCAACCCCTCTTTGCGCCGCAGGCATTGAGTTAAGTTTTGCTTCTAAGGCAGCTACATATTGTGGGTTTACAGCGCCTGTGTTAACTAAGTTTTGCTCTGAAGATACAGGTGACGGTGCTCCACTTCCTAATACTGACCTACCCGCATCCGCAGCATTTATAGGAACTCCAGTTGCCCAGTCCCGTACAGTATTCATTACATTGCCAACGCTATCTAACATAGAAGTAGCCGCAGGTTGCGCCTGAGCTTGTTTCTGTACTGGGGCCGGGGCTTTTGCAGAAGGAGCAAACTCGGCTTGGGTTATGCGTTTGCCGGTAGGGTTGGCTTCCTTGTACGCACGTAGGATGTCTTGGATTTGGACATCCCCTTTATTGGCGTTAGCTTCAAGTTCTAGTAAATCTTTTTCGGATAAGGTTGCTCCTGACCATTTAGTTGGTACAGCAGGGGCTTCAGAAACAACTTCCCAACCACTATTTGCAGTTTTAGCAGCAGGGGCTTCAGAAACAACTTCCCAATCAGTTTTTGCCATGTTAGTTCACTTGTACAGGTTTACCGGCTTTAATTGTCCATTTTTGTCCGTTTTTAAACGTAGTGACTGTACCTTCTTTTAGTAGGTTAATTGGGGGAGCAGTAGCAACACCTGCGGCTTTAGGGGCGGCAGGGGTAGCGGGAGCAGCGGGAGCAGCGGGAGCAAGTTGCGTATCTTTTAATATTCGTCGAGTTTCGGCTTCTACCAAAGCATCCCTAACTTGCGCAGCGGTTCTACCTTTCGGGTCTTTACCACGCATTGCATTTCGGTACTCAGTATTTAACAACAGCCCCTTCTCTACATTCACCGCTGCTTTTTCTGCGGCATCTGCTCTTAGTCTATCTACGTCTATACTTTGTGCACCAGCAGCAACTTCTGTTCTACCTGAAACAGCAGCGGTAACACCGGGTAGGCCCGCAGCCCTTTCTTGGTTGTACCGTGTAAGTGCTAATGCATTTGCATCGTCTTCGGACAGAGTTGGGTCTTTAGCCCTTAAAGACTTGGCGTAAATAGCTACACCTTCCGATTGAACACTAGGTTTAGGCGCCGCCGCAGGTCTAGGTGGTTGGGCAGCACGTTCAGCATACGAAAGACCCCTGAGAGCTTTGTAATCTGCTTCTTGTTGCGCTTTATAAGCATCAACTTTGTTCTTTCTAGCCGCTTGGTAACTGCCCATAGCGTCTTTAACAAGCCCAAGTTTTTCTGCCCGTTGACCGTTAGCTAGGTTAATATTCATCTGAGCAATGGACATCTTAGCGGATTGGTTTGCAGCCAGTGCACCTTTGTAGGAATCGGCAAAAGCAGTACCTGCACCACCTAGCGCACGCATAAAATTAGGCCCCTGAACTATTGCACCCATTGCACTTAGCGCAGCTAAGCCTTTACCTTGTTCTAACGCATCTTTACCCTGCGCAGTTAAGTCTGCAAGTTGTGACTGTATTTCACCGTAAGGACTAGGCCCGGCTATTTTGTTTACCAAGTCCATGCTACGGGTTACGCCCTCTTCTTCAGTTTCATTACTGTCTGCAAAAGGTTGTCTAGCTACTATTTGTTTGGCTTTAGCAAGTATTAAAGGACTCAACTGCGCTTGTAAAGCAGCGTTACCCATTGTGTTAGGTATTTGATCGTCCTCATCGTTTTGGCCTGCTCCTGCTTCTGTATCCTCAACATTGTAAGGGTTAGTCCCGGCGGCAAAATGCATAATTCCGCCTCTACCAAAGGCAACCATGCCGCCACCAGCAGCCGCAGGGAGAGCGTTATATGCACTAGCTAGACCTTGCTTTTCAGACGCACGAGTAGCTAATTCAGTCTCAGCCGCTTGTTTCTCCGCTTCGCTTGATGGGTGTTGAACAATCTGTTTAAGCTGTTCGTCCGAAAGTTTACTGACCGCAGCGGTCATGCGGTTGGGGTCATCCATTGGATTAAGTTCACCACCGCCAGCATAACTCTTTACTTGCCCGCCCTTGGCAAACATACCAAGCTGTTTGAGGCCATAAGCGCCCAGACCCGCAGCAGCTACGTTTTGCATCATTGACGGAGGAGCTTGATACATCTGGGCTGTACCCTGCTGTCCCAAAGGTAATCCACGAACCATGTCAGACATGAAACCCAATTGTTTATAAGGGTAGTTCTGTTGGTTAAGAAAATCTTGGTACGCCTGATCCAATGGTCGCTGGTTCTGCTGCTGTTGCTGTGTACCGTATTGGTTTTGCAGTTGGTTAATACCCATCTGTTGACCATACTGAGCTTGCCCTAATTGACCAAGTTGACCTGCGGCTTGTAATCCAGTCTGAAGTCCTTGAAGTCCAAGGCCAGCACCATATTGCCGAGATTGCTCACCTAATTGTTGACCAGCTAAACCATATTGCGCGCCAAGACCTGCTGCTTGTAAACCTTGACCAGCACCAAACTGACGAGACTGCTCACCCATTTGTTGGGTATTTAACCCAGCCTGTTGGTTAGCCATTTGAGCTTGCAAACCACGACCTTGTTCAGCATTAAATTGCTGCTGTGCTTGTTGGAACGCAGCATTTGAACCTTGCGCTTGAATATCACCCATTTGCTGACCAAGATTACGCTCACGTTCAGCCCGCATAATGGCATCGCGTCCACCACCAAAAGCACCCGCTTGTGTAGCCTGTGCTTGTTGTTGAGTACCTTGGATACCAGACTGCCGACCAGCTTCACGTTTTTGGATATCCACCACATTCTGCATGTAGGGATTCATATACGCATCAGCCGCGCCGGGTTGGGTAAAACTTTGTGTACCTACACCCTGATAACCAAAACTACCCGGTTGATACGCGCCGGGAGCTTGGAATTGATTCCCAAACTGTCCTGCTTGATAGTTTGTACCCAGCGCGCCCATACCAGCCGCTTTAGCCATATCCATACCGGTACCCAACGCTGCGTTAGGCTGCATGTTTGCAGCGCCCTGTTGGGCCTGCTCTTGCATGGGAGTAAACCCAGCAATACGATTTTGGTCATAAGCTTTGTATGGATTTTTGTTAACGTCAGTTAATTGTGAAGCCTGATACAACGTGTCTTTAGCGTAACCTCGCGCCCACTCGGGCAACTCAGTCATGTTAGTCTGAGTCTGCGTTGGTGATGGAGATGAAGATTGGCACATATTTCTATCCTAAAATGTATACATCATTTGGGTAGCAACTTCTTTGAAACCCATCCGACCCCATAATTTAGCTACTCGTAAATCCGTCATAGCTGAAACAAGCAACCGCTTTACTCCGCGATTTTTTAACTCATTAAGTCCAAATTGGACTAACTTTTTACCTACACCATTACGGTGTTCTTTTACTACAAATATCGTATCTTCTTGCGCTATTAAATCTTGGTTATGCATGTCATTAGTAATGTACACATTTATATAACCACAAGCAACTCCATCACCTCTAAGCACAAACGTTAACAAATTACCTTTATCACATGCTTCCCCATACTCATGCAGTCTTGGGTTATAAGGAGAGTAGTCCACTCCCTGCCCAGCAAGTCTTTCTATCATCTCAGCGTAGTGCTGCCGGTACAGGGGTTCAAGTTCTAGATAAGTTTCCTTGAAATTCTCCTGCTGGATGGCGTAATTCATGCGGGCAAATACCTATCCGCACGAGTATTTTTAGCTACTTTACCTTTGCCTACCGTAGCCCTACGAGCTTTTTGTACCTTGTCCATCATGGCATATAGCTTACGCGCACCAGCTTCCGTTGAGCCATTACCAATTTCAGAGACTATGCGGGCCGGTACTACAAATTCACCGTCGGCTAAACGCGCAGGTTGTTTTTGCCCAATAACCGCAGGGATAGAGTCGGATACACCGTCACCGGGGCCACGCAAGAGTCTGCCGCCATCCGAGTAGGAGCCAAGGGTATAACCACCTTCAGCCATTTTAGTTACTTCACCACCATTTGCTGCTTTAGGGATGTAATAACGTGGTCGGTTATAAATTTGTTCACGCCCATATGGGTCTGGCGTAGGCATTGGATTAGCCCATCCGGGATCATATTGATACCCAGCGTTAGCCATTGCCCCACGGTCTGAATCACCGGTAGGGGTAGTAGGATTGTTGTTTTCACTCAAGGACATTAAAGGGCCAGCTACCATCCCCGCAGTTTGTAACGGATTAGCCTTAGCGTAGTTCAACAAATTTTGCCCTGTAGCACCAGATTTTAATGCGTCAAAACGTTGCCCCATTGTCATATTTTCAGGGCTTGGTGGTTGCACTGGATAACTAGACTCTGCAACACTCGGCCCAAATTTTGCCATAGGGCCACCAGCGGTAGCGTTACTAACGTTTGAATAAGGCGAAGGAGTAGTTGTAATCGGGGATGTGTAATTTGGGCTTTGCGCAGTTATGCCACCAACAGGAGCAGGAGTGCCCCCTAGAGTGCTTGCTTTTAAAGTCTCTTGTGAAGCAGTAGACCCAAGTCTAAACGGATCAGCCGCATTTGCAGAAGGTAGCGAAGCTGAAATAGACGGCTCTACAGCAGAAGGCATTGTTAGTCCTGCTTGATTTGTAGCAGCAATTTCTGCTGCCTGTGGTACTGCGCTAGCTACTCCCTCTGCTCCTGCTGCGGCTTGGGGAAGCAATCCTGCTGCACCGGAATTAATTAAAGATTCACCTAAACCAGCGCCGCCATATGCGCCCAATCCTGCCATCAAACCTTTTTTCAAATCTCCAGTTGCAAGCGCGGTTCCACCACCCATTAGTAAAGCGGCTGCGGGAGCGCCAATTCCTGTAGCAGCTAAAGCCATACCACCAAGCATAGGCAAAATAGAAGACAAAAACCCAGCTTCGGGTAAACCAGTTTGGGGGTTGATGGTAAGGGAGCCACCATGTCGCATAGCAAGAGCTTGCAGCCCTTCTACTTCTTTGGGAGCCATATGGACAAGCGTAGTGTCCGGGCCACGCCCATGCGCAGATAGATGTTGGGCAGCAAGTTGTAGGCTCATGTTTTTACTTTCAAGACATTCCCAGCCGAGGTATCGTAGTATATATCCCCTACCCGTAAATTGGCTACATCTGCTTGGGTGGGTAAACTGGGGGTGGATGTCCCCGCCGTAGGGAAAAAACTTAACCCGGCAACAATATCTGTGCCATTTCTTTGGGTACTAGCAACCATTGGCCCAGCATTATCTAGCTGGTTAAAGTACAGCCGTAAGATATTTGTTATCTGGTTTATGAGCGCAGGATCGTATTTATCGCCTATTGCCGCAGGTAGCTTAGGGGAAGTTACGTTTTTTTGTGCCATGCTAGCGCCTGCCGTCCGGTCTGAGGTCAATACGGGGGGAACCAAGCTGCCACTGCGTGCCAATAGTATTGGACGTAATCTGCATCTGCATTTGGCGACCACGGACACGTATGTACACCTGCCCTGTAAATTGATCGACGTTAACGGCGGAAGTGATGGCACCTGTGTTTACTACAGCCGCATTGCCTGATTGGGTAATGCCTGAACCTGAGTTATTTAAACCTTGCAGGTACATAGTCACTTGCGGCGTAGTCCCTGCGGTAGAACCACGGAAGGTCAAGTCAGGGATCATACGGTACACAAACGCAAAGTTATGCCCGTCCCCAATGTCGTACTGGGAAGATGTAATGGAAGCTGCAATAGGCAGAGTAGTACCGGTTTCGTTGTCGTCCACACCGTCTTCATGCTGGACAATGTTGTAGCTGTAAGTGGCTGCAATAGGGTAATTACGTAGACCGGTATCCAACCAAGCCGAACGCGCCATTGTGCCGTAGTACCAGTTATCTTCAAGGTAGTTGTAAACTACATACCGGTCTACCGTATTACTGTTTGCCGAGCAGTAGAAAAACCAAACTTCATTAAAACCTTCGTTGGTACTAGCAAATACTTGGTCTGCTTGTTGAAGATTAATATCACTGTAAATGTATTGGCGCAAATCGCAACGAAGAGTTTGCACACGACCATCGTATTTATAGAACTTATCTACACCCATCCAATAGCTGATACCGGAAGCCATAGCCGCCGCATTAGGGCCAATGATGGAAATGTTGTCAGCAAGAAGCTGCGTACCCCACACATAGGGAGGGCCAAGGTACTGGAGGGAGTACAGAGATGAGTCAGTCCAAACCACAATCTCTTGGCGGCTTTGCAGGGTAGTTACGATTTTGGAGCCGTGCGATAGCCGTGCGCTACCTGCCTGATTGGTAACGGCTGGATACCATGTGGTCAAAGATTCCTGATCCGACCAGCGGATAAGCATAGGGTCAAGCACGGTACTGCCATAATCATTCGTACCAAACACAATCAGGAATCGACTTGCGTCAGAAACGGTAAAAGCGTTTTGGTAAAGCGGGACGTAAGCATCTGCGCCGGGCAACAAAGAAAGTAGCGTGCCCCGAGGGGAAATAGACTGCACCCCCGATTGAGTTCCGCTGGTCACTATTAAAGTAGCAGCGGTCATGGTGGTTGACGCTACCGATGCCCCTGCGCTAACTGTGTACGTACCTATGCCACCTGCTCCAGTACCGGTAAATGTTATTGTCCCAAGGGAGACATTGTTACTACCAGATAGGTAATAAATAGACATCCCAGCCACAATCGTGCCGGAAATAACGGAAGTAACAGTTAGTGTATTAGCACCCGTGCCCGAGCATGAAGCTATGACTGAAGTAGTGGTAGAAGCTGCTGCCAACCAAAAAGAAGCAGTATTAATGTATCTGGTGTAGTACGTTATTCCCGGGGTTAGTCCAGTTGGTAGATTTCCAGTTGTAACAAATGAAATAGGGGTTCCATCAGATAACGTAAGACTGGTAGTTACAACACAGGGGCCAGCAATGGTAATTGTGACCGCAGAATCTGAAACTCCTAAATTAGCATCCCAATAATACAAAGGAAATCCGCGAGGGGCATAAAGTAAATTTTGGCCCCAATTCATTTGGTTCCAAATACGAACACCTGTGTTTATGGCAGCTACTACTACACCAATACCCCAAGTTCCTATAGTAGAAGGAGGTGCGACTGCTGGTGGAGTTCCCCATCCCCCTGCTCCAAAACCTTCAGTTGGGGTATACGTAGCGGAACCAGAACTTAATGGATAAACAGCATAGATAGTGCCGCCGCCACTTGTAGAAGATGAAGCAGTACCTAAGACTTGGATGGTATAGGTTGTAGAGGATATAAGGGTAAGCTGGTATTCCCCCTGAACAAATACCCCACCAACAGTTGTTGTTAATTTAAAAGTTAACCCTGCGGTAGTACCCGCAGTTGTGGTAATTGCAGTGCCCCCAGACGTAGCAGACAACGTAAACGTAGTGGTTGTGTTGGTAGCAATAATATAATAGATTTTTGGACTTGTATAGCCTGTAATAGTCGCTGTACCGCTAAGAGTTCCTGAGATTATTACTGACTGCCCCACTGCCAAAGTAGTTGCATCGCATGAAAATTGCCCTGCTGTTCCTGTAATTGCAACATTAGACGGGTAAGTTATAACGGGGTAAAATATTACGTAATCTCCATTAGAAAAACCCGGAGCCGCTGTTACTGTTACTGTTGTGTACCCACCAGAATTTGTAGCCGTGCTAGTGGCAAATGGGTCGGTTAATGTATCTTCTTTACGGATGGGGGTAATATCGGTGTACGCGCCTCCGTTTTCTATGTAGAACTTGGCTGTTGTACCAACCCCAAGCAAATTTTGCCCTGCTAAGGTTACCCAGTTCCACAAGGAACGGCAAATGCCAAGAAAGGTGTTTTGGGAAATGCGCTGCCAGCCACCAATCTTCTCGGGCGTGCCTTGGCGAAACCGCACCTTATCGGACTCATACCAGCCGCCTTCATTGGTGTACCGAGTGTTTTCCCGGTTAACCCCAGGCTTGAGCGTCAGTTTCTGTAAGGGCATACGTTAATCCAGTAATCGGCATTCGGCAGTTCTGCGTTTAAACAACCCCGGCAAGACTTTACCACCACCTTTTGTCCAAAGCATAAGCTGCTCCTTTGCCTCTTCCCAATCCTGCGCGTTTATCTTGCGCTTGAGGGTGCTAGTTTGCAAACGGCCCGTGCCTAAATTGTAGGCGAAATCCACGATAGCGTTGCACTTTTTCTCGTCAGTCAGCAGTATGGGGCATTGCCGCAAAACGGCAGGAAGATAGGTGTGGTGAAGCTCTTGAAGAAGCAGCGCCGTTGCGTCAGGTTCTGACATGGGTGGATCGGTTAAAGCTACCTTGCGCCCGTCAGCATAATAGGTGCTGCCGTAGCCAATCGTAGGAATACCCGCAGGGCAGAGGTAGGGTTTACCCCTAAACCCCTCAAACTGTTTACACAGTGCTGCGGCTATATCTAGCTTCATAGTCCACGCTTTGCCAGAGTTCTATCAAGGAACCAATAGTTCAAAGTACCCGATACCAGCGCGGCAAAGTCTGCGGACATGATGAGTTTAAATACCACCTCTGGGGATGCACCAGCCAGCCAAGCAGTCCAAGCAAACCAAACATGGGCAAAGCTCCACAAGAACAAAATCCAGTATGTAGCTACCGGACGTACCGAGGCAGACAGACTTGCGGCCCAGCCACCGGCAGCTTTAACCATGTCGGTCTGCTGCTCAATTGCAGAGTTAAACGCATCCATGACTCCAGTGTCTACTGTAGCTTCGCGCTGCGCCCCGATCTCAGCCATCTTTTGATTACCGCGCAGGGTTTCTAGTTGGCATTGCTGCTCAAACATCTTTAACTCATGCGCCCGCTCGTTCTTTTTGTCCATCCATTTGAGGACTTCAGGAGCCAAACGAAACACACCCCCAAGTAGGGAGCCAAAAATACCGCCACCTAGTAGTTCTAACATATCAGTCCTTTTTGCAGGGAGGAGCAGAGTCCTCATCATGGGATAATTTCACACCAGCCAACAGCCCAATGAAGCCGCCGACAATGGTTTGGAATGCGGGGCTAATTAGTTTAAAGATTTCTGCGTTGTCTACAAGCGGGTCAAACAAGCCCGCCATCAGCACAGCTACCATGCCAATGATAACTACGCACAAGGTAAAGCTGACCATGAGTGTCACGGCAAACGTAAGTTTTGTCTTAATGGTACTGTTCACATCAACCCCTCTTAATCAAAAATTCCCAAGCTAAGCCGCCTATCGGCACAATCATCGCAATGGCTGCAATAAACAGCAGGAAGTTCATTAGGGCATTACCTGCCGCTTCCCTGTCCTTTTGCTTCTGCTCTGCCATTACCCTTTCCATATCGGCCCGTTCTTTGTGCATCCGCGCTCGCTCTGCCATCATCTCTTCCCAGACTGGCGCATTGCCGGTCATAAAAAGTAAGTCCTTTATGTACCGCTCATCATCTCGTAGTGCCTTAGACGCTAACGCTATCTTCAGGGCTTCTGCGTTTATCTGCGAATCGCTCTTTTGGATGTTTGCTATCCGCGCCTTGGTTGAGGCCGCGTGAACCTGATCTGCCGCCGCGTAAAAGCTGCTGAACTGACCATACAATGACTTGACATCCTTGCCCAGCGCCACCGCCTTCTTGATCTGATCCACCACGGTCTGAGCCGTAGCTATCGCCACAGTAATGGAAATCGGATCGAGCATTCACTTGTCTACCTTCTCCCACCTTAAACAATAAACCTGCCGGTTAAATGAGTCCCCAGTCCAGTACCACTTTACGCATATGTACTTTACTGGAGCCTGCGGAACTACAAGCCCTAATATAAGTACAAGCCAGCGCATTATGCATTGATTCGGCTATTCCAAAAACGCCAAACTTTTACGTCTTGTGTTGCAGTAATAGTTGCGCTATTGTTTAATAAGACTACAACATCTTTAGCAGCCCGGTCAACCCCACCTATTTGGCATGGCCCCATAGGAACCAAAATACACCCTTGCGCAATATCTAGGTTATCCCCACTCATTACATTTAATTGTTCAGATTTAATAAGGCCGCCAGCACGGGGGATAACACACATGTATTCACTACCATCTTCTAATGCGGTTACCGTAAAAGTTTTAGTATTACGTTCTTGTAATGGAGGCCATACATCCCCAACAACCACACGATCCGCTTCTGGGGCTAATTCTGGAAAAGCAAAATCAAAACTTCCAGTCAAGATTAAATGCCTACGGACATAAGTTTCAGAAGTTACAGGCGCCCCATTTAAATTTCGAGTAATAAATTCACCCGCAGTTTCATAATGCGTTAAATTAATAGACATATTAATGGCATGGTAGGGGATTACTCGTCCAGAATTAATCATTACAACACCTGTGTATTAGGTACGATATCTACATTACGTTTTTCGTTGCCGAGATAAGTTTGCGTTTCTGATATAGCCACAGAAGCAGGTGTTGGCGCTAAGGTTGGCACTAAGGCTTGAATTTCATCAAACCCTGTAGCTACAGCAACAGCAGCCTTACGTTCAACCAAAAATACTGGAGCACGCATTTGGATTTCAGCCACAAGTGCGTCCCCTGTTAAAAACGCGCCATCTACCACGGGAACATCAATTGCATACGTAGCAATGTCAGTACCAGAGTCGCTGTACGTTACTTGAATTTGCCCAATTTCTGCGTTAGCAGCAATAATTCGATAGTCCATCATCCTTGTGCTCCATAAACTGTTCCACTAATACCAGCGCCACTATTGACGTTGGCTTTACCTATTAAAGAATATTGTGCTGCTCCCCCCGCTGCGCCGTAGACGGTAAAACCCTTATCACTTGGCGTCCCATTATCTCCAGTTACCCCTGCGCTGCCCCAACTACCACCATTGCCCCCAGCACCGGCATAATAAGTTGGGCTAAACAATGAGCCAGCCGCGCCCAAACCAGCGGCAGAGAAAGTCCCCCCACTACCGGGCTGACCGTTATTGCCCGGGTTAGAACCAGTCCAACCACTACCGCCAGCACCGCCAGCACTAGGGTAAGAATTTGATGATGACCTACCGCCGCCGCCACCTCCGGCACCCATAACTATAGTATTTTTACTATAACCATATATATAACAAGAACCGCCGCCGCCGCCACCGCTACCGCCGCTACCAACAATACCATTATTTGTAAAAGTTATGGTGCGACCAACATAAATAGCAGGGCCCCCAGAAGCGCCAGCAACTGCGTCATAAGGATAATAATATCCGGCTCCGCCACCTGCCGCGCCGCCCATACCTAAAATATAACTATTATTAACAACAGCCACAGTATCGCCCGCTGCCCAAGACGTATCTACTGTAAATGCGTATGACCCAGTAGAAGGACTGGTTATTGCAGCGTTAACGGTAAACGTAACATCAGTAAGCCCCGTAACATACCCGGATACTTTTGCGGTATTCGCAGTGTAATTTGTAACAGTTGAGCTAATAACTACAGAAGCTATTGCACGGGTAGCCGCACTTGATGCGCTATTTCCAACAGCATTAGTTGCATATACTGTGAAGGTATAAGCCGTACCTTGGGACAAACCAGAAATATTAATTGTGCCGGAACCGGATGTTGCTAATGTGCCTGTAATACCACCGGGCGAAGATACAGCCGTATATGAAGTAATAGGTGAACCGCCCGTATTTGTTGAAGCAGTGTAGGTAACCGAGGCAGTTGTATACCCCGTTACTGTAGCCGTGCCAATAGTGGGTGCATAAGGCACAAAAGCCCTAGCCCCTGCAACAAATGCGTTAAGGATGCCGCTCATGTTACGTTAATTCCAGTCAATATCCATTGTGTAGCAGTAATCTTCAAGCAGTTAGCTACACCATACTGCGCCAATGTTCTGCTTCCAGTGCCACCACCTTGCGCCCATGTAAGGGTATCAGAAGTGATGGATATTGTCACTGCATTAGTGGACATGTTAACAATAGATACTGCCGTACCAATTGGGTACGCTACCGAAGCGTTAGCTGGGATTGTGTAAGTTGCAACACCTGCGCCGGATGCGTGGTAAATGTGCTTGCCTGCATCAGCTAAAACTAATGTGTAGCTTCCGGTTTGGGCATTTTGGGGGATGCTTAGGTATCCGGGGGTAGTCGTTCCGTCAACCGTGAAGTTGCTTAGGATGGTAGAGGACAGTTTGATGTAGTCCGTGCCATTGTAAAAAACAACAGCTTTTTCGCCCGGTATAACCGTAACCCCTGTTTGCCCAGATGCCTTAATGGTTGCCGAGTAGGTAGAGTCAAGATTAGCAACGACGTACCCTTTGCTTAGACTGGGCGCTGTGATAGTTACGTTAGCCGCCAAGCTGCTTACTTTGATGGCGTAATACTGCGCGGTAGTTGCTGCAATGTTGGTAGCAGAGCTTGTACCAAACGTGTTGGCAAGGGTAAGCGCATTGGCTGTAAAGGACGCCGAGGTAAGCGACAGCGTGCCTGCAATGGCGATGTCCAAGTACGACGTGATGGAGTTGTTAACGTCATCACCCCAAGTACCAGACTCCGTGCCGGTAACCGGTAATCCAAGGGACAGGTTGGTTGTGTAATTTACGGTCATGGGGATTCCTTACGATAGGGATGGCTTATTTTACGCGGGAGCACCGGGTTCGTCAGCAGGTTCAGGGGTATTGCCTTCAGCAAGCCAAGCTAAGTAAGCCCTGTAATCTGGGTTGAGAATGTCAAAAGGAATGCAAGCTCCATCAGCAATACGGCTAACGCAAGTGACCTCGCCACCAATTGGAGGGGGTTTAATGAGTTGATACATAATTAAAGCTCCGCTAATGCTGCCCAGCTACCGCCAACAACTGTGTTATTGGTAAAATAAAACCTATATTGGGCTACCGTAGACACTGTTGTACCAGCAGTAGCCCCGGTAATACTGCCAACCCCTGTCCTTGTTACAGTAGGACTAATTGCTTTATAAACTGCAAAAGGTATGGGAAAATAATTAGTCCCAGCTGGGCCATAAAAAGTTGATTCACCTACCTCATAATACCGTTGGCAATATATAAATTCTGTGGCATAAGGACGGTAGTCAAAGCTCGTTGCAGTGGAGCCTTTCTCTAGCTGTACGCCTGTGATGTAGAAAGTAGCGCCGCTTGTGCCTACTACTGAGACTGCGCCTGTGGCTGAACGATATAAATTTGCAGACCAAGACCCGGCAGTTCCGCTATTTGTTGACCCAACGCCAAGACCAAAATAAACCCTTATACCAATTCCGTTTGTTGCACCAATCCATGTCCCTGCGGTGGGGCCTGCAACAGTTACAGAAATGGAAGTCCAAGTGTTTGCTACTGGAATTGAGTATGTAAAAGGATAAGAATAATTGGCGGCGCTATTAACAAGCGAGCCTCCAAAAGTGCCCGTTAAAGATGAATATACTAAAAATGAAAGCGTAACCGTTTTAGCGCTAGCCGTTCCCCATGCAAGATCAGAAGTATTAAAACCTTCAATCATTTGCTGCAATTGAAAAACATCACTGGCAGAAACAGAATAGGCGGAAGCTGAAGTAATAGCTAAATAATTTGTAAACCCAGCCGCTACACGAGTTGCGTACCCAGTTTCTGTTGCACTTGGTGTTTGTTGAACAGTAAATTTACTTGCTACAGTGCCGTAAATATTCCAGCGGTCTAAACAATACTGCGTTCCACTAGTGTCTTGAGTAACACTAGCCCCAGCATTACGCTGGTCAATGACCATGCCACCATTGATGATGCGGTTCTTAAAGCCAAAGGTGTTGGGTAGGTTTGCTGCGTTGGCAAAGGTAGTCGTTGCGTCTGAGTTGACCGTGAATGCGGTTGTACCGTTTGCTTGAAGCGCCAACACGCCCGAAGCGTCTGCCGTCTGGACTATGCCGCCGCTGCCTGTGCTTGAAGCGTTGATTGTTGATGTCATGCTGCGCCTTTCAATGCTGCTACGTCAGCTTGTAGTTGAGTGATTAGGGCTTGCTGCTCTTGGATTGCTTTAACAAGTACAGGCAACATAAAGTCTGGAGTAATTGTTAAATAAGGCGTCCCGTCTTCAGCTTTTTCATCTTTCTCGATCACCATTTCGGGAATTAGTGGCAATAAATTTTGCGCTTTAAACCCAAGTTTTTTAGGGCTGTTATCATCTTCCCAGTTAAAGTGGAATTTAACGGGTTCAATTTGCAATACTTCTGCAAGACCTTGAGATGGCTCAAAGTTTTTCTTTTGACGAACATCAGATGCGCCAGCAGCCCAATTTGCCGAACCTTGTGATATAGATGGGCCAGAAACCCAAGTAATAGCATTACCAGCAGAGCCAGAAACTGCTGTTTGTGTCCTAATGCCACCTTGATAAAAATTTAAAGCACTAGCGTAGTCATTAGCGTTATATGTATAAGAACCGCTTGTGGTTGTAGCCCTAAAGTTGTACCCAACCCAAGGATAGTCACCGCCAGAACGCCCCATTGCTACGGTACAAATGCTTGAACCGTTTTTTGCGGCAGTGCCGCCTGCACTGGCAACTTCAAGAACATAATAACCCGAAGGTGTAACTGCTATCCCAAAGTTACCACTGGAGTCAATACGGGCGCGCTCTGTACCAGCTTGCAAAAATATTGTGTTGTTTGCGGATAAATTAAAATCAGCAAAAGCGGCCCCAGCGTTTGCATAGCTACCAAGCGTATTTGTAGTACCGGCGGCGGTACTATCCATATTAATAATTCCACCAGTAGATGTTTTTGAACGTATTGTTCCGTTTACATCCAGCTTTGCCCCCGGCGAACTCGTCCCTACCCCTACGTTCTGGCTTGTATCTACAGTAACCGCTACCGTGCCGTTGTTAGACGCTAGTTGCAAAACACCAGAGGTGTCTGCGCTCATGTTCAGCGCCGTTGCGCTTGTCGTTCCTGCACTTACTATGCTTGCCATGATTTATCCTTTTAGAACACGAGCCAGCGTTGTCCGCTAGTCACGGTAACCGATTGTCCGCTTGCTATGGTTACTGGCCCGACTGAACTTGCGTTGTATCCTGTTCCAATAGTGTAACTTGCTGATACTGTTGTATTGTTTAAGATTAAGCCGTTTGTAGCCAAAAGCACCGGCACGGATACTTGGGCGTTTGTAGAGTCAACATTAACCGAGCGCTCTGCTGGGTAGGTAACAAAGACATCCTTATTACCCGCGCTGAACGAAACCAAGCTGCCCGAATTGCTGGAAGCCAAGACCGTGGTACGGGATAGCGTAGTGCCCGAGGAAGTGTATGTGCCAATACCAACTTCCCACTCGTTCCCGCTTTGCCCTGCAATGGTGTAGTACGTTGAGTTCCCGTTACCAATTGCTGCAAACGATTGATACCCTGTGGATGCGCCCGCAAGCGTGACTGTGCCTGTACCTGTTGTGGCGGTAGTCTCTTTAACGCGATCTGCTAGTACAAGTGCCATAATTTATCCTATACCGTTGTTGGGATTAACACCCAGCCAGCACTTTCTGAGTTATCAATTAAAGCCCATCCTGCTGTTTGAGAATCTGTAATATTTTGCCAGTTTGCATCTTGGCTGTCGTCTATTAATTTCCAATATATAGGGAAAACAGTACCAACAGCGCCACTTGCCTGCACTCCGGTTATTGCTGGCAAAATTACTGGCCCAACTGTTCCAATAGTACCTGAAGCCTGTACCCCAGTAACCCCAATAACCAACCCGCCATGCGTAATTGTGCCAACCGCGCCTGATGCGCCAACTCCTGTCAACGCTACAGAAATATTAGGGGCTACCGTACCTACATAGCCATTTGCTTGGTCGCCTGTTTCTGGCTGTAATTTTGTGTATACAACCGTGCCTACAGCGCCAGAGGCTTCAACTCCGGTAATTGCGTTTACCGCCCCGCCATGAGTTATTGTGCCAACTGCACCAGAAGCTGTGACCCCAGTAAGCGCAACAGAACGACTATCCGTAACAGTGCCTACAGCCCCGCTTGCTAAAACAGAAGTTAAAGCGCAAGACTGAGAGCTAACAACCGTACCAACAGCCCCCGAAGCGGATACCCCGGTAATAGCAATCGTGATATCGCTAGTGCCAAGACTAGCAAATGGCGACTGGGCAAATGCGGATATACCAAACATGGCTTACGGCCTGCGCCGCCTCCGCTTAGGTTGTTGCCAAACGCAACAGTGCAGTAGTCGTAGTGTTGGATGGCATCGTCAGGGTAAACGTGCCAGCCGTAATTGTCTGGGAACCAAACGTGTGAACACTAACTGCTTTATTACTCTGGGTGGAGTTATAGATCAACACCGTATCAAACGCCGTGGTCAACGTAACCGTTGTGTACACCAAGCTGGCAGAAGGAGTCCAGTAAGCCACACCAGCCGTAGTCGAGGAATTGGTTGCTATAGGGGCAGTTGCATTGGTTACCGTTACGCCGCCAGCCGTGTATCCTGTACCTGTTACTTCGTTTGTCGTTGAATAAACAGTAGTACTAGCGTTAACAGTAGCCGAAGCCAAATACAACGCACCTTTGAACGTATCGGCTGTAGTTGCCGCACGAATAGGTGCAGTGCCAAAATTATGGGTGGCGGTCAGCAATTCTCCCATGAAGGAGGTGCACATACTTTGGGTGTTTGCCATGATATTTCCTTAAAAAGATGCGGCTTCACCGCCAGCAAAAACGGGCATTTTCTTTAACGTAACGTGTGCAGAACGATGTACAAGTTCACCATCTAGCCAATACTCAACCCACGTTGTTAACTCATTGTCGTTGTCAATTTCGCCAGAACGATGTTCCAACAAAGAATCATCCATCTCGCCTTTGGTGGTATTAACAATCAATTTGAACTCCTAATAAGAGCAGTAGTTGAGGTATTGGCTGGCATGGTGATTGTAAACGTGGTGGTTGACGTTTTATCAGAGCCAAAGTCAAGGATAGCAATTGACTTATTACCTTTAGACGCGTTGTAAATCAAAGCACACCGGGCAGTCAAAGCTGATGTCCAAACCACATTGTTCCAATTTACATAAGCTGTATAGCCACTTGAGTTAATAGCAACCCCAGTCATAATCTGCCCACCAGCCGTATACCCAGAAGCTACAACTTCATTAGAGGAGCTATAAACCGTCGTGCTTGCATCAAGGCTAGCGTTGCCTGTATATAGAGCAACTTTAATCGTATCCGTGGACAAGTCATGGATAGCTTGATACAACTCCTTCTTGAAGCTGGTGGTCTGGGTCTGAACTATGCTCATGTGACCGCCTGCCTAAATTGACCACTGCGGTAGGCGTCTTGACGCTCCATACCATCACCCAGACGTTTAGCCAAAGCCAATGCTTCCATGTATTTTTGGTTGTACAACGCAATTAAATCCTGCTCACCTTTCATGAAGGTGTAAGCCTCTACCAATGAACCATACAGAAGCACGGTATCAAAATTATCGCCCAACCAGCTTGTCGTGGCTGTAGTAATTGATTCTGGGTAGTAGTAATAGTGAAGTTCTGCGGAATACGCCGTATCAGGTGTTGGGCCAAGGATAAAACTTAACTCATTAGAAATGATAGCGCCTGATACTGTTGGGCCAAACAATGCATAGTATTTAGGGGTTCCGGTATCAGTGGGGCTAGGATACGCCTCACGCATGAAGTTCACATCTTTGTTTAGAAGATAGGTATAACTACCACCACCATAGGGGAACACTGCTAACGAATAAGGAGCCAAGAAATCATCTGGGCAAGATAAGTACTTATTGTTGGCAGTAATTGTACCGGTCACGTTTTTGCGCAACGAGGGGAACTGTACCGAGTTATAGATGCGCTGCTCCGCTTGCTCAATGAAGCGGTTAATCTGAGCCGTAGACGATACAGTAGACGAATCCGCAAGGGTAATCGTCGGAAAGTTATTTTCCGTATAGGTCTGTATTGCCGACGAAAGCTCAGAATAGTTCATGCCATCGGGCCTCTTGCCATCACGCCTTTGGTAGCACAGCCATTGCCACGGGTTTTAATGCCGCTGGTTTTGGTGGTCTTGTCCGGGCCATTGTTGTACATACCAACGCTCATACGCATATCAGCCGTGCTAGATAGCTCAGAATCCTTGCCGGGATTGCTAGAAATTTTCATAGCCTTACCGTCCATCTTATGCGGTGGCGCATAAACAGCGGCAGAACCAACTTCTTTGCCGCCTTTTTTCATACTGTAAGCCATAATTTACCCCGTTTTCTGGTTAGCTGCACGAGACAGGTTACGCCCTACGCGCATGCGGTCTTCACTGGTAGGGCCACCCTTTTTCATGCCTTTGGCATGCATGCGGCTTTCGTGACCTTTGACCATTTTCTTGGCCTCGGTATCCGCAATTTGCTTTACTTTTTTCGTGTCCATCATTGACTCCTATGAAACCGTTACCGTTACTGTACCAACACTTGTAACTCCAACCAAATAGTTGGGCGTTAAACCTACATCAAAAAAACTAGCCCCACCTACGGGGTTCCAGCCCCATTGAATGTCCCGCGAACCGCCAGCAGGATAACCCAAAATATCCAAACCAGAAACTACATAACTACGATCTGGTCTAGGATTACGTATCGCTTGTGGGTCATCTACAGGATACATACCTAGTTGTAACTGCGGATGGTCAGGATCCCAGCAAGCTGGACATACTAGAAGATTGTAGTTCTTTGTCTTAATAATTTCCGTGCGTAATACCTTTAACTTGAATCTTTGACCACAACGGTCACATTCAGAAATTGCATTCTTACCAGAAGCAAATCTATTGCTCATGCCTACCGCCCAATATACGTCTGGCGCGGAACTAAGCGTAACGCTGCCTTCTCGTGATCCTCATAAGCTGCTAACTCCCAAGCTTCATCGTATTGTGATTTAAGCATTGGTATACGCTCCACACCGGAAGGAATTTTCCCTGCTATGTAGTAGGCAAGACCCGCTGCCATACAAGGTATAAACCGAAAAGGCACATCCATAATGTTTACCCCGCCGCCAGCATCTTGGGTACGCCGCAGTCTCCAATATGCCATTGTGTACGTCTGGGCATTATCGGGTGTGGGCCACACAGTCACGGCGGGTAATTGCTGCCAGTAAGCAGTAGCCCCAGAAGTATGCGAAGCAGCCGTAGTGTCGTTCTGTGCACGGAAACAGCTATATAGGGTATTCCCTACTATGTATCCATAATTGATTGTTTCTGCATCTATTTTTATAAACCCAGAAGCAGGCAGGCCCACAGTAGAACTAAGGGTAATTTCCGTACTTGTGCTTGTAATGGTGCTACTTAGGGTTAACCCTACCACTGAAGTCTGTCCGTTATACCGTTGAATCCATAACTGGATTGGTCGAGCTTGAGTCAACTTATTAGGAATCGTAGCGTAGGTAGAAACACTAATACGGGTAATGGTTAAGTCCGCCTGATTAGTTGTACTGTTTGCGTTAGTACGTATAACATGCTCAAGTAAATCAATCGTATCGGTGGGTAGAGCATATGTATTTTGCCCTTGCACTAAGTTGATAGTGCCCGGTTCGATAGTCCACAGGTTAATACCTCGGTTGGCCCAGTCAGCAAACATGATGTTGAGGCTGCGACGAGCCGTACGCAGGTCATAACCTGTGCGTAACTCGGAGCCAGCGCGTTCAAATGCTTCCTCGACTAGTTCACTTAAGTCAAGGTTAAAAGCTGTGGAACCCGAAGTATTTGCCATTATCTAAAACCTGCTGTTTTTGCTGCCACTTTAGATGGCTGCTTTACAAACTGCTTACCCGCCGCTTTACCTGCACGTTTTGCTCTAGTAGTGGCTGCGTACTCAGCCGGTGACAAAGATTTTATAGCTGCTTCAGGTAAGTATCGCTCACCTGTTTTTGACGACGGCTTTCCCGACTTAGTGCGCCATTTTTGTTCGCCCCAAGCTTTTAAGGATTGCTGCGGAGCTTTCAATCTCTATATCCCCCACCAGAAGCCTTGTACTTTTTAGCTACAAGCTGTGCTTTACGGGCTGACCACTGACCTGCTCCAGTACCTTGGGTAGCCGCAGCTTTCACTTGGGCCACAATGCGTTTACGAAGGCTTGGCTTAGTATAGTTTCCCGCAGCATTTACCTTACCACCTTCAGCATATTGCGTGAAGTCAGTATTATCCCTACGTGCTTTTTTCTTAGCACCGGGCATCTTGGACGGGTTGATATCACCCATGCCGCGTGAAGCCCTCATTTTTTAGCCATCCCGCCGCCACACATAATCATAGTGCCACGAGTTTTACCACGCTCAGCACAACCGTCTGCACGGCTTGAAGCAGTGCCACCCTTAGCCTTCTTTACTGGCTCGTCCACAGGGACTGAATCAGGATAAATTGGTTTGGGTGCTGGCTTAGGCGCGGGCTTAGCCTTCTTAGCCACAGGCTCGTCTACCGGAGTAGAGTCAGTATATTTGTAATCAGCCATGATTTTTCCTTAGCACATTGTGCCTTTGGTTTTACCGCGTTGGGCAATACCGTCGGCACGAGAAGATGCAGACCCGCCATTTTTCATAGCCATTTGGGGGGAAGCACTAGCTGCTTGCATGGGTGCTGCCATAGGCGCTTGCATATCAGGTACTGGATTAGCCATAGCTGCACCAGCAGCGGCGGCAGCGCGAGGGTCTACCCCTGCCTGCATAGCACTTTGCAATTGCCTTGGACTAGCGCGCCTACGCCCCGGCATTGATGTACGAAGACGAGGATTTGAAGCCATGATTTAGTCCTTAGCAGGCCATGCCGCCACGTTTCATAACAATATCTTTACCTTTGGTTTTACCTTTAGAGGCAATTCCATCAGCGGATTTATGTCCAGCAGCTAAACCACCGCCAGCCATCTTTTTCATGCCGCCTTTTTTCATGCCCATCATTTGTTTTTTGTCAGCAGCCATATCAGCTTTAGAGCCTTCTTGTGCGCCCTTCTTTTTAGCCATCATTGCCATAAAGCCGGGGTTCATTTTAGAAGCCATAGTATCACCACCTTTAGAAAATTTGCGGCCCTTGTCCGCAGTTGAAAAGTCTTGCCCCACGGACTGTGGGACTCCTACTTTCTTGGCAAACGATGGATTGTGAGCCACCGCTTCCATGAACTTGTGTTGCTTCTTACTTGTCGTCGGCATCGTCTTTAAACCACCGCTGTACGGTATCAGTTTCCCAGATGCGAATACCCATCCAAATAATTGTAAAAACGCCGCCAATAAGTGTTACCACAGGAGTCATCCACCCTAAAAAACCGCCAAGGCCCATTACTACGGCAGCGCCATCAGCCATTGTTTTTGCGTCATGTGCATCGTTCATATATACCTCAACATTTCCATCTAGCTAAAGAAGCCGCCTTGCGGGTTGGCTTACCTTTTTCGTCTTTCATCGGCCCCGGCATACCTGACATCCGCGCACAAAATGAGTTCTTGCGTGCGCCACCTTGAGGCTGGGGAGCTTTCAAATTACTGCCTGTTGCTGCGTTGTACTTGGCACGGCCTTTGGCTGTTAACCCAGCCCCCTTGGAGACGGGTAGCTTCTCGCCACGTCCTACTGCAAGGGAGGGGTTCTTCTTAGCCATAGAATATTGTGATACCTGTGACGGAACCAACACTGAGTGTGAGATACAGCCCAGTAGATGCCAATATGCCCTCGCCGGGAACAAATATACTAATTGTATTTGGGGTTCCAAGGCTTGCTATATCCATCGTATAGAGAACAGCAGCAGAAGAACCGCCGTCTCTAATTTCAAATGTTGCTGCCGTGCTTGCTTTAGGACTAACAACAAAACCTTTGAGTCGCGCCCGCCCAACGTAATAAGAACCCGCCGCACTCAAGTGTGCACTTTTAACATCAGTTTGTTGCATAACTAATCTCCTATAAAACAGGGGCCGTAGCCCCCGAGACTAATTACTGCTGGTTAGGAGCAGGAGATTGCGAACCGTCCGAGTTTGCAACGGCATACACAATGGTGTATTGCACCGTACCAGCCGTCACGTCGGCAACAGTGGGGGTCAACGCTGCTTGGATAATAACGTCAGTTGCGCCAACACCAGCACCGTTAGGGGATGCTGTAGTAGCTGCACCAGCCCAGTTAGCCAATTTGGTAGCGGCGTTGGTGTTAGCCAGACGACCTTGGGAGGTGATGTCTGTAGAAGCCCAGAACAGCGCAGTAGAGGCCGAAGTACCAACCACCACATTGGCTGCGGTAGAACCCGTGAAAGCTACCAAGGTATCAATAAAAATATTGACAATCTGAGAACCGGCAGGGATGGTAAACAGAGTCGTAGTAGCAGTAGCTGCGGCTACAGTTCCGGTATAAACTACTTTTTTAGTCTGGGAAACTAGGGTAGTACCAGTATTTTGGATGGTTCCAGCGGTAGTGCCGGTGGTGTTTTTAACAGTGCCAAGCAGCCAAGGGCCGAGATGAGTTGCGAATCCCATGATAGATATCCTTACATACAAGTGAAGTGCATCAATCGGTATGTCGTCTAGCCGGGACTAGTTTGATGCACCGGAAAGCCCGGAATAGCTGCAATATACACTAAAAAGAAAAGGGGCACAAGGCCCCTTTTCTCCACCTTTTTAGGCCGAGCCCGGCGAACCGAACACGCCCAGAGGATCAGACCAGCCGAACGAATAACGCTCACGGGCCTTGTAACGGACGTTTCCGGTGTCGAAGTCTCCATCCATTGAATTAGCCAGAGGCGAACGCACAAAGTGCTTCAGACCGTTAGGTACATCAGTGGTCAGATACCAACCATTGGTGTCGGTCAAGAAGTGGTTAACGGTGTAACCTTCAGGGATCGAACCGTTGTTCTTCAGCGCGTTGATATCGTTGTCGGTAGTGCCAACACGCAGGCTGGTTTCCAACAGACGGGTAGCAACGAACATCAGTGACGGAGGAACAATAAGCTTCTTAGGCTTAGCGGCGATCAACAGGCCACGCTCATCTGTCCACGCAGCGATCTGAATAACGGCGGCTTCCAAAGAAGTCTCGTTCAGGTCAGCGGCGGTAGTTGGGCGGTTGCTATTGGTGCCACCGTTAACCAGCGGGTGAGCAGTGCTGAACAACGCCACGCCATCACCGCCCGCATAAGCGGCAGAGAAACCGTTGTTGATAACAGCAGCAGCTTTAACCTGCTTGGTATACGCCATAGCACGGGCCAGACCTTTGGTGTAACGAGCAGACAGGCTGTCGTACAGGTTATCCTCAATCGCCTCTTCGGTGATCGAGAAACCCAAAGCAATGGTTTCGTGGTTGTAGCGGGTAGTCCATGCCTCTTGAGCATTGTCATAAGCGATGGCAGAGCCCTCGTTCTTAACAGGTGCAGCAGAGAAGCCAGACAGCTTCGTCTCTTCTTCAAAAGAACGCTCGGAGGTTTCAGTCTCGTAAAGTTCTTTGTGCTCTTCGCCGTAGCGAGCATATTCCAGACCAAACAATGCGTTCAATCCGGGGAGCAACTCTTTAAGTAGCTGTGCGCGTGAAATAGCCATTTTAAGTTACTCCTTAAGCAATGCTGGTGCCAGCGTAATACTGATGCTGACCAAAGTTAATTTTGACCAAAATCTCTGGATACTGCATGAACACGATGGTGGTATTCAAAGTAGCAACAGGAGCTTGATTCAAAATAAACGAGGTAGCACCGGCGGCAGCGGCGGTGTCAACAAACGAACCCGCAGAAACGTAGTTTCCAGAAGAGTCCAACGAACCAACATCAGTGCCAACTGGCAACGCGAACGGCAGAGCCGAACAAGTTACAGTAGCAGTAGAAATGCTGGTATAGGTAGCAGTTCCAAGGGAAACAGCCGTATCAGTCACCAAGCCAAGCACGCGAACGGGCAAAGACGAAGTGGTGGCAGGAGTATCACTTGGAGCCAAGATAGCGTTCTTGGAGTTGCCAGTTGCAGTACTACCTGTGTTGTTAATCATAGCCAGATTTTGGCCAATCATAGCGCGAGCGCCAGAAGCAACAGCGGTAGTAGCAGAGCAAACAACACCCTTGAACACTTGGTCAGGATCGTCAGCAACAATAGCCACTGCATCACCAGCCGCAGTTGATGCGGGCCAGTATTGCGAGAAGGTCAACTGTTTAGTGACGGGGTTG
>Ga0114974_10000466_pt1 | contig 33788 bp, 53 predicted proteins | sample S_130206_EF_Meta_FD_87318 | JGI IMG/M metagenome (GOLD analysis project Ga0114974, IMG submission 87318) | Freshwater microbial communities from Lake Simoncouche, Canada to study carbon cycling - S_130206_EF_MetaG | ecosystem: Environmental > Aquatic > Freshwater > Lake | place: Lake... | reverse complement strand
AGACTGGCAGAAGGATCGCCTACGCCCGATGTGGGAAGCCACGCCGGCAACGCTGTCCAAGATGGAGGACTCTGAACGCAACCAATGGAAGAAGACCCGTTTCGAGCGTAACACCGTCTGGGTGCTGGGTGCGAACAACAAGAAGAACCTCCAGCGTCGTTCCATTCGCTTTCTTGGCGGTGACGAAGTCTGGCTATGGCCCAAAGGTCACTTAAACGAAGCCCTTGCACGTCGCACGGCGTTCATCTGGCAGGGCAAGTCACTGCTCGTCTCGCAGGGCGGCGTCGAAGGCGACGACATCACCGACCTTTGGAATCAGTCCGACCGCCGAGAGTGGACGTTCAAGTGTACGCAATGCGGTACGCGCCAAGCCTACGAGTGGGAGCAACTGATCTATCCCGAGGACGCAAGGGAGCCGAACGGCTGGAACCTCGACAAGGTCAAGGCCGGCTGCACCTACGAGTGCAAGTCGTGCAAGCACCGCTACAAGGACTCTTTTGAGGTTCGTGCCGAACTAAACTTGTCGGGCGAGTACACGCCCATGAATCAGAACGCTCCCAAAGGCGTTGTTGGATTCCATTGGAACTCCCTCTGCGCTCAATGGGGTCTAGACTGGGGCAAACTCGCCGAGATGGCCATTCGTGCAAAGCAGGCTTTCGAGGAACACGGTGACGATGTCGCCCGTCGTGAATTCAAACAGAAGAGACTGGCCCTCTCTTGGTCCGACGATCCCGATGACGGCGGTGGCGAAGTCATGCCGCAGGGCTACAAGATGCTCGACGAATGGGACGCCGAGGCGTTCATGGTTGATAGCAAGCTCGCCGAGCCGCCGTTCAAAGACGAGTACAAGAAGGCCAAGCAATACGCACGTCTCCGCTTCATGGCTGTCGACGTGCAACGTAAGGGCTTTTACTGGGTAGTCCGTGCCTGGGCCTTGGACGGCAAGTCCCGTATGGTGCAGTGGGGCTACTGCGAGACCGAAGATCAGTTGCGCGAAGCCCAACGCAAACTAGAGGTGGCCGACTTCTTTGTCTTTGTCGACTCCGGCGACGGCCCTAACACCGACACCGTGTACCGTATGTGTGCAAAGTTCGCTTGGAATGCCACGAAGGGTTCCGGCCAGAACGAGTTCCCTTGGCGTATCCAAACGCCCTACGGCATCAAGGTGGCCTATCGCCCCTACGCCCGAGCCAAGGTGATTCAAGTCGGCCAGACGTCGTGCAAGTTGTACTTGTTCTCAAATCTGTACTTCAAGGACTCCATCTCTCGCCTCCGCCGCGCCGGGCATCACACCTACCCCGAGGACGCCGGCGACGAGTACCGAAAGCAGATGCAGTCGGAGCATCGCACCCGCCAGGCTAACGGTCAGGCCATCTGGCTGCCCATTGGCGACCGAGCGAACCACCTGTGGGACGCCGAGATCATCGGGATGCTGCCAGCCCTTATGGCCAAGCTCATCGGGCGAGGCAAGAACCGCAACGGTAAGCCCGAAGACCGCAAGCCGGACGAAAAACCCGTGGAGGAAGAAACCGCTTGACGGACATCATACCAGCGGTAGAGTTAATCCAAGCCGTCTGGCCCTTCTGGAAAAACCACGGGTGGCTCTTGTGGATCGTACATGGGTTGGGTCAGACGGCCCCTTTTACACGGGGCTAAACGCAAATGGCACGACCCCAAGGTATCTTCCTTATTTTCGACATTTGCGACATCCTTGAGATTGTCGACAAGGCGAAGGAATTGCTGAAGCAGGGTAAGACCATGATGGAGTACTCCGATTCGGGTACCTCCGTGGTAAAGCAATTCCCGATGGACATCGGCACCGTGCTGGTCGAGTGCCGTTATGCGTTGATGGTCAAAGACCCCCAGACCTATGGTTCTGTGGATCGTGTCCGGGTCATCAATATGCTGAATAACTTCCGAGGATTCTAATGCGACCCAAAAAGCCGACCAAGCCTGCCATCCCGCAGGTAAAGAAACCCAAGACGCCGAGCGTGGCCCGTAATACGGCTCCGCAGAAGCAGGCTTCGGGCGGCGGCTCTGGTCCGGGCATCTTCTCTAATTTCGAGTCGGCAAAGTTCAGCAACAAGCGTTCTTGGATTTGGTCATCTTGGCCGCAGGACTTTAAGAAGACCATGACGGTCTTCGACCGCATGGAGACCACGCGCAAGATGCGCTGGCTGGAACTCAATGCGGGTCTTATCCGACAGGTGCTGGCCGACATGGCCTTGTACACGGTCGGCAACGGTATCAAGCCTCAGGCCCAGTCTGGTGACGAGATGTGGGACGACGCCGCCGAAGCCTACTTCAAGCAGTGGGCAGCTCGCTCCTGTGACATCACGGGACGATTCTCGTTCTTTGAACTTCAGCACATCTGCTGCCGCCTCATGGACCGTGACGGCGAGTGCTTCATCATCAAGACCCGTGGACCCGGTGGCGAACCCCGCCTTCAGGTCATCGAGTCTCACCGTGTCGGCAATTCGTCAAACAACGAAGTCCCGCCTGGCATGGTCGACGGTATCCTTTTTGGACCCTACGGTCAGCCTATCTCATACAACGTAATCCGCTCTGACGGCTCCAGCCGCCTAGTGCCAGCCAATGCGGTAATTCACTTGTTTGAGCCGGAACTCGCCTCGGGTGCGCGGGCTTACAGCCCCCTCCAGCACTCGATCAATAACTTGGTCGATATGCTGGAGATTCTTTCGCTGGAGAAACTGGCGGTCAAGACCTCGTCGGACATCACGCGCACAATCAGCCGTGAGAATCCGAACTTTGACGGTACGCAGTCCGACTTTGAAGCCTTCGGCATGAAGCCGCAGGACTACGGCGACGGTATGACCGACCCGAGCGAGGCTTCGACATTCCTCGGAGGCAAGGTGCTGGCTCTGGCTCCCGGAGAAAAGCTGGAATCCTTTGAGTCGAACCGTCCGAACAAGACCTTCGACGGATTCATCGAACACCTTGAGCGCGACTCTCTGGCGGGTATGCTCCCGTATGAGTTCGTGGCCAATCCGACAAAGGCCGGCGGAGCTGTCATGCGGTTCGTGGTCGCCAAGGCTGATCGCAAGTTCTCGCACCGCCAGGCCATCATGGTGCAGCGTTTCCTAACGCCAGTCTGGGGCTACATCATCGGTTCCGCCATCAAAGACGGTTTCCTTCGTTCCACAGAATGCTGGACAAACGTCTCTTGGACCACTCCCAAACGTGTGACCGTTGACGCTGGTCGAGACGCCCAGCAGAATCGTCAGGATATCGAGTCTGGCCTTAAAACCCTTACCGAAAACTACCTTGAAGAAGGTATGGATCCGAAGGAACAGATGCGTTCCAACGCCGCCGAAAAGAAGTACCTTATCGAATTGTCCAAGGAGTTCGATGTACCGCTGTCGATGCTATACAAGCCGCAGAACGTGGCCCCCGCCGACATCAACGCATCCGTCTCCGACGAAGAGCCAGCCAAGATGGACGACGGCGCGAAGATTGTCGAAGACGACGTCGACCCGGACGACGAAGAAACCTTCAAAAAATAATCCATGTACTCCCTTTCTAACGCATTCAAGACTTTCGCACCGATGCTTATCGAGCCAGCGAAGGCCAAGGCTTACCTTGAGAAGGTGGCCAACCTCTCCCCGACCGAACTAAAGGCGGGCGACGATTTGGAAGACATGATGGAGATGCTCTTCGGCCCCAAGCCCTGCATGATCAAGTCGGGCGACCTTGCCATCATTCCCGTCAAAGGCGTGATTGGCTCTGGCCTCACCGAGCTGGAAAAGATGATGGGTGCCACGGACGTCGAAGACATCCAAGAGATGCTTGAAGAAGCCGAGCGTGACCCGGGCGTCGAAACCATCATTTTCGACTTTGATACGCCTGGCGGCACCGTCACTGGCGTCCCCGAAATGGCTGCTCGCATCCGCGCTTGCAAGAAGCGTACGGTTGGCTGGACCTGCAAGCAGTCCTGCTCCGCTGGGATGTGGCTGATGAGCCAGTGCGACGAGGTCTTCGTGTCCCCGTCATCGGTCGTTGGATCCATCGGGGTGTATATCCCAATCTACGACATGAAGGCGGCTTACGCCGAGGAAGGCATCACCGTTGACCTTATCAAGGCCGGCTGGGCAAAGGGGGCTGGCTACACCGGCACCTCGATGACCCCCGAGCAGCGGAAACTCTTCCAAGACGACGTCGACGAAATGCACAAGTGGTTCATCATGGACATAAAGTCAGTCCGCACCTACGCCGATGAGGCCGATATGCAAGGCCAGTGCTGGTCTGGTAAGAAGGGCGCCGAGAAGAATCTCGTCTCTGGCCTGATGAATACTTTCGACGATCTGCTCATGGCAATCGACCCCGAGGAATACGCCATTTACGAACGCGCCGAGAAGCAGGTTCCCGTTGGCGGTCCGTCCAATTACGCCCAGGCGGCTGATGTGTCCCCCGAGCAGGGCGACAAGGACGAAGCGGCCCCAATCTCCGACGACGACAAGAAAAAGAAGAAAAAGAAGAAGAAGAACCCGGATGGCACGGATTCCGAAGAAGACGAAGACGAGGAGATGCCCAATCAGGAATGCCCCCCTATCGATACCGACGGAAAGCCCAAGGCTTGACACTTGGCTAAACCCAAGATGACGCTCGAAGAACGCCTTAACTCGCTGAAGGAAGCCTTTACTGGTAAGACCGCTGAGGTCGAAGCCAAGGCCAGCGAAGTTGCCTCCCTCACCGCCAAGGTTGACGAACTCACCGCTGCGATGTCCGCCAAGGACGCTTCGCTCGCCGAGTTCACCGCCAAGGTCGATGACCTTTCCGCCAAGCTCGCCGCCGCCGATGAACTTCGTGCGAAGGCCGAAGCCCAGGCTGCGACCATTACCGCCTCGCAGGAAACTGCTGGCAAGAAGGCCGCTGCCATCGCCGCTTCCGTCGGCGTCAGCCCCCTTGAAGTCACCCCCTCCGAGGTCGCCGCTACTTCCAAGAGCGACGCCGAGATCTCCGAAGAGTGGGTGGCTCTCAAGCAGAAGGACGGCAAAGCCGCTTCCGATTTCTACAGCAAGAACCGTCCGGCCATCCTCCGCGCCGCCGGCCTTCGCTGATTTCCCTCTCCCCCTAACCTAACTCCCTACTATGTCTAACAGCATTGGTGGTTTGACCCTCCAGCTCGTCGCTGAAGAGTCCCTCCGCACCCTAGTCCCCGAACTCGTTCCCCTGACCGAGATCGCCGTTACCGATTTTGGTAACTACGTCGCCGAGCGCGGCACCACGGTCCACACCCGTTATGCCTCTGCTTTCTCCGCCACGACCTTCAACCCGGCTAACGGCTTCGTCCCTGCGGACGCTACCTCGACGGACGTCCCTGTGACGATTGCCGACCTGAAGTATGTCGACGTCGCTTTCACCGATTACGAAGCGTCCACCCTCAGCCTGGAACGCCTCCGTCGCCTCTTCTTCGCTCCGATTGCCAACGCCGTCCAGAAGTCCCTGTTCGACGAAGTGCTGTCCAAGGTGACCGCCGCTAATTTCAGCACGACCGCTTACGAAGGTCTCATGGCCGACTTCGACCGCAAGGCCGTTGCCTCTGCTGCCAAGAACCTGACCAAGGCCAACCTGCCTCACCTCGGTCGTAAACTCCTCCTCAGCCCCGACGCCCTCGGTCAGCTCGTTCAGGATCCGTCCGTTGCCCAGACCTTCTCCTACGGTAACAGCGATGTTATCCAGAAGAACGCCATCAGCAAGGAACTCCACGGCTTCAGCGTCTCCGAGTACAACGGTTTCCCTTCTTCGGGTACCGCTTTCGACGAAGGTCTCAACGGCGTCGCTTCCTGCAAGGAAGGTCTCGTCATCGTGACCCGTGTCCCTGCTACCCCCACCACGGGCGGCGGCGAGCAGATGGTCGTTCAGGACCCGGACAGCAAGTTCTCCTTCGCTCTCCGCTACTGGTACAACTGGCAGGCCGGTAAGCACAATATGTCGGCTCTCTGGCTCGTTGGTTCGGCTGTCGGTAACCCGGCTGCTCTCCAGCGCATCAAGTTCACCGACTAATCACTTTCGGGGGAGTTTAAAATCCCCCAAAGCGACAATGCGAAGCCCACTCCCCGCGCCACGGGGGGTGGGTTTCTTATTTTGACAGTGGGCTAAACCCATGTCGGGAATCACGGACGAATGGGCTTTAGACGCCTCGGAGATCCTTTCCGAGATACCCAAGGCTGTGACCGTTAAAAACGTCCCAGCGGGGACGCCAGTGGCCTTAAACGCCCTGATGTCGCAGCCGGCCATCATGCAGGACTTGGAAACGGGCGGTTTCCTGAACCATACGTCTTTCGACATGAAGTTCCTGCGGACGGACGCCGCTGCCAACCCGGGGCTGATTGCCTTCGGAAATGTGGTGGCCTATGGGGGTCAGGAGTTCCGCATTATGACGGTCACCGACCGTACTCCTTCCGCCTGGGTCATCGTCAAAGTCCAGACCAAGGTCCAGTAATGGCCCTAGTGGTCACAGTCGCCAAGGGCGTCAAGGTGGACTACACGGAGTTCGCCCTACACCTTGCTTTGTATAAGATGGTCATGCGTAAAAGCGTAACCGATGTCGTCAAGCAACAGGCACGGTTGTTCGCTAAAGATATGTGCGATTTCACCCCTCCTTTCTCTGGCAGCAAGCCTGCAATCAGCAAAGGTGGAGAAGGTGGTTTTGGGAACAAGGCGAGGAATAAAGGCCGAGCTGCCGTCAGCCGAGATGTCCGAAAGATTTTCGCCCCTATCGCCCAAGCACCCGCCGCAGGGGTGGCCGCTGCCGGCAATGTTGGCGTCCTGAACGCTTGGGCCAACGCTAAACTTAAACTTCCTACCCCTCACCAGCCTGAATACATTTTCAAAATGATTGCCGACCGTGGGGTAATCGGAGAAGGTGAGTTTGACTATTTCAAACGTGTTGAGGCTAGACAGGGAACCCCGCGCACTCGGTTTCTAATGGGTACTACCCAAGGTGCCATCCGAAGCATCCACGAACAACGGCGCGGCAAGCCGTCATATAAGGTATACGAGACAGGAAAGACCGAAAAAGTATATGTGGATGACTGGAGACCAGTCGAACGCTACATCAAGCAAGTCCAACAGCGCGTAGGAAAACTGAAGTCCGGCTGGTACTATGCCGGCCAGCAGCTCGGGAAAATGCCTACCTCCGCCTGGATTGCCAATCAGGGGGCAGGCACGATGGTCTATGCCCCTCGTCTGACTGGCCCCGATCCAATCATCAAACTCGGCTCCACCGTGGGCCGTAACTACAGCCAAGGTTATCACTTCATGCGGATGGCCATGAACCACCGGGCTTTCGCCATGCGTGTGGCCATGCTCAAGCATCTCCAAGCCCCGCGCAATCACGGCAAACTTATCGAAGTAATCAACAAACTCCAAGGCGGCTTCGATCTATCCCTTACCAATACACCCTAATGCCCACCCCTACCTTCTTCAGTTTCCGCACCGTCCTTGAGAACAAGGTGGCTGCTTACCTCGCGCCGCTGTTCCCAGGCGTCACCGTCCATAAGGGCGTCACCGACGAGATTCGAGTCATCCCGATTATCATTGCCCACGCCGAATCCAGCCAGTCGGTGCCTGACCTAGGCTCCAACACCCTTGGGAACTACACGGCCAATCTGAAACTGTACATTTACTCGTCCGCAGACGACGAGACCCTTGAGGTTCACCGGGCTAGGGTTGTAGAGGTTATCGGAGCCATGCGCGACGTCATCGCCCTTCAGGCACTCTGGAACCCCTCTACGGACGGACAGCTCTACGATTTGTGGATTGCCAATGACGAAGAAGGCATGAGCCAGCGTCGGTACGGCAACGTCATTGAATACACCGTCTGGGGGGTCATGCCGACCGCCCCTTGACACTTGGCTAAACCCATACGACTATGGCTGATACCCAGACTGATTACGGCGTGGCCCACTTCTACGGGCTTTATGATACCCGCACTTACATGACGGTTCAGTCCGATTCTATTACCGATACCTTCAAGCTCGACGTTGAAGTCGCAGACGAGTCTGGACGAGTCATCACTGATCGTCTTGACGATAGGTACTACGAAATCACCCTTGACGGTGTTATTCTTGCTACGGGTGCTATTCCTGTTATCGGCAGCCAGTTCTCTTATCACAGCGTCCAGTATATCCTGAAGTCCCTTGACAACAAGGGTACCAACAAGGATTTCCGCAAGCTGTCGGTTAAAGGCGTCAAGTACCAGCAGATTGCCTAATAAGGCAGCATCCCAGATGGATGCTCGCTACATTAAGGCAACGACAGTCTTGCCCCACCAGAATAAGGTGTGCGGCAAGACGCTTCGTCCTTTCTGCCTACGACACAGGGTAATGCTTGAGGCCGTAGATTCTCCTTTTCTGGAACCAGGCAAAAAGAAGTTCGACCCCCTAGGGGTAATCTTGGCGGTTCGTATCCTATCAAATTTTGACAAAGAAAAGATGTCCGGCGAGATTACTTTTATCGAGAAACTTTACATGATCAGAATGGCTATGAGTAAGAAGTATTTCTCGCGCTGCATTGGACTCATCATTGGATGCATGAATATTTCGCTTTCTTATCCTAAACTTTGGCAAAAGGATGAGGGAAAACACCGTAAATCGGAAACGCTTCCGTATCCGCTTTCCTGCATCTCAAATCTAGTACGCAATGGCGTTGGACTAGAGGAAGCCTGGACGATGCCAGAAGGCGAAGCCGTCTGGATGTCAGTAGCAAACGCCATCTACCAAGGCGCGAAGATTGATGTCTTATCCACAGACGAAGAAAAAGACTTGGAAAAGTTCAACGAACGCATTGAGGCTTATAAGAAGTCCCAAAACCATAACTGACAACGATGGCCGATTTATCTGTAACAATTGGACTAGACCAGAAGGAACTGGAGAAAGGACTTGCTGACGCCGGCAAGACTGTTGAAAAAGGTATGTCTGCTGGTAAAGGCATTAGCAAAGGAGCTAACTTTATTTCAGACATTCTTGGTGGCAATGTAGGTTCAGCGATTGGCGGGCTGTTTGGCCCTGTGGGTGCAGCCGTAGGTATGGTGTTCGATCAGATTATTGCCAAGGTTCGTGAACTTGCCGAGTACGCAAAGGAACTGCGAACCATTCGTCTAAAGACTGGCCTTTCTTATTCTGAAATCGAAGGTATCAACTCCATTGCTCAATCCGCCGGCATCAGCGCAATGACGATGGCTGATTCGATGGTCGAATTTAAAAAGAAGTCTGCTGATGCGTTCATAAAGGGCGGAGACCTTGTTCGACTTTTGCCAAAATTAGGCGTTGGTTTGGACGAACTGCGCGACGGCAGCTTCGATTACTTCAAGGCCATCAAGTTGCTCTCTGAAGCCCACAAAGCCGGCACTGATGAAGCCACGCTTGATTACTACGCACACGCGCTGCTTGGATCGTCTTACAAGGAGATGCTTCCGCTTATCCGTATGGGTTCAACGAACCTTAAACTTTACAACGAGGCCATCTACAAGAACTCTACGGAAGCCGTCGACGCTATGGCCCGTTTTGGAGATGCCTTTGATCGCTGGATTCTTAACTTAAAAAATGGAGCATTAGAATTGCTTGGTGGTGTGATTAAATTTGCTGAAGATAGAAGGATTGGAAAAATCCAAGAGGAAACTTCGAGATATATGAACTTCATGCGAGCTGAAGCAGATAGTGGCAAAAATTTTAAACCAAATCCGACTGAGGCTGCACAATTCCTCTTGAAAGAAATTGGACCCGGATTCACAGATGAACAAAGAACGGTTTTCGCAAAAGATGTAGCCAAGAATATTAAAAATGAAAATGATAGAAAAGTGTTTATGGAAGAGTTTTCAAAACTACTTGAACAGCCTGGCAAGAAACTTTCACCATTCGGCTTCACGGAGGCCGGCGCGGCATCCCAAATGCAGCAGATGGGCGGCGGCGACATCTTCGGAGCCGTAGGCTTCTCCCCCCTTGAACGTATCGCTAATGCGACCGAAGACAGCTCCAACACCTTGGAAGCAATCCTTCAAATGGAAACTGGAACAACCACCCCCGATATCTCCGCACGATAATGCCTTCCGCATCTACCACATTAGACTCATTCGGGAACAACCTTCTCGATCCAGTTCCTCAATCCGGGTGGCAAGTCGAGGCCGATGGCTTTGGTCTCCTCCAGGCACAAGTGAAGTTCAAGTGGGATATCTCAATGCGCGGAGACTTCCCTACCAAGTTTGCAAAAGGAGTTAAGCTTGAAACTTTGATTATTGGTGTAGAAGCGGTTTACGCAAATTTGGGAATTTGGAAAGCCAGCATGATCACGGACAAGAACAATGTCCTGATTGTAACGGCTGACTTCTGCGGTATTGATAAAGATATCAATAGCGGACAGTTCACGAATATGCAGATGGCCATGACGGCGGCTTCGGCATCTGAACCCATCGAACATCACCCTAATTTCCTTGTTCATAACTGCATCAGTTTTCAAGGTACAAAAGTTCTAGCAGGTTTCCCTCCACCAACGGGATGGGATGCTTCTCCTACGGCCAATCCTAACCGAGCTTATTGGACTCCAAAGGTTGCCCAAGGTGGTGCTGTTCAAGGCCAGCAGTTCGTAGGCTTCTTGCCCAATCAAAATATTTCTGAATACCCCGATCACATTAACATCAAAGCAGGTATCAAAAGTTACTATAAGCCGTCAATCACCTTGCGCGGTCTTTGGTACCAGGCAAACCAGACCGCTGCCCTTGACCTTGCTTCGTATGTTGGATGGACTACGGACGGTACTGATATGGGTATGCCGGAGCCTTACAGGAAACTTGGTAAGAAGGGTGGCTATACAGGAAACTTTCAATATACGGATGCATTTGAAGCAAGAATCTCCCGTGACTTCTTAATCACCAATTGCTCCGTTGAGCAGTTTGGCAACACTTGGAAAATCACGATGGACTTTATGTTGTCAGGTATTGCTGGTTGGGATCCTGAAGTCTATCCCCCTATCGTCGCATGAGGTCAATCTCTGGATTCAACGGTTCTTCAATTAGTGGTTCCTTCGCAGCGGGGGAACCTATTTCTGCTTCCGCGCTTAATAAGTTATCTTCAGGAATCGACAATGCAAAAACGCAGTTTTCAAATGACATTCATTTTAATAGCGGAACGGGTGGCGTTACATACTCGCTGCCCCAGCAGGTCTATTTGGCAACGCCTGGTGGCCAGTTCAATCCCTATGATGCTGGCGATGGAAAGTTTAGCGTCATACCCGGCACACTCAATTCCCTTATCCCTTGCGTGGGAGGTTTCGGAGATGCCACCAAGCTGATGACTGCCAGCCCAGCTCCCAAGACTCCTTACGACTGGTCTGCCGAGGACACTCAAGGTTACAAGTCGTGCTACATCTACCTCCAGGCGTCGCCTGCCGCTGGCAGCGGAGGTCGCATCTGGCCATCCTCCGACTTTACCTCAAACCTGTACCCGGCCATCTACGGTTACCCGTACACGATGGACGACGACGATACGACTGGGTATATCCTGCTGGCCTTGGCCAAGAAGAAGACCAACGCCGAAGACCCGACCAAGGAGTTCGTGGAATGGACGTTCTTCATTAACAACTCTCTCTGGTCGGAACGACACAAGTACTCGCAGCCTGACTCGGCCTATTACTACTTCTACCGTGTATGATCGACAGCGGTTCGTTCCCAGCGGCTCTGCGTAGGGGTTACCATTATTGGTTTAAGCCTGCTGGTTACGACACGACCCTTAAAAGTTCACAGGGGGTAGTTACTTTTGGAGACATTTATCCTGTCACTTCTTATAACGGTTCGCTGACAGTTTCATCGTCGCTTGTAGCAACGATTAACCTTGGGTCTGTAGGTAATGATTTTAAGGTCGGATGGATTGTATACCTTTGGGCAGGGCTTCAGAATTCCCCCAACTATATGTTGGCCCGCATCACGGCTTACGATGCCACCGATCCGTATAATGTCTCAATGACCTTTGAGGCTTACCAGTCGCTCGGTTCTGGAACCTTTGATTATTGGACAATCATAGTTCAATGGGAAAGCGCGGTTAACTACATCCAGAACCCGCAGTACTCGGCCAAGGAGTTGTCGGCGCGGTACTTTCAATACCACACGGCGGAGTTCAACTGGCCTTACAATACGACCTACGAGAGTTTCATTACTTCTGATACCGACACCCTCAAGGCAGGCTATACGGAGGCTACCTACGACGGACAGACTATCGTGCAAGAGGATGAGTACGACATCAACCGACCGTACATCGGCGTGACGTCTAGCTCGTCCAAGGTGCTGACATCAACGACAGAGACGTCGACCTACGATTACAGCGTAGACCCCCCCATCGTCAATACGGTCACGACCTCTACCGACGAGACCAAGACCCAGTCGCATACTTATAACTCGGACGACTTCAATACCACCGGCGCGGGGTATGCTCCAGGCAATGCTGCCGTTTATGTAGACGGATCACTAGTAACCTTCCCTACCCCCTCCCAGTACACTAAAACGGTAAGCATCGGTGAAACCTATGTGTCCTCTTCCTACGAAAACCATTTTGAGGAATATCCTTCAGGGTCTGGGGTATATCGGCCAATCCTATTGATTACGATGACGACCTCATGGGGTACAGTGACACCCAATCCCATCAGTCCTGCTAACTTCTTCCACCCCGGTTAAGCGGTTTTAGGGCGTATTGACATACGGCTAAACCCAAACGGCGAACCTATGTCCTGCACCCATCATCAGTTTAAGCGGGGGGTCACCTTTAATGGGGCCGGAACCTATACCACGGAACCAGGCTGGCCTGCTGACCTGACTGGGGTGACCATTGTCACCGCGCTACTCGATGCACGTAACCAGCTCCACTATCTGGATGTGGCCATTACCAGTCCTACCACTTTCACGGTCTCGTCCAACCTGACCCAAGAATGGCACCCCGGTACGGCTTATTGGGATATCAAGTTTTACGAGAACACGACGGAAATCTTCTATTCGGCTACCGTCCGATTGGAGATTCTTCCTAACGTCACCCCTAACAAAGTTTCTAACTGATGTCCTTCACGATTAGCATCAACGACCAAGCCGCCTTTGAAGTCCAGTTTGCTGGCCCAGCCGGCCCGACTGGCCCAGCCGGCCCGCAAGGAATTCAAGGAATTCAAGGGATCCAAGGCATCCCCGGGCCTGGCGTTGCTACTGGCGGAACCACGGGTCAGTTCCTCAAGAAGTCGTCGAACGCAAACTATGCGACCGTCTGGGCTGATTCCGTAGTTACTTGGGGTAACATCACTGGCACCCTGTCGAACCAGACTGACCTCCAGTCCGCGCTCGACTCCAAACTCTCGACCTCGGCTGCTTCTTCGACCTACCTCCCTCTGGCCGGCGGTTATCTGACGGGCGACATTCAGTCGATTAACGGATCGGGATACCGCACTTGGGATGGTGGTTATAACACCGCTGTCCTGTTGCCGACGTACCTTCAATTTCTTAATAGCGGAATTGGCGGTTCCGCCCTAACCATCGAATGGAACGGCATCACCTTTGCCGACGGCAAGCAGACGGTCAAGTACCCGGGATTGAGCATCCTCGACGGCTACGCCACGGAGTCTTGGGTGACGTCTGGGTTTTACCCGCTTACTGGTAACCCATCTGGCTTCCTAGTTGCTGCTGACCTTGCTGGCTACGCAACCGAATCTTGGGTTACGGGGCAGCTCGGCTCTTACCTGCCTCTGGCTGGCGGTGCAATGACCGGCTCTATTACGAGCGCGGGAACGACCTACGACACCGAGATGGCTGGCGATTTCTTCGGCGTTCAGTTGTCTGCGGATCATACGCAGGGAACGATGGTAAACTTTGATGGCCTTCATACTTACGACGGCCCGAACTCGGTATATGTAAAGCCAACTGGAATTACGTTCCCCGACGCCACGGTTCAGTCGACTGCCTTCCAAGGACTAAACGCCACGTCGCCTTTGGCCTATGATTCCGTCACCCAGACGGTCAGCATCAGCGCGACGCCGACATTTGAGGCTGTCTATGTCTACAACGGAACCGAGGAGATTTCTATCTCTCCGATTCTCCTGACCGCAACGAACGCAACCAGCACTCTCGGGATCGATGCGACTGGAATCACTTTCCCCGACGCCACTATGCAGACAACTGCATACACTGGAACCTCTCCGACCGCCTGGGGAAGTATCACTGGTACGCTCTCTGACCAGACTGACCTACAGAGTGCGCTGGACGCAAAGTACGACGCCAGCAACCCTTCCGGCTTCATCACGCAGGGGACTGCCGACGGCCTTTACTACAGCATCAGCAATCCTAGCGGCTTTATTACTTCCGGCGATCTGTCCGGGTACGCCACAGAGTCCTTTGTCACTTCTCAAGGGTACATCACGGCGTCTGCCCTGACCGGATATGCCACCGAGTCTTGGGTTCAGTCGCAGGGTTATCTTTACCCCAACGCCAACGGAGTCATTCAGTATCCGAACGGCGTGATGACCGACCCAACCTTCCCTGTCGGCCAATTCTGGTACCAGACGCAGAAGTTCCGCTGGACCGACGGCACCGCAATCCGCACCGTTGCTTCCGAGAGCTATGTCACGACCGCGCTTGGACTTTATGCTCTTTTGGCCGGAGCCACATTCACCGGGAAAATCACTGGAGCCACAATTAGTGTTTCAACGCCAAGCGTAAATCTTGGAGGTCAGTGTGACTCCGCGCCGGCGTCAGCGGCTAACGGCGACATCTGGATTTCAAACGCCGCCGCCCCAAAACTGACGTACAAAATGGGAGGGGTTAATTACAATCTGCCCGTCCTTAATCAGTTTAATACTTTTACCAATCAAATGGTAATCGATACGGCCTCCTCGACGACCGCCGCCCTTCGTGTCACTCAGCGTGGAGCTGGCAACGCAATCGAGGTCGAAGACTCTACGACCCCGGACGCCACCAAGTTTGTCGTGGATCAGTTTGGCAAGGTCGGCATCGGAGTCGCACCTGACACTACTGCGGCCATCAAGGTTGATGCCAACGGCATCTCGTTCAATGGCCTAGTCTTCAACCCTACCGCTACCGCCGCACATACTGGAGGGTCAGATACGCTCGACCTCCTAGTGACCATCAACGGAACTAACTACCGTCTCGGCCTTCGCCCCGCTTAACCTATGATCCTCGCACTCATCTGCATCGCAGTCGGCTTCGCTGGCGGTTTCTACGCCGGTTTGAAGAATGCCAACTCGTCCAAGGTCGAGAAGGCCAAGACCATCCTCGACGCCCTCAAGGGGAAGTAAATCGTGCGCGTCCTTCTGGCTGTCTCTGTTCTGATGGCTGGATGCTCCACGTCGTCCCAGGCTCCGCTGCCGAAGCAGCCGGACGCCCCGACCTCCGAGGCACTGGTCACGACCGTTGGTAAGGAATGGGATAAGGCCGATCAGAAGGTCGCAGCTTCAGTCGCTATTGCCCGGGAGAACGCCGAGAAGCCCGAGGTCGTCAAGGCAGAGACCTCCGTGGCCCTGTCTTACCTCCCCACCCCGTCCCCGGAGGAATTGGCCCTTGCCCGTCAACGCGCAGCCAAGGCTGACCAGAAGGACTATGCCCAGGCCATTGCTTTTGGCAAGAACCTGCTGGCGACCATCGACACCAACTGGGCCAAGGTCGAAGCCGATCAGAAAGAAGCCAAGAGGGTCTCCGACCTCAAAGATGCCCGTATCAAGGAGCTTACCGCCGAGGTAGAGCAGACCAAGAAGGACGCAGCCAAGAACATCTGGACTATCACGGGTGCCGCGCTTGCCGTCATCGGTGCCGTCGCTACGGCCTTTGTCGGACCCAAGGTAGGCATACCCCTCATCCTTTGCGGAGCCTTCTGCGGAGCCGTCCCGTTCATCATCGATTCCGAATACTTTGGTATTATCACAGGCTCCTCTCTGGCCCTTGCTGCCGGCCTCGGCATCTGGTGGCTCTGGGATAAAGTACGGGACTCTGTAAACCGCCGATGAGCAAACGTCGCCAAAAATCCAAGGTCGTTTGGAGGCATTTAGGGCGCGAGAAAGCCTGGGGCCAGGCTACCATAGGCGAAGGGCTAATCGAGATTGACCCCCGCCTAGGGGCCAAGCGTCAGCTCGAAGTCCTTTGCCATGAGCAGGTCCACTTGACCTTCCCCGAAATGTCCGAAGCCCAAGTCGACCGAGCCGGCAAAGACCTCGCCGCCCTCCTCTGGGATCAGAACTACCGCCGAGTCCTGCTCCAGCCCAACTCCAAGCCCCCCAAGATTTCGTGAGTGCCGCCCCCATCAGTCCCGACGATATCCCTAGGGAAGTCAAAGACGGCGTCGTGGCCGGCGTCCTAGGGGGCTTGGCGATGGTTGCCCGACTCCTCCTATCAACCGAACCCGTATCCCCCGGCTGGGTGGTCCGCAGGGTGCTTGCCGCCGCTATTACCGCCGCCTTGGTCGGCTACGCCATCCAAGAGCATATCCAGTCGCCTGGCCTTCGCATGGGGGTCGTAGGTGCCAGCGGCTATGCCGCCCCAGAATGCCTCGACTACCTGATGAAGTACATCAAGGCCAAGGGGCAGGCCGAGGTAGCCAAGCTCACCAAAACCGCCAATGGCAAAAAGAAACCATCCAAGCGCGGCAGGGGGAAGTGAAAGCAATCTGCTGATTGCCGTCATGGGGCTGGTAGTCGCTGCCGCCCTTGCTGCCATCATGTCGGCTTGGATTGCAGGGTTCGTCCTAGACCAGCTCCAGTCCACCGAGGCGATGGCCATGATTATCACCGACGGGGGCATCAAGTCCGACTCCAAGGATTTAGAGCGGAATATGAGTGCGGCGACCCTAGCCCTTCAGTCTTGCCGAGACTTGGGCTGGGCTTTGGGCGTAGGCTGTTTGGGGGTCGGGTTGGCAGTAGTAGTCAGACTACGGAAGAAAAGCCTGCCACGGGCTTCCTAGGCGTCGTATTTGGTGCCTTGGTAGTACAGCGCGGCACCAACCTTGCGGGGTTCGATGATGCCGTTCGTAACCATAGCCTTGATAAGGGCTTCCGCCTGATCGCGCTGAAGTTTGTGGTCAGCCACCAATTCCTCCAACAAAGCCCCCCGGCTGATGCGGGGCTTGGACTCAAAGTGACGGTATTGCTGACCGACCTTCAGAAGTTCAAAGCCGCCGGCCAAGGGGGCGACTTCCCATAGCACCCGATCATCGGCGTGTTTCAGTTTGATGGATAGGGTAGGCTTGCCGTCGGGCGTCCGCATCCCAGCGAGCTTCCCGCGCTTAGTCAGGTTGAACGAGAACACGGGCAGTTCCTTCGACTCCCGCCTGATGTTGATGATGGCCCTCGCCCAATTCACTAACTCCGAACTCCCGATACCGCTGTACATCTGGTCGGACACCGTCTGGCCGTCCTTGACCTCCTGCGGCTTGGGCTTCCCCTCATGGTGGATAAAGACCATAATGCACCCCGTCTCCTGAAGCACGGGCTGGACAAGGTTACGCAGGAAGTGTGAACAGACCTCCTGCTTGGATAGGTCACCCCCCACATAGGACAGCAGCGGATCGGCGACCAGCACGTCCAGTTTATGCCTTACGATAATCTTCCGGCACAGGTCGACGAAGTCCTTGCCCGTCTTCGATGCCTCGGTGAAGAACTTTAGGTTCGTCTTGCACAACGCTTTCTCTTCTGGGGACAGACGCATTCCAGAACTGACGCCCTGATAGGCTTCGGCAAGGTCTCCGATATCGCACTCGGCTTGAACGACTGCGATTTTAAGAGGGTGAATGACAGGTATCCCGAAGAGTTCCCGACCGATTGCCCAAGAAGCTGCCATCTGCATGACAAACGACGACTTCCCGATGCCTGATTGACCTGTAACGAGTAGCGAGCCACCACGGCATAGGTACCGACCGTGTCCGACGACGTGGTTAGGATCGTTTCTCGTATCATAGTTTTCCAAGGTTTCCGTGCTGACTTCTTGTGGAAAGTCTTGTCCTTCCCGCCAAGCAACGAAGTCATCCCAGTCCAAGGCTCCCGTTTTAAATGCGACGATTTTCTGTTCGTTCTCCCCGCGCATGACTCCGCCAAGGCGGCTCCAACGGGAGGGGTTCTTGTTCTGCGGGTCGGGTTCATGGTCGGAAAGGTAGTCATACACCGTATTACGTCGCTCTTCCCATTGCTCCTTGGTCTGGGCGTCGACGCGCACCCAGGCATGAACTGACTTGCCGCCCGAATCGACTAGCAGGGAGATTGGAAGGTTCGACTGCTGGAAGATGGCCACCTGCTCGTCCTTGGCCTTCTTGTCGAACTCGACCAAGACGTGGCGGTAGTTGGACACCGCACCGTCCGTACCCGTGAAGTCGTCGGGCGTAAAGGGGTTGATGCGAATCCATGCCCCCGACTCCGTGCCGGCGAACTTACCAGCCCCCACGGCTCCGGGGCCGAAGAACTTGGTGATCCACTCGGCACGGGTAAGGAAGATGCCCTTGGAAGCAGGGAACCACTTACCCTCGTCGGTCTGGCCGGCCTCGTTCGTGATGCAGATGACGTCGTCGTCCTTAAAGCAGTTCAGCAGCACATCGGCGGTCGTGAAAGGGGTCTGAGCGTCGGCCAGCTCGGCGACACGCTTGGGGTCAAACACGAACCTACCATTGGCACCGACCCTGCGGTCATTGTCTCGGCCCTTCGACAGCCAGCCCTTCTGGCGTTCGTGCGGCTTGACGTAGGCGTCGTTCAGTTTGTGACGCAGGTCTTTCTCTTCCCACGGCGGCGAGCAGCGGAGGTTAAACTCCTGAAGCAGGCTCCAAGCGTCCGACCACGGCAGGTCGAAGCCGTTGGCCAATATGCTGGCGGCGCGGTAGGTGGCCGGGTGTCCGCCTTGGCCGGCTACGGCGGCTGGTAGTTTGGCGAGATAGGCTCTCGCCCCGGAAATGCGATCTTCGGTGGTCATGGTGGCTCTTTGACTTGTGGACGCTTATTTCCGCTTCCGCAATCTTTTAAGGCAACTTGGCTTATATTGCTTCCATTGATACCGAGCGGCGTAACTGATCTTGAACGTCGGTGCGTTGTCGCAGGTCAGACCGATCACATTGAAATTAATCCACTCCGCGCTGTCCTCTTCGGACTCGTTCATGTACCTCATGTGTACTTCGATAAGCCGGTAATAGGAGTAGATCAGGAAACCGTCCTTCGACGTCCCCACGATAGCGTCGTCAAACCATTCGGCAGGCTCGATGCGGATAGCGTTAGGATGATATTTTGCCATGAATGAAATTGATGCGTTCGCCGATCCAGCGCATGACAGGCACGGCCATGCTGTTCCCGCAGGCGTGGTAACGTGGTGGGTCCGAACACTCTTCTTCAGGCTTACCCTTGTACGGAATTCGGCTCCAGTTGTCAGGGAATCCCATCAGGCGTTCGACCTCGACGACGCTTAAACGACGTACAACGGATGGCGGTATGGCTACATGGGCGTTCTGATCACCGCTGTCCGTCGATACCGTCGGGAAGAAATCGTAGGAGGGATTGGCTCCGCCCTGCCGGCGAAGGTTACCAGGCTGGAAAGCGATGGCGTGGGTGGATCGGATGTCCCCGGTAAGGTCAAACGTGTTAAGGCAGTTTGAAAAGTCAGCCTTAACCCAGGTTTCGTAGTCTACCGACGACTGTGCGCGGCGACTCTTACGGTAAGGAATTACGCCGTTTTGGCTACGTTCGTCAGGGCCGCCAGAAGCGGGGCAGGTAGCATCTTCCCCCTCCTCGTCGACCTTTCGAGGATTCCCCTGCAACATTCCGCGCTCAAACAATACCGCAGCAGGTGGTCTCCAGTCTCCAAGATATCCGACAAGGAAGACTCTTTTGCGACGCTGGGGAAGTCCAAAGCCGTTGCAGTCGAGCTGCCTCCAAACACAGCAATACCCGAGGTCAACCAACGACCTTTGGAAGGCGGAAAAATCGAGTCCCCCTCCGCTCGATAAAACGCCCGGGACGTTTTCCCAGACGATCCAGCGCGGTCGAATGCGTCCAGCCAATCCTGCAAAGGCAAGGGCGAGTTGACCACGGAGATCATCCATTCCTCCTCGCTTGCCTCCGATTGAGAATGACTGACAGGGAGTGCCGCCGCAGAGGAGGTCCACATCTCCAATTGCAATGGGCCATTCGGCGTGTTTGGTAAGGTCTCCATAGTTAGGTACGTTTGGGAATCGGTTTTTGAGGATGGCACATGGGAAAGGTTCGATTTCGGAGAAGCCGACTGGAGTCCAGCCGAGCGGGTGCCAAGCAACGCTGGCTGCTTCCATTCCAGAACATACGGAGAGGTATCTCATTTCCCATAGAAATACTTCATCTGGATACGGCGTCCATCAAAAAATCGTAACTGAACTTTCTTTATCTTCCCGGCTTTCTCCATCTGCATTAACCAAATACGTCCCGTTGAAAGATGAATGCCCCACTCCTTTGACCAATCTTCCGTGGACTTGTAGCCTTTGGGGACAGGCTCGGCAGCTCGGGACTTGATGGCCCATAACTCTTTAAGGACTTCTTTTGAATTCATACAGGTAAAATCCATTCGTCCTGATCGTGCGGCTGCTCATGCACCCACGGGATGAGTTTGTCGTCGGTATAGTAACCGAAGACCATGCCTTGCGACCAGGCGAACGTCGCCCTGCGCGTATTGGCGTAATCCATAGCCCCCCGGCGGGTCAGGGTGCCGACGCTGATGCCCGTAGGAGTATCGTCCCGTCGACCAGTCATGCGACCGACTTTGTGCGTATGGGCGAAGATCACGTTGCCGTACATCTCGGCCATGTCCCGGGGGGCGTTTTCGCCGTACACCGTGCCGTGCGTAAACTTGTAGTTGGCCAATTGAAACGCCTGCCAGATTCCCGTGTACTCGACGAAGAGGGCTTTGCGCTTTCGGCAATGCTCGGTGATGTCGTTGATAAGGCGGATTGCATACCCAGAGTAAACCTCGTCGTCCGAGGCCGCTTCGCGCCAGAGGCGGACTTCATGGTTGCCGGCCAGAACGACGTTCGGGCGGAGCTGGTCAAGGAACTTCAGCCCACCGCCAATGTCGGGTTCAACGGCGTCGCCCTTGCCCCGCGCCGACGACATGAACGGGGTCATGTCAACAAAGTCGCCGAGGTGGACGGTCATGTGAGGCTTGAACCTTTCCTTGAATTTTAGCACCCCATCGATGGCCTTCGGATCGGCATACATCCCGTGGGAGCAGCCAACCGCCATAAACCGTTTCCACCCTTTGTTGATGTTCATTGTGTATTGTTAGGCAGGTGTTTAGGGGGTCGCCCTGTGCCAGAGTAGACAAAGGATACCCCCATGCGGTTAGCGGCTTCCTGTACGGCGCGGAGGCCGTACTGGTAGGCGTAGGCGGTCTCCTTGGCCGTCATGCCGTGCTTGATGCCCTCAACGACGGCCAGCCTCGCCGGCGGCTTGCCGTAGCGATTCTTGGACTTAACGCCGCTCATCGGTTAAGCAGATTGACCGCCTGGTGGTCGCCGTTGTGAAGTTCCCAGAAGTCGACGTTAGATCGTTTCAAGGTCGGCAGCACGGTCTTCTTCCACTTGGCCAGCTCGTCGGCGTACTCGTCCCGGCTGTAGGCCACAAACTCGGGATGCTCGACCTTGCCACCGTCTAGGATGACCAGCAGTGCGTGGCACCGCTTGGGCATCTTGTGGGTGTACTGGGTAAGATTGATGGGGGGCTTTCTCATTTGGTATGCTTGGAGGGTTTTAGGGGGAGGCCAAGACGCTTGGCAGCGGAGTAAAGGCTTTCCAGGCGGACGCCGTGCTTGGCTACAACTTCGGCGTAGGTCAGGCCGGCGGCTTGACCTTCGATAACGGCTTGCTTGACCTTGCCGTATACTTCTTTGCGATAGGGTATCATTTTGCGGGTTTCCATTGGTTAAGCGGTTGAGCCATAAGAGTGTTCCAGCGATCACGGTCGGCCTTTATAGCCAGCGCGGTAGCCTTAATCTCGATGGGGGTCTGCTGCTTGCGTCCGGGTCGCATGATTTCGGGGCGACGCTTCTTCATGGCTGGGGGTGGGCGTCTGGAGTGATGGCGTTGCCGGAAGTAATGGCGTCTGTCAGCCGCTCGACCTCGACCTTGAGGAGGGCGTTCTCGGCTTCCAGTTCCTCGTTTGGGATGATGGTACGGGTAGTGAAGGCCATGAGCCGCTCGACCTCGACCTTGAGGAGGGCGTTCTCAATCTGTAGTTTCTCAATCTCCTTGTTGCAAGAGATGATGGCCTGATCCGCAATCTTCAGCGGAATCATCCGGCCTTCGTAAAAATCGCTCATCGGAGTTTTTTCCATTCGGAGTATTTGATGACGCCAATCTGGGGCGTGTTCTTGTGGTATTGCTTCCGCTCGGCATCGGAAGTCTTGCGGATAATCGTAATTACCATCTTCTCAAAAACTGGCAGCATCAGCTCGTCGTACTTCGTTTCAGTATTGCGGGTCATCACAGTCCAGTTCTTTCCCTCGTATTTAATGTCGCTCATCGGTAGATGTGGTAGATTTCGGACGCTACGGCGCGGACCCCCGCAGGGTCAACCGCCAATCGGGTGTGCAGTATCTGCATCGAGGCCATCATGTCAGCCAAGCTGCCAGCCTCTTCGTCGTTCGCCGGCCCAAAGCCTGGACGCTGAATCTCCACCGTTACAATCTGCACGTCGAGGTGCTTGGCCAGAAACAGGTACTCGTTCAAGTACCGCCAGTCGGAGACCAAGGCCACGGGGCGGACGTCGATAGGCGAGTAGTCCATGAACAGGGCCACCTGCGCGTTCAGGTGACGAGCGAAGATGTCTTTGTCCACCCCCCGGAGGGTACGGCCCAATTCGACCAGCAGCCCCCGATTCTTGACTTTAAAGTCTTCGGCGTGGAAGTCCCGCTCCCCAGCCTTGAAGACCCCCATCGCACGAAGCACGTCGTTTGCCCGTTCCTTCAGCACGTCGGCAAACTTAAACACCTCGCAACGGTTTCCGTTCCCGTTGAAGTGTTCCATCAGACAAGCGGCAAAGGTGTCCTTCCCCGCGCGAGCGACCCCGGTGATCATAAAGACCATAGGCTTATTGTTTTTAGGCATCATAGTTATCGAAAATGCGTCCGTAGATTTTTTGGAGGGGCGATTTAGAAACAGGCCCCTTTTGCATACGCCAGTCGGATGAGATGGCCTTTGATGCCGAGTCCTTCGACAGACGCTCGGCACCGCGCACCCCAAACTGCTGGAGCTTGCGGACCTGCTTCACGGTGGCCAGATTAAGGGCCTCCCGTGCCTTCAGGCGGGCAATCATCCAGTCGGCTTGGTCAGCGGTCATACCACGGGCGTGGACGCCGTGGCGGGCCAATTCGGAGGCTTGGTAGCCGAACATGGCGGACTCGGAGGTAGACGCCGGCAGGACGAACCCGAAGACAACGCAGGCGACGGACAGGTCCACCAGCCCCAGTTCCTTGGCTTCCTTGGTCGCCGACCGCTGCTCTTCGGCGGCGATACGGCGGAGCATGGACTCCTCCGCCTGACGGTCGCAGGCTTCGGCGGCGTCCAGCGGGTCATGCCCGCCTTGAATCTGCCCAGACTTGGCCATCGGGTGGACCGTGAAGGCGTCCGCCGGCGTGAAGGAATTCTCCCCGCTGATCCACATAGGGTCGAGGATGAGGCAATCGGTCTTGCCTGGGGCCGTGCGGAGACCTCGTCCAATCATCTGGCACCAGAGGGCGCGGGACTGGGTCGGACGCAGCAAGATGACGCAATCGGTCTCCGGGGCGTCGAACCCTTCGGTGAAGAGGTTGACGTTGCACAGCACCCGGAGGTCGCCGCGCTTGAAAGCATCGACCGTGCCAGAGCGGAACTTGCCCGTGCTGCCGTCGACGTGGCCAGCCTCAACGCCACGCTGGCGGAGGAGGGAGACCAACTTGACGGAGGTCTCAACTTCGGGGAGGAAGCAAATGGCCTTCTTGCGGTCCCAGCGGTTCAGCTCGCTGACAATAGAATCGGCCACGGCTTCAAGAGCGTCGTCGTAACCGCGCAGGCGAATCAGGCTCATCTCCACGGGCATCTTCTGGGCCATCGGGCGGACAAGGTGGCCCTGCTCGATGAGGGTGCGGATAGCAATCTCGTAGGCTGGGACAAATCCCACCGTCTCCAGTTTCTGGCGGTCGAGGCGATCAGGGGTGGCGGTCACGGCGACCTTCGGGCCGGTGAAGACGGCGTTGAACTTGGCCCAAGACGAGGCGACGGCATGGTGGGCTTCGTCAAAGACGACCAGCGCCGACGCCTTATCCTCGGCAGAGATATGGTCGAAGTCGGCGGAGAAGACGGACAGGGCTTCGCCCCGGACGCCGAACTTATCCATCGTGGCCTTCGCCTGGTCGATGAGTTCCTTGCGGTGGGCCACGAAGAAGCACTTGCGGTTCGTGCCGGCCTGCCAGCGGAGCATGATGCTGGAGGCGATCACCGTCTTGCCGGCACCCGTCGGGGCAATCACCAGCGGGTTGACGGCCTTGGCAACGAAGGACAGCGCGGCGGTGACGGCGGCTTCCTGATAGTCTCGGAGCTTCAGTTCCATGTTAGGCGGCGACGAGGGTGCGGTACTTGTTGGCGTCGAGGATTGTGTACTGCGGACGCTTCGCACCACGAACGAGGACGATATGCTCGCACGTCGGGTCGAGGCTGACGCAGCCACGGAGTTCGGAAGCGCAGATACGCTTGTCGAACCAGTAACGGTTAGGCTCGCCGCCGTGGCAACGGATGGTCATGCCGGCGGCGTGGGGCCACTTGCAGGTCCAGATGGAGTACGCCCATTCGTTGGCGAATTCCGGCTGGAACAGTTGTTTGATTTTGATGCACTCCAAGTAGTCTGCGAGGGCGAGGGCGAGTTCTTGTTTCTTTGTGAGTTTCATGGGTGTTATGGGTGGCGTCTTCTGTTGTGTATATTGCCGTGGATAACACAAGCACAAAAAAGGAGGAACTTTCGTTCCCCCTAAAGTACCGACTAGACCCCCGTTTAGAAGGGGTTCACTTCGGGGCCACCGGGCAGGCGGGTGAAGAAGGACGCCTGGTAGGCAACCCCCTCCGAACCGTCCTTCTTGGTGTATTTCCGCTCGGTCACGCGCACCTTGAGGCTGCGACCCTTGCCACGGGCCAGAATCTTCTCAAGGAAGGACTCGTCGACCTCCAGCTCTCCGCCGGCGACGTACTCCTTGATCTCGGCGTCCGAGGCCGTGGCAGCAAGGAACTGCTCCAGGCGGTCGTGGCCACCGTTCTTGTCGGGCTTGGCGAACAGGTCGCCGAAGACCGTCTCGCCTTCGCTGGTGACGAAGGTGATGCGGGCGTACAGGTCCGCGCGGGGCGGGAGGTAGTCCTGCTTCGACGCTTGGACGGTCGCCGTGTAGGTGCCGGCCTTGGTCACATACTTGCGATCCTCGGCGGCGTTGGGGTTGAACTTGAATGCCATGATGGTATCTTGTGTTTTGGGTTATGGGTGGATGGAAATTACTGGACCCACTTCGGGAGGGACATGATCTGAACCTCCTGCGGGTATCCGGGGAACTGCTTGAACGTGTTGCAGGAACGGAAAGTCTCGACCGCCGAGTTCATCAGGGCAAGACCTTTTTCGTGCGCGGCGTCGTCGAGCGTATAGCAGGCCCACGCATTAGGACTTTCCTTTTCCACGGCGAGGAAGACGAAGACGTCGGCATCGGCCAAGGTGCGGTACCATGCGGATTGCAAGAAGTAGAGATAATTTGCCACGTCTCGACCGAACGAAGTCGCACCGGCATCGGCTGTCGTCTTGACGTCTACGACGATACGCTTGCCGGCCTTGGTCGTGATGATGGCGTCGAGTTTGCCCTTGATAAGGATACCGTTCACACGGCCTTCCATCGGGACTTCGGTGATCATCGAGATGCCGTCGCAATCCTTAAACAACTTATCCAAAGCCTGACGGGCGGCGATGCTGACGTTAGTGACCAGCTCTCCGTCTTTCTGGCTGATGGCTTCCTGCCCCGGCTTCAACGAGGACTGGAATGCAGCCCAGATTTCTTTGCCGGCAGACGTGCGTTTGTCGCACTCTGGGGCAACGACGATGGTAGCGTCGAAGACCTTCGGCTCCAGTACGGCCAAGTGGATGAGCGAACCGAGACGCTGCGCGGCGGTCTGCTCGGAACGGTCACGCTCAAGGTACGCCTTAAAGTGAAGGGGCGATCGGATTAATTCCTTCGCGCCACTCTGGGAGAGACCGGGATGATTTGAATAGGTGTCGTCGGGGATGATGTTGTTCATGGGATGTAGATGATATGTTCGGTGAACCAGAAATAGGCGTTAAGGACGCAGGCGGTCGTCGCCACGGCCAGCAGCAGGCACATGAAGATGTAAGCCACGCCTTCGTAGTTGTTCTCCCAGTTGACGTGCTTGCGGGAGACGAGAATGCCGACCCAGAGGAAAGCGAAGACCATGATGGCCAAGGCTCCCGTAAGCAGGTCTAGGATGAGTTTACGTTCCATGTTAGTTCTTCATCAGGTTGCGGTAATTCGCCTGAGCCTGTTCGTCGGAGATACCACGGAGGTAGACCAGCTCGGCCTTCAGTGCGACGTTCTGCTCGCGCAGGTCGTTCAACTCCAGGCGAACCTCGAAACAGTTCTGGCTTATCTGATGAACGATCTGGGTGAGTGCCTTGACCTGCTCTTCCGGGGTGCGGTCGGGCAGGGGGCGGAATTCGTGGACGACGATGCCGTCATCCGTGGGTTTGGTGGCTTTTGGTTTTTTCATAGGGAAAAGTATTTGGCTTTGACCGCCGCCCAGAAAGGTCCGGGCTTCTTCGCCAGCGTGTCGGCGAGGTCTGGCGTGATGTCTGCCCAGTCCTGCTCGGGAGTCAAGTGGCCCGTCTCGCGCAGCACGGCGACGGCGGCAGGGCGGTACTCGATGTTGATCAGTTCGTCGAGGGTGACGTCCGCTGGCTTAGACGCCTGGTGAATGCGGACATTGGACGGGGCATCAAGCTCCTCAACCGTGTAGGTGCCGAAGCAGCACTCCGGGGCAATGAGGCGGACGCCTTCGCTGATTGCACGGGCGGTAAGCATACGGCGGGGCCACTTCTTCCAGTTGTCCTTCAGTTGCTTGTCCTTGCCCAGCGCGGTGCCGTTGCCAACGTACTCCTTTAGGTCGGCCACGATGTCGGCGGACGACGTTCCCTTGCGGAAGGTGGCCTTCACCTTTTCGTCGGTACGCTCCGTCCAGTCGACACTACCGCCGGCTTGGTGGAACTTGGCCAGCAAAGCGTCCGCACGAATGGCGAGCTGACCTTGAATGAAGTGGTATGTCCGCGCCAGTTCCAGCGGGGACTTCTTTTCGACCATGCACTGCATAGCCAGAATTTCTCCCTGCTCGGGCTTATCGAGGCCAAAGATGCCGGACTTGAAGATGGCCAGGCCAAGGGTCTTGATGGCCTGCATCGGGTCGGTGATGCGATCATACACGCCAGATACGGCAATGTCGTGCGCGGGTTGCACGGGGACAAGTTCGTTGGATTCCATTAGGAGCGTAGATATTTGAGGCAGGCCCAAATGACGAGCAGGCGGCAGGTGAACGTAAAGGCACCGATGATTAGGCCGGCAATTACGGCGGCAACTTCCCTGATAGGATCGTGAAACATCAGGCGACGGCCTTGGCGGCGGCGAGGAGTTTGCGGCTGGAGATACGGCGGAGGACGCCGTCGAGCATCATGTTGTAAGACACCTTCGTGTTCACCACATACGGCTTGAGCCTACGGGCAACGGTGCCGTCCGAAAGGACGACGTACTCGGTATCTGGAATGGATGCCAGCAGGCGAGCTGGCGGGGTCTTAACTAGTTTGGTGATCATGGGAGAATTAGCCGGCAACGGCGCGGAGGTCTTTCTTGGTCGGCCACCAGATGTAGGAGTCCATCAGGTCATCAAGTTCATAGTCCGCCTTCAGGTTGCCCTTCGGGACGAGCATGAAGTCCTTGTTGCCTGCGGCCTTCTCCTGCTGGACGATTTTGAATGCCGCCTGGAATTCAGACGGCTCGGTGGCTTCGACTCGGTTGTAATATTTGGTAATCATGGTGGGTGGCTAGGATTCAAAGGTTGAATTGCTGCGCGTGGGAGAGCAAGCAAAAAGCATCAGCAGTTTTGAGCGTAATCTTTTCCACGCTCGGGAAGCGACGCTGGGCCTCGGCCTTTAACTTGTTTTTCCATTCGGTCGTGGTATGCCCTCCGCCCTTCTTAGTGCCGACCCCCATTGTCTTCTGCCACTCCTGTGGCGTCACCAGCACGACCTTGAATCCGCGCCCCTGCCACAGGCCGACGATCCAACCGTAGGAGTAGCCCAATTTGAACGACGCCGACGCTGGGATAGGGCCGACGAACGCCGGCACCTTCTCGACGACCACGGTCGTGTTGATTGACGGGCAAAGGTCGGCCAGTTCCTCGTTGCCGCCTTGAATGCAGTTTCCCGTATCGCCGTGAAGCACCCAGCCGCCAGAGGCTCCAGGGTCAATGCAGAGGTAGGACTTCACTTGACCAAGTCTCGGTAGATGTTGCCCACCCGTTCCGCAGCCTCGGCCTTTGCCTTGGGCGCGTTAATCAGACTATGGCTCACCGCTTTGGCTCCGCTGTACCCCATCGTGAAGGCCAAGTAAATCTGCTCGGGCGACGGGTTAGCGATGCCGTCCTCGACCAGGCGTTCACGGCACCACGTCACATAGGCCACTGCAATGTTCCGCTGGTTGTCCGGCACCCGCCATTCCTTGCGGCTGATGGACGGCAACCCCTGCTTGATACGCCACTGGTTAGCCGTGATCCACGCAGCGACGTGGACCTGCCAAGCTCCCACGGCTTTGCCGGCGTCGCCCGTTGCGGCGTAGTTCATGCCGCTCTCCACCGCGCCTATGGCGTTGGTCAGGATAACTAGGTGGGCCTTCTCTCGGGCCTCGACGGGCATGGCGGCGAGCGTCGCAGCCAGCGTGATCATAGCGGTTTTGGTCATCCCCCTAGGGGTAGCCCCCAGAAAAAGAAAGGCAATCAAATATTTATCCCCCAGGGGGGGGAAATCCTCCCGAAAAATAAAAGGGGGCGCAATATTTTAGGGGGTCTTTGTTTCTGGATCATTTATATCGGCCATAATCAGTCGGCAGAAAGTGGCGTATTTAATGCCCGTGTTTATTGGCCTAAAGTTATCTATAATAAATCGACCTATGCAATTCGACGTGTCGACGGCGCGTAAATTAAGGGCGATTTATCTACGCAAAAATCAGCTCAGAAAATTATAAAACGCCACAAGTGACGCTTTAGAAAACACTTTTTTTACTAGGATTTTCAAAAAAATCGGCAGGGGGGGGGGTCAGTATGAGTTTCCGGGTGCGACCCCCTAGCTTTTCCCAAAATCCGTCGTCACACAATTGTAACATTGTAACATGATAACATTACTAATGATTAAATCATTAGCTCGACGCCAATGATTCGAATGAATGGTTAGTTACTAACCTTTGATTCGTAAACCCCCATTTCTATTTCGGACGACCGGCCGTCTTCCGGGGTCGTCGACCGTCGGGATCGTCCGACCGTCGGGGTCGAACGCATGAAAGGGGTTAGGACGGCCAGGACGACCGTCGACCGGCCAGGGAAAGGGAAAGGACGGCCGGGACCGGCCGACGTCCTGGAACGGAAGAAAAGAGGTCGGAATGACGGACGGACGACGACGTCGACCCCGGTTTTTTTGATCGGGGTTTTACGCGCTAACGTCGGACCGTCGGAAAGGGGTCTTAAACCGGCCAGGACGGCCGGACGGGATCGGGGAAAGGGGAAGACATGGCCGACAAACGTCGACCGGCCAGGACGGCCGGGGGAAAGGGGAAATGCGGAAACGTCGAACGTCGACGCATTAGGGAAAAGAAAAACCCCGGACGGACCGGGGTTTGAAACGGGGGTTTTTGAGCTGGGGGTTTTATTCCCCATGCAATTCGAACAAACGTCCGGCCGTTATAAAAAACTTTTCCAATTTGAGAAGATCGGACGACGAAAGGGATTTGAGAATCCGACGGAACGGCCACCCCTTATTAGGCAAAGGCAAACCGTTTAGACGATCCCGACAAACCTTTGATAGTCCGAACGCATGATCGGACGGAACGTCCCATTGATAACCTGGACAGGACAAACCCCATGCGGACGTCGTCGCAAGTTTACGCGCTAACGTTGCCAATCGGGGTTTATGCGAGGTCCAAGGGATCAAATCCGCATTCCGGCCGGACGTCCTGGCGTGGAATTCGAATTTATTCGAAAGACGTCCTTCGACGTTCGGAACGTTATAAACGAATCCCGAAACCGTCCGACGTCGACCGTCGACGGTAACTTGAACCATGGCCGGAACGACCCCGGACGCATATCCCGTAAGGACGGCCGAACGCATGACGTTATCCCGACAAACTACCCTAAGGCGTCGGCCGGGGTAGAATTCAAACCCTTGAGAATTACGCATTGGAAAACCCTTTCATGCGAACGACGAATCCCGTTTCATCCTTCTTAGCTTTTCCTTTTGCCTTTAGAATTCCGAAACGACCCCGGCCGTCCTTCCCAGGACGATCCAAAAACCGAAGATCGGATTCGTCGGCCGAAAACCATGGCCGGGAATCCATTCCATTATTGAGCGCTAAGGGTTTATTCCTGACCGTCGGACCGTCGTAAACGACCGCAACGTTGACCCCGGCCGCAATGGCCGTTTCCGCATGATCCCGGTTTGATTCGGAAAGGGAAAACGTAAGGGAATAGTTTTTAGGGAATTCCCCATTCGCCCAAGCGGTCGCCCTTCGGACGTTTTTGGTATAGTCGTAAAATGTTACGGTCGGGAATTGCGTAAAGAGATCGGGGGCCAGTTTTTCCCATGGCAAATCCGACGTGCCATTCAAACGGACGACCGGCCGCATTCCTTCCCGTTCCGCTTTACGGACGACGGCCGCAATTTCACCGGCCAATTGAGCTAGGAATGCCCGACGTTCGTAAAAGAAAAACCTAGTTCGATTTATACGCGCCACGTTTATAGATTCAAATATGCCCGCACGTCCGGCCGTAAAGAGGCAGGACGAAAGGCAACCCTTCGACGCATGGGGGCAAACGTTCCCGACCCCGGCCAACGTTCCGGGGGCAAGGTAAAGAATCCCAGTTAAGAAGCCCATGGCCGTTCCCTTGACCGTCTTGGAATCCGCATTTACGGAAAGAAGGGAAGGGGGAACGGAATAGGGAAGCACCGGCCGACGACCGGCCGAATAATGCCCACCGTCCGGTCCTGTCGTTCCGGCCGACGTCGGGGGACATAGGTTCAGGTTAATGGCCGAAAGAATGACGTCGGCCGACGTCGTTTGTTTTTTATGGATCATGGTTTTATGGGGGAAAGTTTACGCGCTAACGTCGTTTTTTCGGGATTCGACCGTTACCTTTAGGGACTCCCTATAATCGGCCAGGATTCGGAATAGGGTTTCCCGGTCGTCGGAATGACGTTCAAAATAATGTTCCGCATGGTTTCCTGAATCCGTTAGGTTACCGGGGTCGGTTTCGGATTGGATAAATCCGACAGCAAATTCCATGGCCTGAAATAGGACGGGATCAACGTCGAAGGGATTGCGGCCGGACCGGCCGACGTCGGGGGAATTACGGATTCGGACGACGAACGTCATTCCGGCCGACGATCCAAGGGAACGGTCGAAGGACAAAAGTTTGATCTCATGTTCCGGCCGGACGTTGAACCATTCGACAAACCATTCCTTTACGACGTCTTCATGTCGGCCGATCCCGTCGACCGTCGACAGGAAACGGTCGTCGTCGTCTAACCATGCGAACGTCTTCCCGTCTAGGTTAACGGTTTGAATGACGACGACCCCGGCCAGGACGTCGTCGAACGTAATTTTTTCGGCCGGTTTGCTTTGCTTCATGGGTTTCATATTTCGGGGTTTAAAAGTTAGGGTTGTCTAACAATTCAATAATCCAATCGACGACGTCGGCCGAATGATCGGCCAGGACGTAAACGACGACGGCCAGGACGACGGAATAAAATAGGGTTTTCATGAGTTTTTTGAGCTGGGGGTTTACGCGCTAACTTTAGATAAGGGGTTCGACGTTTTCGTCCTTCATGCGTTTGACCAATTCCCGTTCGAGCGTGACGACGAATAGGTGGAACGTTTGCAATTGGTTTTCCATGTCGACGGAATCAGGATCGTCCTGGGAAACAGTAACCATTGCCGACGCAACGGTCCCGACGGTCATATACGGGTTACTTTCGTCGTAACGATTGGTTAACGTCCTGATGCATTCCGCAATCATGCGGGCCTTTTCCTGGTTTGTTTGTGGGATCATGTGTTTTTCGGGGGTTAAAGTTTACGCGCTAAATTATTCGGGGTCGTTTTCGGAATAATCGGGAATAATTACTTCCCGGACGATCAATGCATGAAGGTCTTCCATTTCCCTAGGGGTCAATACGGTCGGACCGTGCAAGGGGTTGTCTTTCCCGAGGACGTGATTCAGGACATATGCGTCATGATCAGTAGCATATAGCAAACGGCCAGTGCCGTCTTCGACCGTGAAAACGGACGGGGTTTGAGAAAAGGGGTAAACGCCATTAATGGCGTTTGCTGCGTCGGGGGTATATAGGTTTAGGGATTTCATGGTATTGGGGGAAATGGGATCGGGGGTTTTAATCGGTCCGACCGTTGAAAGAAATGTTTCCTGAGATCGGACGGCCGAACGTCTTTTCATATGCGGCCAGGAATTCGGAAACGTCCGCAATTTCGGTTTCGGAATAGTCTAAACGCATTGGGACATAAGAGGCAGCGGAATGGTCCTTCATATAAGAAACCAGTTTCCTTGCATTCCATCCGGCCGCATGGCCGATTTGAGAAACGGGAATATTTTTCAAATTAGATTCGGAATAAGAAACGATCCATGCGGCCAGGAAAAACGACCCCGGTCCGTTCGGTTTGATGCCTAGGAAATTGGCAATATGATTAAACGTCTTTTGCTGCTTATCTGTTTTGAGGATCATGTTATGTATTAGGTTCGTCGTCTTTATAGGACGGCCGAACGTCCGGGGTCAAGGTGTTTAGGTCAGTTTTTTTGACGTCGAAGTTTACGCGCTAACTTTCCGGGGTTCGTTTTTGAGCTATATAAGACGATCCCGGTCCGACCCCAGGACGTGCCAGGACGACGTCGGCCGTTCCCTATAGGGATAGGACAACCCCAGGACGGACGACCGGCCAGGTCGACCGTTCCCGACCCCTTGGCAACCCCGGCCGTCGGCCGATCCATGACGTCGACCCCGACCGTCGGCCGTTGCGGACGTCTAAAGGCCCGACGACCCCGGTCCGGCCCCCGACGTCGACCGTCGACCGGCCGTCGACCAGGTCCGGCCGATTGAATGTTCAAAGTTTTTTGAACCATCGAATCATTAGCGAGCTACTCATGATTCCCGAATCATGACCTGGCAATACATGATTAACTTACTAATCATTAGTCCCCCACTAAGGATTCTCTTCGGCCGAAGCTTTCCGGGGGGGGCGAAGCCCACCCGACCCCGTCAAAAACATGGGGGTAAACCTGCGAAAACCATTCAAATTGATATGTCCGGCTATATGTGTTGTTATAGCAACCACAGTAGCAACCACAGTAGCAATGAATATAGACAATTCATTTACTTTGTATCTACCTAAAGGTAGATAAGACAAAGTAAATAATGGTCAGACCATTATTGGCTTTACGCTTGGAAGCGTAGCCATAATGTCT
>Ga0114974_10000464_pt1 | contig 33837 bp, 27 predicted proteins | sample S_130206_EF_Meta_FD_87318 | JGI IMG/M metagenome (GOLD analysis project Ga0114974, IMG submission 87318) | Freshwater microbial communities from Lake Simoncouche, Canada to study carbon cycling - S_130206_EF_MetaG | ecosystem: Environmental > Aquatic > Freshwater > Lake | place: Lake... | reverse complement strand
CGCTGCCCGACCGGAACATGCACCACACCTTGAGCGCGTGCAGTGGCCTGCGTGGACTGGTGGACCAGTTCCAATTTGCGTACAGCCAGATCCCGATGCGCCCAAGTGCCATCGAAGTCCACATTGAACGCGCCAACTTTTAGGGTATCGGACTGCGCGGTGCCGGTTGCAGTGAGCGCCGCTGTCGATGCGCTGATGTCCAGCTTGCCCTGCAACAAACCCAACACGTTGCCTGCACCAAAGCGTGTCAGATCAAAGTCGGCAACATCTGCCTTGCCCGTGAACTGCCAGGTTTTGGTGATATCCACCACAGCGCCACTAATCTGCGAGTGGAAGGGCGCGCTTGTTGCGATCTGCAGCGCGAGCTTTTCCAGTGAGCCTTCAAAACGTGTAGTCAGATCCCAAACTGGCTGTCGAGCCGGACTCCATTGGGCGCTGACCTGACCTTGATAACCAATGGGGCGATCGGCAAGGACTCGGCCGTCGGCTTGCAGATGCAGTTGCGCGGTTGGCAAGTCCAGAGTCGAGTGAAAGACGCGCACTTGCTTGTGATACACGGCGGCCGCCGCGTGCAAGTTGCTGACATCGATATGCAGCTTGTCGACAATGAGCACGACAGCCTTATCGATGTCGACTTGCTCGCTGCGGATCTTCAGCAGCTGCGGCAGAAAGTGTGGATCCCACAGCGCATTGGGGTTTGGATTGGGGCGCACGTCGACCAGCGCATCAGCGATGTGTAGCTGCGGGGCGCTGAGGGTCTGCCACAGCAGGGGTAACAGCTCCAACTTGCCGTCGACGCCTTTGAGGTGCAAGTGCACGCGTGGGTGCTGCAGGTCGAAGCTTCCCAAATGAAAGCCCTGCGCTAGCGTGCCGCTGACGTCTTCTATACGCAGCGTGGTTCTGCCCAGCTTCCCCAGATGCGCAGCGGTCCACTGCAAACCGCGCTCAGTCGTGGCAATCCACAGTAGCAGCGCCCAAGGTGCCAGCACCAATGGCACGACGATGAGCAGCAGAATGCGGCGGCGTAGCGTCATAGTTTGGGTGAGATGTTGATGTTGAAACGCGGGCTGCCGGATTGCGACAGCGGCTGCGCGACATCGATGCCGATAGACACAACCGGTAAGCGATATCTGACACCGATACCGGCGGCATAGGCCAGTGGCTCACCGAAATGATTAAAGGCGTTGCCGCCATCAAAGAATGCGGCCACTGCCAAGTTGCGTGGTAAGTCGCGCACAACTTCTACAGAGCCTGCCAGCAAGTGCCGGCCGCCGACGGCCAGTTCCTGGGTGTTACCGTTGGCGTCGATAACACTCTGAGTGGGCGACAGGGTGTTGTAGCCAAAGCCGCGCACGCTGCGATCACCGCCAGCGAAGAAGCGATAAATGCCGGGCAGTGAATCGAAGTCACGCGCCCAACTGGTGCCGACTTCGCCACGCAACAGCAGATGCCAGCGCGACCGCAAGTCGAACACGCGCTCGGTCTGCAGATGCAAGCGCAGGAAATCCGAGTCGGAGCCCAGCACATGCGCGGCGCCGATCAGATCCGCATAAAAGCCGCGGCTGAACAGCGCTTCACCCAAATAGCCCTCGGGTACTGACGCGAAGCTGATTCCTGGCACCAGCAGATTGCCAGTCTGTCTGCTGCTACCGCTATCAGTGCGTGTGTGTGTAGCTGCAACGGACAACACGCGCTGCCAGGTGCCAGTGAGCTGCGTGATGGAGGGCTTGAGTGACAATTCCTGCGTCCGCAGGTCGCCGCTGGTGTCATTGCGCTGCGTCAGCTGCACTGACATGCGTTCTGTGGCTGGGTCGCCAATGGGGATGTCATAGCGTGCATCGAAACTCTGCGTGATGGTCGATGCTTTGACCTCGACGCGCAGCCGATGCCCCCGCTCGTTGATACGCGGGTCAGACCATATAAACGTGCCGCGAGGTCCGGTGTCGTTGCCATAGCCACCGCCGAGCTGAAACTGACGGCGACCTTTTTTGGTTTCAATGCGCACCGGCACCGTCAGTGCCTGCGTGTCGCGCTCTTGCAGCAGTGGCAGCACTTCAACATTGGAAAAATACAGACTATCGTCTAGCGCGAACAACGTACGCAGCAGCTGGTTGCTGGTGTAGGGCTCACCTTCGTGAAACCGTACAAAGCGCTGCATCAGCTCTGGGCGTATCACGGATTGGTCGATAGCCAGCTTGCCGAATTTGTAGCGCGGACCGGTCTTGAGTTGCAGCTGCACGTCAGCGCTGCGTTTGGTGGTGTCCACGCGCAGTTCGTTACGCAGCAGCACCGCATCAAAGTAACCGTTGGCCTCGGCATTGCGCAGTAGGTCGCCCTTTGCCTGTTCATAGTTGCCGTGGTTGAGCTGCTGTCCAGGCTGCAGCGTGATGGCCGCCAGCGCATTGGCAAACACCGGGTCGTCGGCTCCTTCGCCTTCGATCTGCACCTGCGCGACACCGATGAGCACCGGCTTGCCGGTGTTGATGACTATGCGAAAGCGCCAGCTGTTGCTGCCTTGCGCTTCGTAGCTGGCCTCGACAGTGGGCTCGTACCAGCCCAGCGGCTTGAGCGCTGAGCGCACTTCATCGGTGATGCGGTTGTACAGCCGAGCGATGGTATCCGCATCCAGATCGTCGCGGGCCTTGTAGCGCTCGACGCTCAAAAACGCATCGACATTGCGGCGCGCTTCACCTTCTACACCCTCGATGTCCACGCGCACCGCGGCCTGTGCTGCGATGGGCGCCAGCAACACGCTGCCGCACAGCAGCAGGCGCAAGGCGGCGGGCAATCGAGCGCTGCGCATCAGCTGCCACTCAGCCAATGTTCGATGAGACGTCGCGAAATGGACTCCACTGGCGGCAGTAGTATTTCACCAGCGATGACCTGATCAGCACTGAACCAGCGCGCATCTTCAAGCTCGCTGTCATTGGGAGCGACATCGCCTTCGCCATCGGCGATGAACCCAAGCATTAGCGCTGCTGGGAACGGCCAAGGCTGTGAAGAGTGATAGTGCACGGCGCTCACGCGAACCCCGGTTTCCTCCAGCACTTCGCGGCGCACGGCGTCTTCGAGCGATTCGCCCGGTTCGACAAACCCTGCGATGGTGGAATAGCGACCGGCTGGCCAGCTGGGCTGGCGACCCAACAGCGCGCGACCTTGGTTGCGCACCAACACAATGATGGCCGGATCGATGCGCGGGAAACTCTCGTGGCTGCAATCGCGGCAGGCGCGGACATGACCTGCACGTGTGGCCAGCAAGGGACCGCCGCAGCGGCCGCAGAAACGATGGGTGCTACGCCAGATAGTCAATGCACGGGCATAGGCCAGCAAACCGGCTTGGGCAGGAGGCAGATCGCAGGCCAACTGCCTCAGCTCTGACAGCTGCTGTGTGGCGCCCGCGGCCAACAGGCTCTCGGGCGGCAACGTGGCAGCGAATTCGATCAGCACACAGCGCGCCCCCTCAAACCAGCCCAGCAGCACTTGCTGCTCGGCGCTGGCCGCCAGTACGCGCGGGTCGTCGTGGCTCAGAAATGCAATGGCCGCCGGATCTTGGACCAGGGCGGCAGTGCCGTGCATGACGATAAAGCGAGTGGCCGGGTCTGTATGGGCGGCCTGTAGCCAGGTGTCGACCGAGCGCTCTTCGGCGCGGCGGTCGAGATAGTCACCTGCGTAGAAGTTGGCCGGTTGCGTCATAACCCGATGATAGCAACCGGCAACCCCAACCCTACATGAACAGTCGGCCTTGTGAGCCAGCCTCGCAGGCGCTGCAGCGGCGCCCCGGTAGGGCATAGCGGTCGACCACTATTAGGGCACTGCAGTCGCGGCACAGAGTGGCGTGGATTTCGTCGCTGCGCGCCAGTGCGGTGACGAGAAACACGGCGTGTTCGAAGCTGATGCGCGGTGACTGAACTAGGTCGCGGTAGTTTTCGAAGGCCTCACACAACGCTGCGCCGCGCTGCACGCCGGGCAGAGTGCGCTGCGCATCGGCCACTTTGCCCGCCGGCATGACGCCCAGCAGATAACAGACGCTGGCCAACAGCGAGCTTTCCTCGCGCATGGCAGGCGTGCGCGTGAAGAACGCTGTTTGCTGCGGGGATTTGCCGCGGTGGCGCGCCAGAGTGCTGCCGTCACCTTCAACAAGGTAAGAGCGGTACAGCTTGCGAATGCGGTCATCGCTGAGCCCGGTCCAGACGCGAATGGTGCTGGTGCGGGCTTCGTGTTGAATAAGGCGCAGGGCAAGGTCAAAGCGCAAGCGATCGCGGCTGTAGCGGGCGTCTGAAACTCTCATGGGGCCTCCTTGGCAGAAGAGTGACGTGTTGCGAACTTGTATTTTTGGGAAATATATCCCAAATTTGCCCCTGTGCTGAATGCCCCGTTGCGTGGATTATGTTGCGTAAGAAGGGAGTAATGACATGCCATCCAGACAAGCTTTGCGTGCCGCACCTGCCACCGAAACCATCAGCGGCTGGTTGCCACCGGCGGTGCTCGAGCCGCTCGTAGAGATCAACCGCCACTGCATCGATCTGTTGTGTGATTTGGCCGCTGCCAACGATTGCCGCGCTGCGGTCATCAAAGAATTGGCGCCGCTGTGGCGCAGCCTGGTACCGGCGTCGCGTCAACTCATGGCCACCTGTCCGTTTCTATTGGTTGATGCAGGTTTTGCCGACGAACTGCGCTGGCGACGGTTACGTGGGCCGCACAGCGTTGAGGCACAGCGTGTGTCAGCCGACGCGCCACTACCGCTGCCTGCAGGCTTTGCGCGGCGTGTATTGGTCTATGGCTGGCATCTGGCGCGATCCGAGCCGTCCATGGCGCGCTTGGCACTGGGCATGACCGCCGAGTGCCTCTCGCAGGTGGCGGCGCTGGGTTTGCACGAGATTGACCAGTTGTGCGAGCAGCATCCTGGTTGGGTTCGGCCGCGTTGGGAAAGCCGCCCTGAGGTGTGGCGGCCGTTACTGCAAGCGGTCTCCCGTCCAACCGAGGCTGCCTTACAGCGGGTGCGATCTAGGGGAATTCAGCTGTTGGCTGGTGCTGCCTTGCCCGGCACTACCCCACCGCGCTGAGCAGCACAGGCGCATTGCGGGCCGGCCGTGGCTTAGACTGCGGCCATGAGCCTGCAACCTTTCCATCTCGCCATTCCCGTCCACGACATCGCCATCGCGCGCGCTTTCTATGGCCAGCGCATGGGTTGCCCCGAAGGGCGCAGCAGCGATGCCTGGGTCGATTTTGATTTCTTCGGCCACCAGCTGGTGGTGCACCTGGATCCGTCGCGCAAGCCGCACGCTCCGGATGTATTCAATGCGGTCGATGGTCACGACGTACCGGTACCGCATTTTGGCGTGGTGCTGGGTTGGGACCATTGGCATGCGTTGGCCGATCGTTTAGTGGCGGCCGGTCAGCGCTTCGAGTTGGCACCGGGCATCCGTTTTGCCGGACAAGTGGGCGAACAGGCAACGCTGTTCTTCTTCGACCCTTCCGGTAATGCGCTCGAGTTCAAAGCGTTTCGCGACCCATCGCGACTGTTCGCCAAGTAGCCGGCATCCTGCAATGCGCAGATCATGGATGTTTCAACGATCTACGCCCTGTTTGGCAATGCTGTTGGCATTGCTAGTGGCGCCGCTGCCCGCCGGGCAGTCTCCAGGGCGCGATCCAGAGTTCCAGCTTGTCCGGTTGGCCTATACCGACGCGGGGGGTGGCTTTGGCTTTGGTCGTCGCCGTGGTGGCAGTTGGCTTACCGATGCGCCCGAAGCAGAGCAGCACCTGCTGCAAGGTGTTTCACGATTGACGCGCTTGCTGGCGGCGCCCGACAGCATCGGGCTGCGGCCCATCGATACCGAGCTGTTCGACTATCCGTTTTTGTATGCAGTGGAGGTCGGGCACTGGGATCTCTCTGACGCCGATGCGGCGGCGCTGCGCCAATACTTGCTGCGCGGCGGTTTTTTAATGGTCGACGACTTCCACGGCAGCCTCGAGTGGGAAGTGTTCATGGAGTCCTTGCGCCGCGTGTTTCCAGAGCGGCCCGTCAGCGATATTGACTCGACTCATGAAGTGTTTCATGTGCTCTACGACTTGGATCAACGTGTGCAGATCCCGGGCATCGCAGCGCTGAGCCGTGGTGTGACCTACGAGCAGGACGGCCAGACACCGCACTGGCGTGGCGTGTTTGATGACCAGGGTCGTTTGATGGTGGCCATCAACCACAACATGGATTTGGGCGATGCGTGGGAACTGGCCGATGAGCCTTATTACCCGCAACCGCTCACAGCGCTGGCTTATCGCTTCGCGATCAATTACATCCTGTACGCAATGTCTCATTAAGGAAGCTGCCGTGTTCGAGCTGTTGCTGGAACATTCCCCGATGGCCTTTCGCACCGGCGAGTTATCGCTGGCGCGCGGATGGCCGTTGCTGTGGATGTGGGCCGCGATGGCTGTCGCACTGGTCCTGGTGTGTTGGACGTTGTGGCGACAACGGCACCTTGGCCTGTGGCGTTGCGGCGTTTTGGCTGTACTGCAATTGTCGTTCATTGCGGTGGTGTTGCTGGCGCTATGGCGACCGGTACTGCGGGTGCAGCACATCCGCGACCAGGGCAATGTGGTGGCGTTGCTGGTCGATGCCTCACCCAGCATGACTGGCGGTGCTAAGCCGCGCCGCGATGCAGCATTGGATGCGCTGCAGGTCGCAGTACTGCCGGCCGTACAGCGCAGCGCCAGCCTGCGGCGCTACGAGTTCACCGATCATGCGCGCCCCATCGATGCGCCTGCCGCTGCGCCGTCTATGCCGGTGACGCGCGTGGGTACGGCGTTGCGCGAGGTGCTGCAAAGCGCAGGCAGCGTGCCCTTGGCGGCGGTCGTGCTGGTCAGTGATGGCGCTGAGAATGGCGACAGTTTGGATGAAGCAGGTCTGCGCGCTATCGCTGCTGCCGGTATTCCCGTGCACACCGTGGGGGTGGGACCGTTGGCCGCCAGCAATGATCTGGAACTGGCACAGGTCACTGTCGACGAAGATGCCGCAGTGGGCGACACGCTGCGGGCACAGGTGTCGATTGCCCATCAGCAACAGCTCAGCGCGCGATTGCGCGTGTACGACGGTGGGCAATTGCGCGCCGCTCTGGATGTGGCGCTGCGTCCCGGTGCGGGACTCACCACTACGACGGTAGACGTGCCATTGGCTACGGCGGGCCTGCACGACCTGCGCTTTGAGGTCGATGCGCTGCCGGGCGAGACCAACGTCGCCAACAACACTCGCAGCGCAGTGGTCGATGTGAGCGCTCGTCGTCGCAGTGTGTTGTATGTCGAGGGTGAGCCGCGTTGGGAATACAAGTTCATCCGGCGGGCAATGGAAGGTGATGCTGGTCTGCGTTTGGTCAGCATGGTGCGCGCCACACCCAATCGCTGGTACCGCCAGGGTGTGGGCTCACCACAGGAGCTGGTCAGCGGCTTTCCTGCCGATGCGGCCAGCCTGTTTGCCTACGACGCGGTGGTGATCGGCAGTCTCAGTGCGGCCACTCTTAATGACGTGCAGCATGCGGCCTTGCGCGATTTTGTCGATCGCCGCGGTGGTGGCTTGTTGATGTTGGGCGCGCGCGATGGTCTGGGCGATGGCGGTTGGGGTCGCGCACCGGTCGCGCAAGTCTTGCCTGCGGCGCTGCCAGTGTCTGCGCCGCCCACGTTAATGGTCCGCAACGTGCGGGCGCGCCCTACGGTTTATGGTCTGGAGTCGCCATTGCTGCAGTTAGCCGCCAGCGCAGCCGATACCCCTGCGCGCTGGAACGGCCTGCCGCTGCTTACCGATGTGCAGTCGTTGGGCGCACTGAGGCCCGGGGCCACGGTGCTACTCGAGGCGCTGGCCAATGGTGTGGCGCAGCCCTTGCTGGTCACCCAGCGCTATGGGCGCGGCAGCAGCTGGTTGTTGGGCACTGCCAGCACTTGGCATTGGCAAATGCGCTTGTCCCATGATGACGGTCGTCATGGGATGTTTTGGCGGCAGTTGCTGCATGGCCTGGCGGCAGGAGCGCCGCAGCAAATATCACTGCGCATCCCGCAGCGTGTGTTTGATGACCAATCAGCCATACCCGTCGAGGCGGAAATCCTCGACGCACAGTTCAAGCCGGTTAACGATGCGGTGGTGTCGATCGATATGGCCGCAGAAGCCAGTGCCAATAGCAGTTGGCGTCTGGTGCCTTCGGGTCGCGGCGATGGCCGCTATAGCACCACACTCAACGCCGAGGCGCCGGGCTTGTACCGCCTGCAGATGCAAGCGACTCGGGGCAAGCAAGTAATTGGCGAGGCGACCACTCACCTGCGCCGCAACAGTGGCGTGCGTGAGGCTTTCGGCGACTATCAGCACCAAGCCATGTTGCAGCGCATTGCAGCCTTGACCGGCGGACGCTATTGGCAGTTGGATGATCTGGCCGATTTGCCCGAGGCTATCCGCTATTCGCATGCTGGTCGCATTGAGCAGGAGACCTTTGATCTGTGGAACGTGCCCGCGCTGTTCTTGTTGTTGCTGCTGCTCAAGTCGGGCGAGTGGCTGTTGCGTCGCGCTTGGGGGCGGCTGTGACACGCGTACTTCACTCACGGTGCTTGCTGGCAGGTTTTCTGCTGCTGTGCTGCTTGCCGGCGCAGGCCGCAGTACAGGTGTTGGTGGTGTCGGGCTTGGGCGGCGAGACCGAGTACGCCAAGCGCTTTGCGGATCAAGCCAGCCACATCGCCTTGGCCTCACAGTCGGTAGCCGGCGATGCGCAGCGCGTGCGGCTGTTGTCGGCCGAAGCGGCTACGGCGGCTGCGGTAGAGCAGGCGTTGACCAGCTTGGCTGGCACGCTGCGCAGTGGTGATCAGTTAATTGTGGTGCTGATCGGGCACGGCAGTTATGACGGCAGCGACTATCGCTACAACCTGCCTGGCCCAGATCTGACCGGTGCGCGGTTGCTCAAACTACTCGATGCCTTTGCGCCGGCAGTGCAGCAACTGGTGGTGGTGGCCACCAGCGCCAGTGGGGCGCTGACCAAACCACTGCAACGCGCCCAGCGTGTGGTGATCACCGCTACCAAATCCGGTGCCGAGCGCAATGCCACGCGCTATGCCAGCCAGTGGGAACGTGCGCTGACCAGCGACGCCGCTGATCGTGACAAAGATGGCACGGTGACGGCGCAGGAAGCCCATGACTTTGCCGAACGACAGGTGGCCGATACGTTCAAGGCTGATGCCGCACTGGCAACTGAACACGCGCAATTGGTGGGCGAGGGCGCATCGCGCATCGTCGTGGCGCTGTTGGGCGCCAAAGCGCTATATGCGGCTGATGCGCAGTTACAGGTTTTACGCGGTGAACAGCAGCAAGTTGAGGCAAGGCTAGATGCGGCCCGCGCTCGTAAAGGCACGATGAGCGAGGATGCTTGGTTTGGCGCGCTTGAGCCCTTGCTGGTTGAAATTGCCAAGCTCGATCAACGCATCGATGCGCGTGAAGCGCAGTTGAGTACGGCCGGGGGTGCACGATGAAGCGGCTGCTGATGTTGTCTTTAGCGATCGGCCTGCTGCCGGCGGCGTCTGCGCTGCAGTTTGATGGTGACCCACAGCGTGCTACCGCTTTGCGAGCCTGCGATGTCGATCGCGACCGAGGCCGGCAAGTCGAGTCGCGTCGCTGTTATCAGGCCTTGGCCAACAGCGCAGCCTCTGCGCTGGTGCGTGCCGAGGCACAGTGGGCGCTGGGTGATCTGCGCGCTGCCAACGAATTGTTTCGAGCTGCCGCCGCAGCTGCGCCGCGCAGTGTGCAACCACGCTTGCGATGGGGCCGGCTGTATCTGGCTGCACACCAATACGCGGAGGCTTCGGCGTTATTCGCCGAGGCTCAGCAGCTCGACGCAAAATCGTTTGAGTTGCAGCTGGCCGCTGCAGAGCTGGGCGCACAGCGCTTTCAAGGCGGCGCAGCACTGGAAGAGCTGGGCAAGCTGGCTGCAGAGCAGCCGCTGCGCGCCGAACCTTTGCTGATCACCTCGCAATTGCAGCTCGATGCCGGTGATGCAGTTGCGGCCATAGACAGCGCTACACGTGCGCTGACGCTGCTGGAGTCACAGCAGCGTACGCCACTGGCAGCCTTGTCGGCATTGGCTGCGGCCGAGTTGGCCGCAGGGCACGATCCGCAAGCAACGGTAGATAAAACACTGCGCTTTAATCCGCGTTATGGCGACATCCACGCCACCTTGGCGCATACGCAGATCATGCGGCGTCGCTATCGCGAGGCGGCGCAGTGGCTGCAACGCGCGGTTCAGATCGAGCCGGACAACTGGCAGGCGCTAGAGGAGCTGGGCGTAAACCAGCTGCGTCTGGGTGATGCCGATGGCGCGCGTCGCGCTCTTGAGCGCGCTTACGCGGGTGATCCATTCAGCGCCACGACGGTCAATACACTGCGAGTCCTCGACACGTTGCCGCAATACACCATCGAGCAGAGCAGTTCGCCCCCACTGGCGCTGCAGCTGCATCGCAAAGAGTCCGCTGTGTTGCAGCCTTACGTTGAGCAGCTTGCGCGCCAAGCTGTAGCCAGCTTCAGCGCCCGGTATGGTTGGCAGCCGAAACAGCCCATCCGCATCGAGCTCTATCCCAATCACGATGACTTTGCGGTGCGCACCGCCGGCTTGCCCGGCATCGGCCTGTTGGGCGTGACGTTTGGTGATGTTGTCGCAATGGATAGTCCTTCAGGACGGCGCGCGGGTGATTTTCACTGGGGCAGCACGCTGTGGCATGAGTTGGCACATGTATTCACGTTGTCGGCGACCGATCACCGGGTACCGCGATGGCTCAGTGAGGGTCTGTCGGTATTCGAAGAATGGCGCACCGGGCCGACACCGGGCGTGGCTATCGAACCTAACGTGCTCGATGCCTGGTCTGCAGGCAAGCTGTTGCCGGTGGCGCGTCTGGACGAAGGCTTCATGCGTCCTTCCTATGAAGGCCAGGTGCAAGTGTCTTATGCGCAGGCTGGATTGGTGTGTCTCTTCATAGAGCAGCGCTACGGCATCGAAAAGTTGGTGGCTCTACTGCATCAGTATCAGCGCGACACCACAGTAGCTGCGGCAGTGCAGGCTGCGTTGGGCGTGAGTAGCGAAGCCTTCGACATCGAGTTTGCGGCGTTCATGAAGCAGCGCTTTGCGCCATGGGCAGCAGATCCCAAGCGCCTGCGGGTGCAACTGCGCGCCGCTCAGGCAGCCCTCGAAAAGAAAGATTGGGAAGCGGCGACCCGTGTCGCGCGCGAGGCCGTGCAAGTGCTGCCCGAATATACCGGCTCTGCCAGCGGTTATTTGCTGCTGGCTGCAGCGCGATTGGGCGCCGGCGATAAGCCTGCCGCCATCGAAGCACTGCTCGCCTGGCGGGCTGCAGGGGGCTGGGACCCTGACGGTCAGCGACAGCTGATTCAACTGCTGTCCGAAGTAGGGCGCGAGGCCGAGGCCTTGCCGGTGCGCGTGGCCATGAACCTTGTCGATCCCTTGGCCATAGCCGATCACCAGCCGCTGGGTGAGCAACTGCTCAAGACCGGCAAGCCGCTTGAGGCGCGACGCGAATACCGCGCGTTGCTAGCACTGCAGACTCAAGACCCGGCTACAGCCTGGCTGGGACTGGCACGTGCCGAAGCCGCTGCCGGCAATGCGCTCTTGGCTCGTCGCCATGCGCTGCAGTCGCTGGAGATCGCACCTCACTTTCGTCCTGCACAACAATTCCTGCTTGAACTGCGTGGAGAACCCGCACCATGACCGATCACACCGTATCTGAAGCTGATCCGCGCGAGCTGGTCGAACGCTTTACCCAAACGCTTGCAGGCATTCGCGGTGAAATCCGCAAGCTCATCGTCGGTCAGGACGAGGTGGTTGAGCAGTTGCTGGTCACACTGATGGTGGGCGGTCACTGTCTTATCACCGGCATGCCCGGTACTGCCAAGACTTTGCTGGTGCGCACCTTGGCCACGGCACTGGGGCTGTCGTTCAAGCGCATACAGTTCACGCCAGACCTCATGCCCACCGACATTACCGGCACTGACATTCTCGAAGAGGACAGCGTCACCGGTCAGCGTCGCTGGAGCTTTGTGCCCGGGCCCGTATTCGCGCAGGTCCTGCTAGCCGACGAAATCAACCGTACGCCGCCCAAAACGCAGTCGGCATTGCTTGAGGCCATGCAAGAGCGCTCGGTCACGGTACGCGGTAATACGCGCACCCTTGAAGCACCGTTCTTTGTGTTGGCCACGCAAAACCCAATCGAGCTGGAAGGCACCTACCCGTTGCCCGAGGCACAGTTGGATCGCTTCCTGTTCAACGTGCTGCTCGACTACTTAGGCGCTGACGATGAGTTGACGGTGATGCAGGCCAATACCTCACGCGTTGATGCGCCGGAAGTAATCGCTTGCACCACAGCCGCAGACATTCTCAAGTTCCAATGGCTGGTGCGGCAGGTGCCTTTGGCTGATGACGTTGCCCGCAAAGCAGTGCAACTGGTGCGTGCTACGCGGCCGTCGGATGCACAGGCGTCCGAGCTAGTGCGTAAGTACGTGCGTTATGGCGCCAGCTTGCGCGCCACTCAGTTTTTGGCGCTGGCAGCCAAGGCTCGTGCACTGATGCAGGGTCGCTATCACGTCACCACCGATGACCTGCGTGCACTGGCCATGCCAGTGTTGCGCCATCGCGTGCTCACCACTTACCAGGCTGAGTCCGATGGCTTGAGCACCGACGATGTGCTGCGACAAGTCATCGATAGTGTGTTGCCGGCTTGAAGTCATGAGCGCTGCCACTCGCAATTCGTTGCTGTTGCCGTCTGCCTTGGCGGCATTGGGCACGCTCGAGTTGGTGGCGCGCAGCGCTGTCGAGGGCTTCTTTCACGGCCTGCACCGGTCGCGGCGCTTTGGCTTTAGCCAAGAGTTTGCCGAGTACCGAGCTTATGCCGAGGGCGATGATCCGCGGCATGTTGATTGGAACGTGTATGCGCGTACCGATCGCACCTACATTCGTCGTTATGAAGGTGAGACCAACACGCGGTTGTTGGTGGCTTTGGATGCCAGCGCCTCAATGGGCTATGGCTCTGGCCCGGTCACCAAGCTGCGTTACGCACAGTATTTGGCAGCAGCACTGGGCTATATGGCCACTCAGCAGCATGATCCAGTGGGGTTGATGGTGTTTGACCGGCAGTTGCGCAGTTGGCTGCCGCCCAGCAGTCGTGCCGGCAGCCTAGGTGCTTTGCTGCAAGCGCTAGATGCTGTACAGCCGGGCGAATCGACCGACATTCAGACCGCCTTGCAACCACTGGCAGGACAGCAGGGTCAGCGTGGGCTCGTAGCGTTAATTTCTGATCTGTACTGCGACCCAGAAGCGCTGACGCGTGCCGTACGACCGCTAGCGCAGCGCGGTCACGACGTCATGGTGTTTCAGGTTCTCGATCGTCAGGAAATGAGCCCTGATTGGGACGAGTCGGTAATGCTGCAGGACTTGGAGTCCGGCGAGCAGCGTGAGGTGTCGCCCGACTACCTGACCAAGGTGTATCCAGTTCGCTTACAGGCGCATTTAGAGTCCTTGCGTGATGCGGTGGCTAGCACCGGTGCGCAGCACACACTAGTGGTCACCGACGAACGCTTGGATTCGGCGCTGCGCCGCTATCTGCAATTACGACAGAGGCGCGGCTAAACCATGTGGCTGGCACCATTATTTTTGTTGGGCTTGTTGGGCATCGGTCTGCCGCTGTGGTTGCATCGATTTGCTCGCCGCACCGATGAGCGTCGACCGTTTGCATCGCTGATGCTCATTGAAGCAGGCGAGGTGCGCCGCAGCCGCCGGCAGCAATTGCGGTACTGGCTGCTACTGGCGCTGCGACTGGCGCTGCTGATCCTGCTGGTACTGGCGCTGGCAGGGCCCCAGTGGCCCCGTAAACCCACTGCTGGCGCACAGACCGATGCTCGCCTGCATTTGCTGGTACTCGATACCTCGCTATCTATGCAGCGCGAGGGCGTATGGGCCAAGGCGCAGCAACAGGCTAGCGCTGTACTGGATGGTCTGCACAGCGGTGATCGAGTGTTGCTTGCCGCAGCCGATCACCAGGTGCGCGTGTTGCAACCGGCGGTGTTTGCCAGTGATGCCGGCCCGCTACGCGCGAGCTTGCGCGATCAGATGCCAGGACAGTCGCGTCTGGACTACGGCAATCTGATGGGTGCGGCGGCATCGTTGTCTGAGGGCTCTGGGCAGCCGGTCGTGCTGCATGTGATTACTGATCTGCAGGCCTCTGGCAGTCCGCTGCATTTGGCTGATTTACAGCCACCCAAGGGCATGACGCTGGACCTGATCGATGTGGGCCGTGAAGCGGCCGCCAACCAATACATAGACGCAGTCCAGTTGTCGGCCACAGTAGCCAACACTGTCGATGTGACGATCGGCGGTGATTTGCCGCTGGGTAAGCCGCGCGAGCTACGCCTGCTTGTGGATGGCGTTGAACGCGGTCGCAAGCTGCTGGAGGCTGCGCGTGTAGCGCCCTATGTCGAGCACTTTGCCCTCGGCGAGCTCGGTGAGGGTGAGCATCGCGCTACAGCGGTATTGGCTTCCGGTGATGCGTTAGCAGGGGATGATGCCGGGCATCAGTTGCTGCGGCGCGTCGAGCCCCGGGTGTTGGTTGTAGCCGCAAGTACTTCCGGTGATGACGCCGCCTATTTGCGCGCTGCGCTGGCTGCCTTGGAAGGGTTGCGTTTGCGCGTGGAGGTCATCGACACGGCGACGTTCAAGCGACGCAACCTAAATGACTATGCCGTGGTTGCAGTGGCCGATGCCGGGCAGCTCGATGCGGCGCAGGCGCGCAGCCTGCAAGACTATGCGGTCGCTGGCGGCGGTGTACTGCTCACGCTGGGTCCCCACACTGTGGCAACACTGCCGGTGATGGGCGGTCGTGCTGCGGCGGTGTCCGGTGTTACAGCGCAGTCGCAAGCGGCGCGCATCGCACAGGTCGATGACAGTCATCCGGCACTGCGGCAAGCCGGCGATTGGCGGGCATTGCGTTTCTTCCGTCATGTGCCGGTGCAGATTGCCGAAGGCACGCAAGTGTTATTGCGGCTTGAAGGTGGCGACCCGCTGCTGCTGCAACAGCAACCTGGTCGTGGCCGAGTATTGCTGCTCACGTCTGCGCTGGATCGCGATTGGAACGACTTGGCACTTCATCCGCAGTTCGTAGGCTTTCTTGCAGAGGCTGCGGCTTGGCTCGCCGGCGAGCGCGGCCGTGTCGAGTCAGCCACAGTGGGCAGCGTATTTACTCGGTCCCTCAACGCCGGCGCAGGGGTCCAAGTGTTTGCACCCGATGGCCGACGCGCTGCATTACTCGACAGTGGCGGCGACGAATTGCGGCTGGCCCCGACGCAGGCAGGCTTTTATGAGCTACGCGGTGGCGGTCGCAGCCAATGGCTGGCTGTCCACACCGATCCGCGTGAATCACAGTTGCAGCGTATGGAAAGCCAGCGAATAGACGAATGGCAGCAGATGGCTACGCCTGCCGTGCAGACTGTAGCCGTGACTGCCACTCAGGTCGGCTGGATACCGGTATGGTTCTGGCTGTTGTTGCTGGCAGCCGTATTGGCCTTTATCGAACCGCTGGTGGCCAACAGCCACTTGAGCGTCAAACGGGAGCACTCAGCGTGAATGCAGCGCAGCGCCTGGATGAGTTGATCGCTCACTGGCAGCAGCGGTTGCGCTGGCGGGCCGGTGCACGCACAGCCTTTGCGCTGGCAGCGGCGCTGTTAGCAGTGACGCTGCTCAGTGCTGCTGTGTTGCTGTATGCCGGTGTGCCTTGGCCTTGGCGCGTGATCGCGCGTTGCGTGTTGCTGTTGCTGGCTGTTGGGTTGGTCTGGCGATTTGCTTGGCAGCCACTGCGAGCACTGCATCGTGATGAGGGTGCACAGGAACTCGAACGCAGCCTGCCCTTGCAACAGGGGCGTTTGCTCACCTATCTGGATCAGCGTCGACGGGTGGCGCAGGGTGAGTCGTCACCCTTGCTAGGTTTGCTGGCAGCCGATGCCTTGGCCCGTACTGACCAGGCACCGCTTGATCAGCAGCGTCTGGAACGTGCGGCTTGGCTGCCCAGTGCTGCTTCAGTGGCAGTGCTCGTGCTGTTTGCTGGCCTGTTGGCGTGGCGCGGCTCTGATTGGGGCGCTGCCGCGCGCAGTCTGTGGTGGGGCGCTCCGGCACCACAGCGCGTGTTACCACTGGCGCAGCGGCGCATCGATATCAAACCCGGCGACAGTCGTGTGCGTCGCAACAACGACCTGCAGGTACAGGCATCGCCGGTGGGCTTTGCGGCCACCGAGGCGCAACTGCATGTGCAGTTTGGTGAGGGCGACTGGGAAACCGTGCCGATGCGCGTCGCAGAAGGCCAGTTGGATTACACACTGTATGCGGTGCGCGAGGCGGCCCGTTATTACGTCACGGCCGGTGACGTGCGCAGTGCCGAGCACAGCATTCAAGTGGTCGATCTGCCGCAGATCGACGCGTTGCGCCTCACCTACACCTATCCGTCATGGACCGGCTTGCCACCGCGTGTGCAGGAGGTGGGCGGTGACATCAGTGCGGTAGCCGGTACGCGCGTGCGTATTGAATTGCGAACGGATGTGCCTTTGCAGCAGCCGCAGCTGGTCATCGATGAGCAAGCCCAAGCCATGACACAGCAGGGTGTGACAGGCCGGGGTGAGTTGGTGGTTGGAGAGCGCACGACACGCTATCGACTGGCCGCCACTGTGGAGGGTGAGTCTGTTGCTCTTAGCGACAGCTATCGCATTGATGTCGTGCCTGACGAGAAACCCACGGTCGAGATCCGTCGTCCCGGTCGGGACTATCAAGCCAGCAGCATTGAAGAAGTACCGGTATCGGTACGCGCGCGCGATGACTTCAAGCTCGAAGGACTGGAGTTGCGTTATGCGGTCAATGGCGGTGAATGGCGCACTCAGACGCTCGATCCGCGTGGTGGTGATGCCAGCAATCTGGTGCTGCTGCGCTTGGAAGAATTGCGCCAATCGCCTGCGCTGGCGCTAGAGCCCGGCGACGTCATCAGCTATTACGCAGTGGCACGCGATCATCACTCCACTGTGCAGACTGATTTGTTTCTGATTCAAGTGCAGCCTTTTGACCGGCGCTATACCCAGTCGCAAGCCGCGGGTGGCGGCGGTGGTGGGGGTGGAGGCGGCGAGCAAGAAGGGCGTATCTCGGATCGTCAGCGTGAAATCCTGATGGCTACGTTTAATCTGGCGCGCACGGTAGACAACGGCACGCAGGACAGTGGTCGAGTACAGGACAGCGCGACGCTGCTATCGGACTTGCAGAAGACGCTGGCAGAACAGGCACAGAGCCTGGTCGAGCGCGCCGGTGCACGTGAACTGGTCGGCGGTGACGACAACGTCACACGATTTGTGACCCAATTGACTGAAGCCGCCAAGGCGATGAAGCCGGCTGCCGAGAATCTGTCTAAGCGCCAGTTGCAGCAGGCAGTCTCTGATGAGCAGCGTGCGTTGCAGCATCTGCTGCGCGCCGAAGCCACCTTCCGCGATATTCAGGTCGCGCAGCAGTCGGGCGCTCGCGGCGGCGGTGGCGGTGGCGGCGGACAAGCCAGTCGCGATGTCGCTGAGATGACAGCGCTGGAAATGGATCTGGAGAAAAACCAGTACGAGACGGAGTCACAGAGCCCTGGCAGTCCCGCAGCCAGCGCGGCCGAAGACGACGCGGTGCGACGCTTGCGTGAGTTGGCCCGTCGCCAGGAACAATTGGCGCGAGAGCAGGCGCAGCGCACACAGCCTCCCGAAGCGCAGCGTTGGCAGCAGGAACAGTTGCGCCGTGAAGCTGAAGCGCTGCGACAGCAGTTGCAGCAGCTGGCACAACAGCAGTCGGGCCAGCAAAGTGGCCAACAGCAACAGGGCGCCCAGCAGCAGGGCGGTCAGCAGCAAGGCGGCCAGCAGCAGGGCGGTCAGCAGCAAGGCGGCCAGCAGCAGCGCGGTGCTCAGCAGCAGTCTGCCAACGCCGCTCGCGATGCTGCGGCGCAATTGGATCAAGCCATCCGGGCGATGCGCGAGGGACGCGCGGGCGCAGAGCAGCAGCTCAACCAAGCGCTCGACAGACTTGATCGCGGTCGTCAGCAAGCTGCAGGGGAGCGTTACAGCTCCTTGGCTCGCGATGCTGATGCTGTGCTGCGCGAGCAGCAGCGCAGTGAAGAAGCGTTGCGCGAAGCGATGAAGGGCAATCGCAGTTTGCGCTATGACGATGCCAATCGATTGGCCGAGCGCAAGCGCGCGTTGCAGTCGCAGTTGGAGGCTCTGCAAGGTCAGATGCAAGCGGCGCGACAAAAGGGCAAAGCACAAACACCGCGTGCCGCCGCTAAGGTTGAAGAGGCGCTGCGTCAGCTCGAAGAGCAGTCCACGCTGGCACGTATCGCGCGCAGCGCGCAGGAGATCGACCGTGGTCGGGGTGAGTCGGCGCTGGCGCGCGAGCCGTTGATTGGTGATGCGTTGCAAGGCTTGCAGCAGCAGCTGGCTGAAGCAGGACAGCTGGCCGCTACGGAGGCGGGCGAAGGCAGTCAGGGCGCGGGGTCTGCAAAGCCCGACGAGTTGCTAGCGGAGCTTGGGCAATTGCGTCGCGCACTGCAGCAAGCTGGAGGTCAGCAAAGCGGCCAGCAAGCAGGCCAGTCAGGAAACCAGCAGGCTGGAGGCCAGCAAGCCGGAGGTCAGCAAAGCGGCCAGCAGGCTGGAGGTCGGCAGGGTGGCGGTCAACAAGGTGGCCAGCGCGATGGTGGTGGCATTGACCGTGGTCGCGGCTGGAATGGTGGCGATGGCGCGCGCATTGCGGGTCGTCTGCGCGAATTGGGCGAACGGTTGCCCGGCGAGGCGCTGTCTGAGGCTGATCGCGATGCGCTGCGCGAGCTGGCACAGCGCATAGCTCGCGGCGGCCGTGATCCGATGGCTGGGGAATATTCACGGATGACAGCGCTGCTCAATCAGGTCGAGCTGGCCGCGTTGCGCGCTGCAAAAGCCACTCAGCCGGCCGGGACACGGGCTGTTCCGCGGGGTGCTCAAGCGGCCGATCGTGCCGATGATGTCGCCGAGTATTACCGGCGTCTCGGTACGCACTGACAGGGCGGCGCTTTGGGTATCATCGGCGCCTCGCATTACACCCGCGCATTTTGCGCCGCAGGATAGTCATGACCACCGATAAACAGATTGTTGCCGACCTGTCGGCCTTACTCGGCGCTGACATCGTGCAGGCCATCGACGATGCGCTGCTCGATACGATCACCCACGACTGGTGTGTTCACGGTCGAAAGGACGTAGGCGTCTATGCGCTGGTGCTGCCGCGCACTACCGAGCAGGTATCTAAGACCTTGGCCTATTGCAATGACCACAGCATCGCCGTGGTGCCGCAGGGTGGTCGCACGGGTCTTGCCGGCGGCTCGGTGCCCATCGGCCCCAGCGTCTGCATCTCGATGGAGCGTATGCGCCAGATCGTCGAGCTCGACGTCGCTGCAGCCACCATCACCGTCGAAGCCGGTGTGGCCATGGAGACCGTGCAAAAAGCAGCAGACGCCGCCGATCTGTTCTTCCCGCTTGATCTGGGCGGTCGTGGCAGCTGCCAGATCGGCGGCAATCTATCGACTAATGCAGGTGGCAATCGCGTGCTGCGCTTTGGCATGGCCCGCGATCTGGTGCTGGGTGTCGAGGCAGTACTGGCAGATGGCACAGTCATCGACTCACTGCGCAAGGTCATTAAGAACAACACCGGTTATGACCTGCGGCAGTTGTTCATCGGCGCCGAGGGCACGTTGGGCATCATCACCAAGGTCGTGCGCAAGCTCTATCCCAAGGCTAAGAGCGTTTGCACCGGCATCATGGCAGTAGATGACTATGAGGCCGTGTTGCAGTTGCTCAAACGCGCCCGCACGGGTTTTGCCTCGCAGCTCACCGCCTTTGAAGTGATGTGGCCCGACTTTTACGAGCTGGGCACCGTGGGTCTGGGTCGCAAGCCGCCGCTGGAGTTGGGCGCTGGTGCCTACGTGCTCATCGAGACGATGGGCACGGACCCTGTGATCGATCAGGAACGGTATGAGTCTGTGATCGCCGAGGCCATGGAAGCCGGCATCGTCACCGACGCTATCGTTGCTCAGTCACAGCGCGAGGCCACTACCTTGTGGGATGTGCGCGACTCTCCTGGCGAGTGGTCCAATGGCGTGCATTGGCCGCAGCTGGGCTTCGACGTCAGTGTGCCTACCGGCGAGATTGGTCCGCTGGCCGGCGAGATCCGCGCGGTGTTTGAGCAACGCTGGCCGCACATCAAAGCGGTGTTCTTCGGTCATGTGGCCGATGGCAATCTGCACGTGTCTGTAGCCATGTCTGGTCACGATGTGCCAGAGCTCGATCTGGAGCGCGCTGTGTATGAAGTAGTGGCGCTGCGGCGTGGTTCAGTGTCTGCCGAGCATGGTATTGGCTCGCTCAAGCGTGAGTTTCTGCACTACTCGCGCAGCCCGGCAGAGCTGGCGCTGATGCGCGCCATCAAGAACGCCATGGACCCCAAGGGCATCATGAACCCGGGCAAGGTCATCTAAGGTTTGAGGGCCCCGCGGACTGCGGGGCCCGGTCAGTCGCTTTACAGAAAGTTATGCGGCCAGATCATCGACCGCCACATGTGCGCGGCGGGTGAATTGTCAAAGCCCAAGCCTTCTTCCGGCTCTTTAAAGTGCCGGCCGATGATGTCGGTGAATTGATCCGGGTCTACGTCCCAGCCATCCTGAAAGCTGTAGATGTCATAAACGGTGATCAATCGCGAGGACATGTACCAGCGGTGATTGCGCGCTTGCTCATGGGCCTTGCACAGGTATTCGGGTGGCTTGTAGTCCGATCCGAAGAACTGGTTGTAGGAATCGGGGTATTTGAAACCCACAGACTCATCGGCGAAGTAGCGCAGCGCCTGATGATGTTGCACAGCCCAGGCGATCTCCTCGCTGACATAGGGAGCGATCATCTGCGCACCCCAGTAGCCATGATCGCTGCGCAGTAGCGCGCCGTTGGCAATGTCATGCAGCAGGCAGGCCACCACGATTTTTTCGTCCTGACCGCCGTCCAATGCCAGCTTGGCGGACTGCAGCAAGTGCATATAGGCAATGTCTGAAAACCGGAAGTGAAAAAAGTCGAGCAGCTTGGGCCGCTCTGGCATGACGCACAGTTCCGGATTCTGTCCCATCATGAATACTGCGCCGGTATCGCGCATGCGCTTGAGCAGCTGTGGCTCTGGATTAGTCGCGTTATTTCCGACCAGCTCGATGGGCTGCGGCATGATCATGCGCTCGTGCCCGGCTTGCGGACACTGATCTGCACTGACATAAACCTTGGGCTTGCGGCTTTTCATCTCGGGTCCTCGCCGTAACGACGCGCCAACCACGCGCCGAGCATCAATTGCATCTGATGAAAAATTAAAACCGGTAGCAGCGCTGCGCCGATCTCGGGGCCGGTGAACAGTACGCGCGCCATCGGCACGCCGCTGACCAGGCTTTTGAGCGAGCCGCACAGCTGAATAGAGATGGCATCTTCGCGGTTAAAGCCCAGCGCTCGTGCTAGCAGTAGCGTACCGGCAAATGCCAGTAGCAACATCACCAGGCAGATGCCTATCAGCACCAGCAGAGTGGGCACTGGCACGCTGTGCCAGATTCCGCCAATCACCGCTAATGAGAACGCGCTGTACACCGACAGCATGATGGTGGTGCGGTCACATAGCGCCAGGATCTTGCCTTGGCGCTTGGCCCAGTCACCCAACATGGGCCGCAGCGCATGGCCCAACGTAAAGGGCAGGAACAGCTGCAGCACGATTTTCCAGACGCCTGCGAACGAGATGCCGCTGCCATGGACATGAGCCAGCAGACCAATCAGCAGGGGTGTGAGCACGATGCCCAGCAGATTGGAGGCAGCAGCCGAGGCTACAGTAGCGGCTATGTTGCCGCGCCCTATTGACGTGAAAGCGATGCACGATTGCACCGTGCCGGGCAGGGCGCATAAAAACAGCAGCCCCACCCACAGCTGTGGCGGCAACAGACCCGGCAGTGCTGTGGCCAGCCCCAAGCCAAACAATGGAAACAGACCAAAGGTGATGGAGAGGATCAGCAGGTGCAGACGCCAGTGCACCAGGGCCGCCAGCAGGTTCTCGCGCGGCAGGCGTACGCCATGCAGAAAAAACAGCAGCACCACACCGGCGGTGGAAACGTTGCTGACAATACTGGCGGCCTGGCCACTGACTGGCAGCACTGTTGCCACGGCGATGGTGCCCAGCAGCAACAGCAGAAAGTTGTCGAGCAGCGTTTTGCGCATGGGGACCTTTGGAACCGACGAGCGCGGATCTTCGGCTTCGACAGTTGTGCCGTCAATTGCGGAAAATTCAATTAGACTATACGTCTATGCAGGCACTCTCGGTACGTGGTCTCACCAAGACCTATAAGAACGGTGTTCAGGCCCTCAAGGGCTTGGATCTGGATGTGGCGCAGGGCGATTTCTTCGCGATGCTGGGCCCCAATGGTGCCGGTAAGACGACCCTCATCGGCATCGTCACCTCGCTGGTCACCAAGTCGGCCGGTCAAGTCAGTGTGTTCGGACACGACCTGGATACCGATCTGGAGCGCGCCAAGGCCTGCATCGGTGTCGTACCGCAAGAGTTCAACTTCAACATGTTTGAGTCGCCCGAGACCATCGTGGTCAATCAGGCAGGCTTTTACGGTGTAGAACGCGCGGTGGCCCGCGAGCGCGCTGAGAAATATCTCAAGCAGCTGTCGCTGTGGGACAAGCGCAAGGTTATGGCACGCTCGCTCTCTGGTGGTATGAAACGCCGTCTGATGATTGCTCGTGCGCTGATGCACGAGCCGCGCCTGCTGATTCTTGACGAGCCCACGGCTGGCGTGGATATCGAGATCCGCCGATCGATGTGGGAGTTCCTGCGCGAGATCAACGAGCAGGGCACCACCATCATCCTCACTACGCATTATCTGGAAGAGGCCGAAACCCTCTGCCGCAACATTGCCATCATCGATGGCGGTCGTATCATCGAAAACAACAGCATGAGCACGCTGTTGCGTCGCCTGCAAACTGAGAGCTTCCTGCTGACGCTGCGCGATCAGTTGGTCCAGGCGCCGGTGATCGAAGGCTATGGCATCAAGCTGATTGATGACCACACTATCGAGGTCGAGATCAGCAAGGATCAGGGCCTCAATGACATTTTTGCGGCCCTCTCCGGTCGCGGCATAGAAGTGCTGAGCCTGCGCAACAAGGTCAACCGTTTGGAAGAGATGTTCATGCGTCTCGTGGAGAACCGCCAGCCATGAGCACCGAAGTACTGTCAGCCAACAGCATCCGCATGACTGGGCTGCGAACCATTGTCATCCGTGAATATGGGCGCATTGTCCGCATCTGGGCGCAGACGCTGGTGCCTTCGGCGGTCACTGCCACGCTGTATTTTGTGATCTTCGGCAGCCTTATTGGCCGTCGTATCGGCGACATGGGTGGTTTTGATTACCGCGCTTATTTGGCACCCGGCCTCATCATGATGTCGGTCATCACCAACTCTTACGGCAATGTGGTGTCGTCGTTCTTTGGCGCCAAGTTCGGTAAACACATCGAAGAGCTACTGGTCTCGCCGCTGCCCAACTGGATCATCGTAGTGGGCTATGTGTGCGGCGGTCTTATCCGCGGCATGTTGGTGGGCTTGGTGGTCACCATCGTGGCGCTGCTGTTCACCCATCTGCATGTGCACCATGTCGGCATCATTCTGGCCGCAGTGTTTCTTACTTCTGCAGTGTTCGCGCTGGCCGGTTTCATCAATGCCGTCTACGCCAAGAACTTTGACCAGATCAACTGGATCCCTGCCTTTGTACTGACGCCACTGACCTATTTTGGTGGTGTGTTTTATTCGGTGTCGCTGTTGCCGGACTGGGCGCAGCACATCTCGATGGCCAACCCCATCCTGCACATGGTCAATGCCTTTCGTTACGGTTTTTTGGGCACCTCAGATGTCAGCGTGACCCGCGCGTTCATCATCATGGGCGCTTGCGTTGTGGTGCTGTTCATCTGGGCCTTGCAGCTGCTCAACCGCGGAACCGGTACCCGTGACTGACGCGGGGTTTGTCGCGCGGGTCAACGCTGCGACTGACCGCAACCGATCGTTGGTTTGTGTGGGTCTGGACCCAGAGCCAGAGCGTTTTGCGCCCAGCTTGCAGGGGCTGCCCGACGCGATCTTCCAGTTTAATCGTCGCATCATTGATGCCACCGCCGACTACGCCTGCTGCTACAAGCCGCAGTTTGCACACTATGCCGCGTTGGGCGCTGAGGACCAGTTGCTGGCCACCATCGCCTATATCCACCAGCAGCATCCCGGCTTGCCGGTAATCCTGGATTCCAAGCGCGGTGATATCGGCAACACCGCTGGCAAATATGCTCAAGAAGCCTTCGTGCGCTATGGCGCCGATGCAGTGACGGTCAATCCTTATATGGGTCTCGATACGCTTGAGCCCTATCTCAAGTGGACGGATCGCGGCGTGATCATCCTGTGCCGCACCTCCAATCCGGGCGCGCGGGATTTCCAGGACTTGGAAATCGGTGGTAAGCGGCTCTATCGCATCGTTGCCGAACAGATTGCGACGCGCTGCAATGCCGCGGGCAATTGCCTGCTGGTCGTCGGCGCCACGTATCCGGGTGAACTGGCCGAGATTCGTGAGGCGACAGGCGACATGACCTTCCTGGTGCCGGGTATCGGCGCGCAGGGTGGTGATGTGGCTGCTGCAGTGCGTGCGGGGCGCACGGCAGATGGCCGTGGCCTGCTCATCAACTCCTCACGCGGTATTCTGTACGCCAGTCAGGGCGAGGACTTTGCCGACGCAGCCCGCGCTGCAGCGTTGACGCTGCGCGACGAGATCAACCAGTACCGCTAGGGTTGAGGCAGCGCGCCTCAGTGGCGCGCGTTCACTTCGATGGTGATATGGCTGAGTCCGCCCAGCGCAGACAGTCTCGCTTTGTAATCGGCCGGCGCAGCCGGCGCGCTGCTCTCCACCGAAACAATTAGGCCGTCGTGACCGGGGCCCAAACGCCACAAGTGCAGATCGGTGACGCGAGTGTTGCCGTCGCCTTCCAGTGCCGTGACGACCTGCTGACGCCGCGCACCATGGTCGTTGGCATCAAGCAGTGATCGCCCCGCTTCGCGCAGCAGGCCGATAGACCACTGGGCGATCACCAAGGCGCCCACCACCGCGATCACCGCATCCATCCAGACCCAGCCTAAGTATTTGCCGGCTAGCAGTCCCAAAATGGCCAATACGGATGTCAGCGCGTCGGCCAGTACGTGCACATAGGCCGCATGCAGGTTGGTGTCGCGCGCGTGGTCGTGGCCAGCGCCCACATGCTCATCGTGATCGTGATCGTGATCGTGATCATGGTCATGCTCATGCTCATGGCTGTGGCCATGATGATGGTGATGATGATCGTCACGCAGCAGCAGCGCGCTGACGAAATTGACCAGCAACCCGACAATGGCGATAAGACCTGCTTGGTCAAAGTCGATGCGGCCTGGGTTCAGCAGGCGGTGCAGTGCCTCCCAGCAGATGAGAATGGCGACCACCGCCAAGGTGATGGCGCTGGCAAATCCCGCCAGCTCACCGACCTTGCCGGTGCCGAAGCTAAAATCCGGGTTGCTGGCATGCTTGCGTGCATAGCGATAGGCCAATGCAGCGATGCCCAGTGCTGCAGCGTGCGTGGCCATGTGCCACCCATCTGCCACCAGCGCCATGGATCCGTACCAAGTGCCGCCGATGATTTCGCCGACCATCATCACCACGGTCAGGCCTACGACCAGCCACGTGCGGTGCTCGTTGCGCTCGTGATGACTGCCGAGGAAGGACTGAGGGCAAGTTCCGCTGGAAAAAGTGTTCATCTGCCGATTATGGCAGACGCACCAGTGCCTGCCCCATGCGCACGCCCGTGCCCGCGGCAATGCCCTCGGCCAGCGCGCACCCGGGCGGCAGCAGCAGGATGATGGTGGAGCCGTGCTCGAACCATCCCATCTCCTGGCCCTTTTGCACGGTGGCATCGCAGTCGATGACGTTGGGGCCGCGATAGCGCAGGTGCAGTAGCACATTGGCAAAGTGCAGCCGGATGCTGGCTACCAGTACTGCTGCGACCGGCACCAGCGTCACGGCCAGTCCAGAGCCGGCGAGCGTGGTTTCGATCACCGCACGCTCATTGCGGCAATACAGTCGCTCGATGCGTTGCAACGCCGGGGGGTTAACGTTCCAAGTGTCGCCGCTGATGTAAGTCACCTTGGAGACATGGCAATCGGCGGGCGCATGGAAGCGGTGGTACATGCCGGCGGTCAGTCGCAACGTGATGTACCGGCTGCCTTGATGCTGCACTGCCAGCACGCTGTCGCCCAGCAGCTCACTTAGACGGTAATTGAGCCCCTTTGCCTGCAGCAGTGTGTCGTCGCTGACGACGCCTGTCGCCATCACGACGCCATCGCTTGGGCTGGTCAAGATCTGCGGGTCAGCGTCGATCTGACGTGCGCCCGGGCGCAGTTCGCGAGTAAACGCGTCGTGAAGACAGCTAAACCGGCTGCGGGCTGCGTCAGATAAATCGACGTCACAGAACAGTCGCCACAGCGCTATAGACGGCACGCGTACGGCCGGGTGCTGCAGCTTGCTCACCCATCCCATCCATAGCGTCAGGCTGCGGCGGGGAATCCGGTTCGTGACCAGAAAATTCAATTCCTCAAACAGCGTCATCAGGTCGCAACCTCGTTGTCATATGTTGAGTGCGGAGGAACACCATCACCATGAATGCATCGTCCTTGTGGATCTTGCCCGCCGCGCTTGCCGCGGGCCTTGTGGGTCGGCGCGCCTGGCGTCGTCTGCAGTTGTCGCGCGCCAAGCACCCCTCGCTGGCTGGCCATGCGCGCTGGTCGCGCCGCTTCGCCCGGCAGGTGCCCTTCTACGCCTATGATGAATCGCAGTTCTTTCGGGCTGATGACGCTCCGCCGGAAATTGAGCAGCGCCGTCGCGCCGCCTTCGAGCGACTATCGGCGTTGTATGCCACCCGCTATGCCCGCAGCGTTGCCGAATCGGCTCTGCTGGAGCCGTCCATCCCGGATATGCAGTTCACGTCCCGCTACCGCGTGCCGTTTCAGTTTCGCGAATTGGTACGGCGCAGCCTGCGCAACGGCAGCGTGCTGGTGGGCACCCGGGGCAACCGTGTCATCGATCCCGACGGTAATGAGTCTTACGACCTGACCGGCTCTTACGGCGTGAATCTGTTTGGTAACGACTTTTATAAGCGCTGCATGGCCGATGGTGCCTCGGCAGTAGCAGAGCTCGGTGCAATGCTTGGTGCTTACCACCCGGTCATGGCCTATAACTTGCGCCGCTTGAGCGAGATCTCCGGCCACGAACAAGCCTCGTTTCATATGTCTGGCACCGAAGCGGTGATGCAGGCGGTGCGCGTGGCCCAATACAACACTGGGCGCTCCAAGATCGTGCGCTTTTGCGGCGCCTATCACGGCTGGTGGGGCGATGTGCAGCCGGGTGTTGGCAATCCGCAGACCGCGCGCGACACCTATACGCTGCGCGAAGATAGCGCCCGCACATTGACTGTGCTGGAAACGCGTAATGACATTGCCTGTGTGCTGGTCAATCCGTTGCAGGCGCTGCATCCCAATAGCAACGCGCCGTCGGATTCGCAGTTGATCGACAGCTCGCGCAAAGCACGCTTCGACCGCGATGCCTATGCGCGCTGGCTGCGCCAATTGCGCGACGTGTGCACGCGTCGTGGCATCGTCTTGATATTCGATGAAGTGTTCGTGGGCTTTCGCTTGGCACGAGGCGGCGCCCAGGAGTACTTCGGTGTGAAGGCTGATTTAGTCACCTATGGCAAAACCCTCGGTGGCGGTCTGCCCGTGGGCGTGGTGTGCGGTCCGGCAGCACTGATGCGTCGCTACCGGGAGCAGAGGCCCGCCGATATCTGTTTTGCTCGCGGCACCTTCAATGCGCACCCGCATGTAATGGGCGCCATGCACGAGTTTTTGCGGTTTCTAGAAACCGATGTGGCCACTGATCTGTATCGGGATGTGGACGGCCTATGGAACCGCCGTACCGCAGCGCTCAACGCGCGTCTGGCCGAGGCGAGTTTGCCGGTCGTTGTGACCAATATGGGCAGCATCTGGACGATCAGCTACAGCGTGCCGTCTCGTTACAACTGGATGCTGCAGTACTACCTGCGTGCCCAAGGCCTGCATCTGGGCTGGATCGGCACTGGCCGATTCATCTTCAGTCTGGATTACACCGATGCGGACTTTGCAGCAGTAACAGAGGCCTTTGTGGCCGCTGCGCAGTTGATGCAAGCAGATGGCTGGTGGTGGAACGACGGGCGCTTGACCAACAAGTGGATCAAGCGCCGTGTTCTGGCCGAACTGGCTCAGTCGTGGTGGCGGGCGTGCATCGGGTCGATGAACTCACCACGCAGCAATGCCAGCGGTGCACGCCAGTAAAGCTTCACGTCATGGAAGGGGTCTGTGGTGATCTTGCTAGCCCAAGCCAGGCCCGTCATGAAGCCCTGCTGCACAAACAGCTGCAGCGTCCGAAACAGCAGGCCGATCAAGCCGACCAGTAACCACAGATTGCCCACTTGGTGGGCAAAGCTGACCAGATCTGTGGCCGGCTGCAGCGTGCCAAACAACGTGGGGTTGGCCAGCAGCATCAGCGGTGACAGTGCCCAGATGCCCATCAGCACCACTTTGCGGCGCAGGTTGTAGCCAATCTTGATGTCTTCTTTGTGCTCGTGCGTGGCTTGGTTGATCTGGTCATAGCCTTTGGGCTCGAAGAAGAAATGCCCGGCTTGACGGCTGCTCATGGAGAACAACCAGGCCACCAGCCCAGCAGCTGCCGGATCGATGAACAACAGCACGTAAGAGAGCAGAAACCCCAGTGCGCTGAGCAGATGCAGCGTCTGGTTGATACGGCTGTGGTGGTAGTAGCGATGATCGTCCCAGCGCTGAACGCGCAATGTTTCGCGAAAGCCCGACATGGCAAGTCCTCATGAATGACAAGTGCATGCAAGAGATATATCGCTCTCGTTACAGGGCGATGACGATTAACGTTACAAATCGTTATTAATACCGTCACATGTACGTCATCAGCGGTCTTTAGCCTCCTCTGGCCATGAAGATCCTGATTGCGACGGACGCATGGTTGCCCCAAACAAATGGCGTAGTGAACACACTGCGTCATACCAGCGATGCACTGCGCCGCAGCGGCCACGAGGTGTCACTGCTCACGCCGCAGCAGTTTCGCACTGTGGCTTGCCCAAGCTACCCAGAGATCCGCCTCTCGCTGCTGCCAGGTGCAACGGTCAGCAACCATATCGAGACGTTTACGCCGGACGCGATTCATATCGCCACTGAAGGGCCAATTGGCTTTGCTGTGCGGCGCTATTGCACCGCCAATAGCCTCAGCTTCACTACGTCGTATCACACGCAGTTTCCTGAATATCTGCGCAGCCGCTTGCCGGTTCCGCTGGCATTTTCTTATGCGGCCTTGCGCCGTTTTCATGGTCGTGCCACACATTGCATGGTCAGCACCCCCACCATGCAGTCCAAGCTTGAGCAGCGTGGCTTTGGCAACATCGTGCGCTGGCAGCGCGGCGTCGATACCGACTTGTTCAAGCCACGCGACAAAAAATTTCTGGATCTACCTCGACCCATTGCTGTGTATGTCGGCCGGGTTTCAGTCGAAAAGAACCTTGATGCCTTCATGGACATGCCGTGGGAGGGCAGCAAGGTTGTGGTGGGCGATGGCCCTGATCGGCAGCGTTTACAGGCCGCGCACCCGCAAGTGATGTTTGCTGGCTATCGGTTTGGCGAAGACCTTGCGGCTCACCTGGCTGCTGCCGATGTCATGGTGTTCCCCAGCCTAACCGACACCTTTGGTCTGGTGAATCTGGAAGCCATGGCCTGTGGTGTGCCGGTTGCGGCCTTCCCGGTGGCCGGCCCCATAGACGTAGTGGACGACGGCGTGACTGGTGCGCTGGATTGGGATCTAGGAGCAGCTGCGCGACGCGCATTGCACATCGATCCTGTCGCCTGCCGTGACCGCGCGCTGCGGTCTGATTGGAATGCCAGCACCCGTCAATTCGAATCCAACCTGGTCGATTGTCGCGCCGCCTGACCACGGCGCCCGGAGCTTCAGATGCGTAAGGGCGAGCACAGGGATCCGATCAAAGTTCGCAGCGTATTCATCTCTGACGTGCATCTGGGCACGCGTGAATGCCGCGCCGACCGATTGCTAGATTTTTTGCACTCAGTCGATATGGAACAGCTGTATCTGGTGGGCGACATCATTGATCTGTGGAGCCTTCGCAAGGGCATTTACTGGCCGCAGGAGCACAGCAACGTGCTGCGTACACTGTTGGGCAAAGCAAAACAGGGCACGCGCATCATTTTTGTGCCCGGCAATCATGACGAGATGCTGCGTGAGTTCTGTGGCCAGAGCTTTGGCAATATCGAGTTTCACCGCGAGCACATTCATGTCACTGCTCGCGGCCTGCGCATGCTGGTGCTGCACGGCGATGAGTTTGACGGCATCGTCAAAGGCGGCCGTATTGCCGCGTTGCTCGGCTCGCACTTGTATGACTTGGTGCTGCGCTGGGGCTATCGCCTCAATGCGATACGTAGCCTGCTGGGGTTTTCGCATTGGTCACTGGCCACTTGGATCAAGGGCAAGGTGGGCAATGCTGTGCGCTACGTAGAGCGGTTTGAACACGCTGCGGCCAGTGCCGCACGCCGCAGCCAACTCGATGGCGTGATCTGCGGCCACATTCATCGTCCGGAAGTAGCCACGTTGGAAGGCGTGCTGTATTGCAACGATGGCGATTGGGTCGAGCACTGCACTGCGCTGGTTGAGGATCGCAGTGGCGAACTAGAGCTGTGGGATTGGTCACAAGCCAACAGTGATGTTGCACACCTGCATCGCACACCGCAGATGCAGGCGGCCTGAGCTGTCATCAACCTGTCGCAAGCACATTGCAGAATCGCCAATCATGAACACCACAGCAAAGTCCTCGCGCGTCGCTGTCACGCTGGCCTGGCTGGATAACTTTGAGCTGCGTATGTGCCGCAGCTTCAACACGCTGGTGCAGCGTGCAGGTGCGTGTCGAGCGTTCCAAGTTGCCAGTCGTTTGGGCGACGGCGTCATGTGGTACTGCCTAATCGGGGCAATCGCTGTGCTCGGTGGGCGCCACGGCGCACTCGTGGCGTTGCAGATGGCGGTCAGCGGTTTGAGCGGTTTGTTGCTGTACCGCTGGCTTAAGCACCGCTTGGTGCGCGAGCGCCCATTTATTACCCATGCGTCGATCAAGCTGGCCGGCCGGCCGCTGGATCGCTTTAGTTTTCCCTCCGGTCACACGCTGCATGCGGTGGCCTTCACGGTTATCGCCTGCGCCGGATTCCCCTGGTTGGCGGTTCTGCTGGTTCCTGCTGCGGCACTGATCGCGCTGTCACGCGTGGTGCTGGGTCTGCACTATCCCAGTGATGTGCTGGCCGGAGCACTGATCGGTCTGGGCGTTGCCTTCACCACGGTGTCGTTGATCCCCATCGTCTGAGTCGCAGCAGCATTACGGCCTGCGACCACGGCAGCTGCCTGCGTTAGACTTCGCGCATCTGTTCCGCCAATGGTTGCCGGATGCCCGCCAAGCGCGCTCTAGTTGTCGATGATTCCCGCTCAGCCCGTGCGTTTCTCACGCGCCTGCTCGACAAGTACGGCTTGGAGGTTCACCCGGCCGATTCTGCTGAAGCGGCAATCCAATATCTGACCACGGGCCAACCCGACGTCATCTTTATGGACCATCTCATGCCCGGCATGGATGGCTTTCAGGCAGTCCAGGCCATCAAGGCCAATCCGATGACGGCCTCCATTCCCATCGTCATGTACACCTCTCAGGAAGGTGAGCTGTATCTGGGGCAGGCGCGGGCATTGGGGGCGTTTGGTGTGTTGCCCAAGCAGATCAAGCCGGCCGATATCGCCGCGGTGTTGCAGCAATTGAACCTGATCGAGGAGCGCCGCTTTCCGCTGGATGTGGCGCTACAAGACAGCCAAGAGGATCAGGAGCGCCGCGCTGCGGATGCGGTGCTGCAGCGCCTGGAAGCGATGACGGCGGCCACACGGGCTGCACAGGCCGCAGGCGTGGCGCCGCCGCCGAGCTCTTCTCCTGGCCAATCCGCATCGGCGTTTAATACGCCGCGGCAAGCAGCTGCCCTGAGTTTGGACACTGCAGAGTTGCGCCGTCAGCTTGAGATCGCCTTCGAACAGCAATCCGAACGTCTGCGCCGCGAGTGGCGACAGGGTTTGGACGAGTTGCCTCCGCCGGTGCTTGCAGACACCAGCAGTTGGACCAGCGGTTTGTTTCCGGCTCTCATGACCGTGGCCGCATTGGGTTTGGGTGCGCTGTGGTTGCAGGCCGAAGTTGATCGGCGTGCGCTGCGTGTGCAACTGGCACAGGTGGCAGGTGACCGCGTGTTGTCGTCTTCCAGCGAGCCCTCGGCATTGGCCTCAGACGCGCCAGCCGAAGCGGCGCCGGCCAGCATGCCTCGTGGGCCCGTGCTGTTGCCCGTGGCTTATGGTGAGCAAGCCTTGGTTGGCGATCGCGTCACGCGTGTGCAAGCGGTGCTGGCACAGCTGGTGGCTGCTGGCTTTCAGGGCAGCGTCGACATCCTGGTCTATCCGGCTACCTTCTGTTTGGTTGGCAACAGCAGCGAGGGTTATTCGCTGGCATCGGATGCAGTGGCCGTCAGCGCCTGCACGTTGATGGGCAACCCGGCTGCCGACGCGGCCGGTGGTGATGGCCTGCGCGAGTCGCCGCAGTTCTCGGCGTTTCTGCAAGAGTTCCGTCGCCAGCATGCTGGCATCGAACTGCGTCTGGTCGCGGGTACTTTGGAACAGGCTTTGCGCTCGTATCCGCAGACTACCGGCGCCACCGTACCCAGTGCAGGTGACTGGAACGCCGCTGCCAAGGCCAACAGTCGTGTGGAGGTCCGTTGGCGCGCCCGCAGCTGAAGCCCTTTGCGCCGCGGGGTCTGCTACGCAATCGCCACCTGCAGTCCATAGTCCCCAGCCTTGCGCCGCGTCGCCAACTGGTCCTGCGTCAAGCTGCGCCGTTGTTGGCCGCCAGTACCGAGTTGTTGCTCGATGGGGGCGAGGGTGTGCGTTTGCAGGCGTTTTATGCCGCACCGGCACGACCCAATGGCCGACTAGCCGTGTTGCTGCACGGTTGGGAAGGCAGCGCCGATGCCACCTATCTGCTGTCGCTTGGACAAGCACTGTTTGACGAGGGTTGCGAGGTCATACGCCTGAACCTGCGCGACCACGGCAACACGCAGCATCTCAACCGCGGCCTGTTTCACTCGTGTCTGTTACCTGAAGTGGCCGCAGCCGTCACCGACTGCGCGCAGCGCTTTACCGGCCGTAAGGTGTGGCTGGTTGGGTTTTCGCTCGGCGGCAATTTCATGTTGCGTGTGGCTGCGCTGCCGTCCAGTGCGGCCTTGCAGTTGGCTGGGGTGGTGGCGGTGTCGCCGGTGCTGGATCCGGCTCGCGCGATGCAGGCGCTAGACGACGGACTGTGGATCTATCGCCGTTACTTTGTGCACAAATGGTCGCGCTCGCTGCTGCGCAAGCAAGCGGTGTGGCCAGATGAATATGACTTCAAGCAGTTGCTGCGCGACGGGGATTTGCGGCGCATGACCGCCACACTGATCGCTCAACACACCCACTATCCGTGCCTCGAAGACTATTTTGCAGGCT
>Ga0114974_10000463_pt1 | contig 33841 bp, 31 predicted proteins | sample S_130206_EF_Meta_FD_87318 | JGI IMG/M metagenome (GOLD analysis project Ga0114974, IMG submission 87318) | Freshwater microbial communities from Lake Simoncouche, Canada to study carbon cycling - S_130206_EF_MetaG | ecosystem: Environmental > Aquatic > Freshwater > Lake | place: Lake... | reverse complement strand
GGTTCATTGATAAAAAGTAACAGCCAATTTTTTGACTGCCACATAGTCAGTAATCGTTTATTCATGCGACATCCTTTTGAGACGCGTACTTGACCATTCGTTCGATAAAAAATTCGATATAGCCACCTGCTTGCGCTTTAATAGGCCAACTGTCAATTTTAGTCGCAATGGCTTTCATCGCTTGCGCAGATTTGCTGCGTGGGTAAGCTAAAACCACTGGATTTTGTTTTTGTACAGATTGGCGTAAGTATTCGTCATAAGGAATCGCGCCAACAAATTGCAAGGTAACGTCTAAATAATTATCCGTCACTTTGTTTAATTTTTGAAATAACGATTTACCCTGCTGAACAGATTGCACCATATTAGGCAGAATATGAAAATGATTACAGCCGTAATCACGGTGTAGTAATTTAATAAACGCATAAGCGTCAGTGAGTGAAGTAGGTTCATCGCAAATGACAACGATGATTTCTTGACACGCTCGTGAAAAATTGACGACACTTGACGAAATACCCGCCGCCGTATCAACAATTAATACGTCTATTTGCTGGTCAATTTCACTAAATGCACGAATCACCGCTGCTTGCTCAATGGTAGACAACTCCGTCATTTTTTGAATTCCTGACGCGCCAGGAATGAGTTTTAAACCCGATGGCGAAGTGACCATAATTTCGTCTAGCGTTTTCTCACCGGTTAAAACATGCGACAAATTGTACTTGGGATAAACACCCAGCAAAATATCAACATTGGCAAGCCCCATATCCGCGTCCATCAATACGACGCGTTGACCCATTTTCACTAGAGAGATACCGACATTCACCGAAACATTCGTCTTCCCAACGCCACCTTTGCCACTAGCAATGGCAATGACGCGTACCGGTTTACTTTTGTTTAGTTTACGAATGCCCGCTGCTTGATCTGGTTGTTTAAGCATAACCTTGAGCCACCCATGCTTCGTTGTTTTCTTCGTTGTAATCGTCCACAACATCCAATTCAGTAACGCATTGTGCAATTAACTTTCTTGCACAGGGATGACGCATGTCTTCGGGGACTTGTTGACCGTTGGTAATAAAAGAGATTGGTAAATTATGTTCAATTAATGACGAAATTGCCGAACCGACGGTTGCCGCTTCATCAATTTTCGTTAAAATTGCCGCATGAGGTTTAAAAATATGAAATGCATCAATAATTTCATTCATTGCTTTGTACTCAGTTGCTGCTGACATAACGAGATAAGACTTAATCATCAAATCATTCTCTTTGAGGGTATTGATTTGTTCAATTAGTTTCATGTCGCGTTGACTCATTCCGGCGGTATCAATTAACACCAATTTTTTGTCAGAAAAACTATGAATTAAATGACTTAATTCTGACGCACTTGAAGCAACTCGAACAGGAATATTTAAAAGTCGACCGTAAGTATTTAATTGCTCATGGGCAGCAATACGGTAGTTATCCGTTGTAATTAGGGCGACTTGATTGGGGCCATGCTTGATGGTGAATTGCGCCGCAATTTTGGCAACACTTGTTGTTTTACCTACGCCTGTTGGACCTACTAGGGCAACAATGCCACCTGTTTCAAGTAAATTATCTTCAGCGATGGGTAATACTTTTGAGAGTAATTCTTGTGCTTGTGTAAACACAAAATCAAAATTGGTATGATTAGCAAAACGATTTGCAATTTTGACGCTTAATTTTTTTGAAATACTCATTCCTGCTAAGTTTTTCAAAAGCTCTGTGCGAACTGGAATCGCATCTTTGTTTTGTAGATGATGCGCAAAATTAATGCTAGAAAGCTTACTATCAAAGGTGTTGCGTAGAGATTTAATCTCTTTGCTCATCTGTATAAGTAACTTTTCAGATGCGTTTTCTTTCTCTTCAATGTGAGCAGAAGCCGTTGTGTCAAATTTTCGTTGTTCGTTTATTGCCGCGGTTGGTTCAACGTAGGCTTGCTTTGTATTGGGCGTGTAGAGCGACGTTTCTTCTTCGAAAATATCGTCAAAATCGTCTTCGTAATCATCCTGGAATAAATGACGCAAATCACGCGCTTCATCACTGACTTCTGTGCGCAGGCCATGGCGAGCTTGAGGCATAATGGCTTCACGTTGTACTTCAACAGGTGCAGCTACTTTTGGTTTTTTAGGCACTTTGATCATTACTGATGGCGATGCTGCTGCGGTAGGGAGTGGAACTGGCGTTGTGAAATGATGCTTGATCGCGTCCGGATTACCACGTAATTGTACTCTTTCGGCATAACCAACATATTGGTCTATTCCACGTCGCGCTGAACTGCGATTCATGGCTTTTTCTTTCTCTTCTTGTTTACGAGGACTGCTAACGACGTGCAAACGATTTTTTTCAGCTTCAAAATCAGGCAATGCCACTTTTTTTACTTGTTTTGCACTCACAGTGGTTTTTTGATAATCGCGCGATGAAGATAATGATGACTGACTTTGCGACGGCTTTTGAGTTGATGCCGTTGTGCGAATAACTTCTTGTTCATCAAAATCGCGAGCAGCGACAATTTCAACACCGCCATCCACGCTACGATTAGACATAATCACAGCATCTGCACCTAATTCATCACGAACCATCTGCATGGCTTGACGTATATTTTCTGCAAAAAAGCGTTTAATTTTCATTTAGAAGTCCTTAAATTCTCTATAAATCAGTTAGGCGCGTCGTCCGACATTTGCAATCACTTTCACCTGCTTATCGGCAGGGATTTCGTTATATGCAAGGACGTGTAAGTTCGGAATCGAATGACGAACGAAGCGTGATAACCAAGGTCGAATATAGGAGGACACTAACAGAATCGGTAATTGTCCATCCATTTCCATTTGTTGCGTATTCTCCTGCAACGATTCGTGCATTTGATCTGCAAGGCCTGGTTCGACGCCGGTACCACTTTCGCTCGCCGTTTGTAAAGACTTCTGCAATATCTGTTCCAACTCGCTATCTAACGTGATAACTGTTAATTCTTCTGCTGATCCGGTAATTTCATAAATAATTAATCTGCCAAGTGCGGTGCGTACTGCAGAGGTTAAAATGTCGGTATCTTGACTTTTTGAACCGTATTCCGCCAGAGTTTCGGCTATTGTGCGCATATCGCGGATGGGCACTTGCTCGACAAGTAAGTTTTGAAGCACTTTCGCCACCACGCCAAGAGAAAGCGTTTTTGGCACCAAATCGTCCACAAGCTTGGGCGCTGTTTTTGACAAATTATCCAGCATACGCTGTGTTTCTTCGTAACCGAGAAGCTCGTGCGCATGCGATTGCAGTAAATGACTTAAATGCGTCGCCACAACCGTGCCAGAGTCAACAACGGTGTAACCCATGGTTTGCGCATAATCTTTTTGATTGGGCTCAATCCAGAATGCTTCAAGTCCAAACGCTGGATCTCGACAAGGCTTACCTACTAAATCACCAAATACACGTCCAGGGTTAATGGCCATTTCCATTTCAGGAATAATTTCAGACTCTCCGACCGTAACGCCCATCAATGAAATGCGATACGTTGTTGGACTTAAATCCAAGTTATCTCGAATATGTACTGAGGGAATAAGAAAGCCCAATTCTTGAGATAATTTCTTCCGCACCCCTTTAATACGCGTCATTAATTGACCACCTTGGTTTTTATCAACTAATGGAATCAAACGATATCCCACTTCAAGGCCAATAATATCAACAGGCATGACATCTTCCCAACCCAACTCTCTGCTTTCAGCCGGCATGAGTGATGAATCGGCTTTTTTAGAATCTAATTTTTCAAGTGCCATTACTTTATTGCGTTTATTAATATAGTAAGCGGATGCACCTAATGCTGTTGATAGCATAATAAATACTAAATTAGGCATGCCGGGAATTAATCCCAATGCGCCCATAATCCCGCTGGTAATCATTAAGGCTTTAGGGTTGTCAAATAATTGTGCGCTGACTTGTTGACCAATATTTTGACTGGTCGCACCAACTTTAGTGACCACTAAGGCCGAAGCAGTAGAAAGTAACAATGAGGGAATTTGCGCCACAAGACCGTCACCAATGGTTAACAAGACATATTTTTCACCCGCATCGGCAAACGTTAAACCATGTTGCAACATCCCAATTGAAAGGCCGCCAATAATATTCACAAAAAGAATAATAATCCCTGCAATCGCATCACCACGTACGAATTTACTCGCACCGTCCATAGAACCGTAAAAATCAGCTTCCATTGCTACTTCAGCGCGACGCTCACGGGCTTGATCTTGTGTGATAAGGCCTGAATTTAAATCCGCATCAATAGCCATTTGTTTGCCAGGCATTGCATCTAATGTAAAACGTGCGCCAACTTCTGCAACACGCCCAGCACCTTTCGTCACAACGACGAAATTGACAATAACCAAAATGGTAAAAACAACTAAACCAACAGCAAAATTACCCCCGATGACAAACGCACCAAAAGCCTCAATAACTTTCCCTGCTGCATCACCTCCGTTGTGACCCTCTAAAAGCACGACACGAGTTGAAGCCACGTTCAAAGCAAGACGTAGCAGAGTTGCAAGTAAAATGACTGTCGGAAATGACGCAAAATCTAAGGGTCTGAGCGTATACACCACCACTAATAGAATAATGAGCGAAAAGGAGATATTAAAAGTGAAGAAAATATCAAGCAAAAAGGTCGGCAAAGGCAACATGACCATCGCCAAAATCATAATAATGACAAAAGGCGCACCTAATTCGGCTTTGCCTAACATCGTCAATATGCTTCTAAGTTTAGTTAAATCCATAACAGCTTATTCCTGTTTAAATTCGGGGGGAACTTGAATGTCTTTGGGAGGCGTCGGTTTTGTGCCTCGTGTTTTTGTTGCTTCTTTAAGTTGAAAAATATATGCCAACACTTGAGCAACGGACGAATATAAGCCTTGTGGAATTTCGGTATCTAATTCGGTTGAATAATAAAGTGCACGAGCCAAAGGTGGCGCCGCAACTAAAGGTACATTTGCTTCAATGGCTAAGTTACGAATTTGAGCGGCAATTAAATCGACGCCTTTAGCCACTAAAACAGGAGCGCTACCTGAGTTTTCATCATATTTCAATGCAACAGCATAATGACTCGGGTTGGTAATAATGACGTCCGCTTTAGCAACCTCACTCATCATTCGATTCTGCGCCATTTCCATTTGTGCACGACGAATTCGTCCTTTGACTTCTGGACTGCCTTCAGATTCCTTCATTTCGTCTTTAATTTCTTGTAGCGTCATTTTTAAGTTTTTACTGTGATTCCACAATTGATAGGGCACATCAATTGCAGCCACAAGAATCAAAGCACAACTTAAAATTAAAAAACTATAACTAATTAGCTTAACTGCGTGGACGATGGCTTGCTGCATAGGCTCGGCACTTAAGCCAAGTATTTGTGCAAATAGTGAGTTAAACAGCAGCCAACCTACAAGGCCAACTAGCGTCATTTTCAACATCGCTTTAAGCAACTCAACAAGTCCGTTAAGTGAAAATAATTTAGGCAAGCCTTTAATGGGATCGAGCTTGTCGAATTTAGGTGTTATTGATTCCATACTAAAAATCCAACCTCCTAAGGCGATGGGAGCGACAATAGCCGCAATTGTTAACATTGCGAGCATAGGTGCAACAAGTAATAAACCGTCTGTCATGGCTTGTTTAAATAAAACAACGGTCAATTTAGGTTCGAAAATCATGTCGCGCGATAAATGGAAATAACTGCGCATCATGCTAAGGATGCCTTCACCAACACGCTGACCCTGTGTCATAAGTAGCCATGCACTGACAATGAGCATAATAAACGTATTCAACTCTCTAGAACGGGCAATTTGTCCTTTATTTTGGGCATCAGTTAACCGTTTCTGGGTGGGTTCTTCGGTTTTTTCTTGTCCTGAATCTTCAGCCATACGTTAAGTTATGCGGAGTAATTGTTTAATTAAATCAAAAGCATCATCTAATAAATCAGGTATTAAGCCTAATAAATCCGGTAATGTAAACCAAATTAGCAGGATGCCTAGCATTAACGTAATCGGAAAACCCACTGAAAAAATTTGTAATTGTGGCGCTGATTTTGATGCAACGCCAAAAATAACGTTAACAAGCAATAGACTAATAATAATTGGCATCGAGAGCAATAAGCCATCTGAAAACATTCTCCCACTCCACGAAATCACTGCCCAAATATCGTTTGTGGAAAAAGTTTCCCCAATGGGAAGTGTCAGAAAACTATCTGCAAGTAACTTAATGAGAATTAAATGCCCATCCATCGCCAAAAATAACAAGGTACTTGTAATCATGTAGATTTGCGCAATAACGGGCACTTGTTGACCATTTTGCGGATCAATCATCGAGGCAAAACCTAAGCCCATGCCGTATGCAATACCTTGACCCGCAAACACAACCGCCGCAAAAACCAGCTGTAGAATAAACCCTGTCGTCAAACCAATGGCAACCTGATGTATACCAATCATAATGCCAGCATAACTGAGCATCTCAATCTGCGGGACAGGGGGAAGCATAGGCATCACAAGCAATGTAATGGCACCAGCAATAATGACTCGAATCCGCGCCGGCATCGCACGAACACTCAAAACAGGCATAGACACAAACATGGCACTAATTCGCATGAACGGCCACATCATCATTGCTATCGTATTAAGCACTTGTGCTTCGGTAAAATTCATTATGTTAGCCAATCAAAACGGGAATTTCCTTAATTAAATCCTGAAAATAATCAAGAAACTGTTGCAACATAGTCGGTCCAAATAGGAGTAAAACTAAGCCTATGACGACTATTTTGGGCACAAACGTTAACGTAGATTCGTTAATTTGTGTTGCTGCTTGAAACATAGCAACGATTAAACCAACTACTAGCGCAGGCAGGAGTAAAGGTACCGTCAATTTGACAGCAACAATCATTGCTTGCTGGCCCACGGTATAAATTATTTCGGGTGTCATAGCTTTGACGCTCCGTTAAGTGCCAACATAAAAGCTCGCAGCGAGCATTTCCATAATGAGCGACCAGCCATCAGCAAGTACAAATAGCATAATTTTAAAAGGGAGTGAAATAATCATGGGTGAGAGCATCATCATACCCATTGACATCAATACACTCGCTACGACTAGATCAATAATCAGAAACGGCAAAAAAATCATAAAGCCAATTTGAAATGCGGTTTTTATTTCACTTGTGACATAAGCTGGTAGTAATAATGAAAAGGGAATTTCTTCAGCGTTATTTATTTCAGCTTTGCCAGAAATTCGCACAAACAACTCCAAATCACTTTCGCGTGTTTGCTTGGTCATAAATTGCCGAAAAGGAATTGATGCTTTTTCAACAGCGGCCATCGCGTCAATTTTTTCTTCCATATACGGCTTAACAGCTTCATTATTGACTTTGTCAAACACTGGCATCATGATAAAAAGTGTCAAAAACAATGATAGACCAAGTAGTACTTGGTTGCTAGGAACCTGACCCGTCCCTAATGCTTGACGCAATAAACTGAAAACAATCATGATGCGCGTAAACGACGTCATGGTCAGCAACATTGCAGGCAAAAGCGTCATAATGGTCATTAGCGCTAAAATTTGCAACGTTACGCTATACGTCTGCCCCCCTTTTGGGTTGCTTGTCACCGTTAAAGCCTCAATACCTGCAGGCATGGCAAAGGCTATGGAGCTCAAACCCAGCGCAGCGAGTGTAAATAAGATAAAAATAACGGTGCGTTTACGCATGATTTTTTCCTTTCATGACTTGTTTTAACTTATAAGCGAAACTGTTTTCTGGCGCAGATTCAAACGTTATCTTTTGCAAGCAATCATCACCCTCTAAAACACAAAGCATGTCAATTCGACTGGGCGTCACACCCAAAATTAATTGCTTTTTGCCTGCTTGGACCAGGACTAATCGCTCGCGCATTCCAAGTGACAATCCACTGACAATACGCAAGCGATCATTGTCATGTACAGTCTGTTTTTGTAGCAATTTAATTGCCCAAACACAAATCATAAAAATGACTAAAACAACAAGCAAGGCAAGTGACGGGCCTAAAAAGTCGCTACTTGAAATCAGTTCAGTTTGCCGCATTATGCCAAGCGTTTAACGCGCTCTGAAGGACTAATAACATCAGTTAATCGTATACCAAATTTGTCGTTAATCACAACAACTTCGCCATGGGCAATTAACATTCCATTGACAAGTACATCAAGACCTTCACCAACAAATCGCTCCAATTCAACCACAGAGCCTTGGTTGAGTTGCAGTAAATTACGAATACTAATCTGAGTGCGTCCGATTTCCATGGAAATCACAACAGGCACATCTAAAATAACATCTAAATTAACTTCTTCATTAGATTCAACAGATTGTGAATTTTCATGATCTTCGAATTCTTTAAAAGAAACGGTTTCGATATCGTCTTTATCGCTCATAATTTTTCTCGCTTATCTTTTCTTTAATTTAGTTTCAAGTGCCGATATCATCAAGTGACGATACGATCAGTAATTTGAATGGCGTAATTGCCTTCAGAGATGCCAACTTTACCTGTAAATATAGGCACATTAGCTGCATCTAAGGTCACAGATTCAGGCAAGTCAATTGGAATCACATCACCTTTTTTGAGTTGGAGCACGCTGCGAATGGACATATTTTTCTCAATTAGCAAACTGCTAACAGGAATATCCACTCTCATCACTTCACGATAAAGTGAGTCATACCAATTTTCATCAACGTCTTCTTTATTACTATTGATAACGTCAAGTAAATCACGAATTGGCTCAAGCATCGCATAAGGCATTGCAATATGAATATCACCGCCACCGCCTTCCAAATCCACATGCAACGTTGAAACCACCACTAATTCAGGTGGCTCTACAATATTGGCAAACCGCGGATTGATTTCAGAAGTTAAATAGTCGAAATCTAAATTCATCACGGGTTTCCATGCCTCTTTTAAATCTTTAAAAATCAATTCAATGATTAAAAGTACCACGCGCATTTCGGTCTGTGTAAATTCTTTACCTTCTGAAGGTGCATTTTCAAAAAAGCCGCCGCCGCCAAAATAACTATCTACCGCTGTGAAAATTAAGCTTGGCTCAACTACAATTAACGCCTTGCCTCGTAATGGATTAACACGAATAACTGTTAAACTTGTTGGTACAAGCAAACTCTGAGAAAAATCCGAAAACTTTTTAATCTGAATACTGGAGATGAAAATTTCCGATGCCCGACGCAAAAAGTTAAAAATCGACACACGAAGTAATCGTGCAAAACGCTCATTTATCATCTCAAGCGTTGGCATTCGACCCCGAACAATTCGTTCTTGATTCGCTAAATCATACGATTTAACAATACCGCGCTCTTCCATTTCCTCGACATCGTCTTCAGAATAGACACTATCCTCTTCTTCTGCGTCACCGACATCAAGGTCGCCGCCGCCCATGCCATTCAATAAGGCATCAATTTCTGCTTGCGAAAGTAAGTCACTCATAGTCTTATTGCATGATAAATGAAGTAAAGAAGACGTCTTTAATTTCCGCTTCAGGCGACATTTTTTCTAGCATAGCCGTCGCGTCATCGAAAATGGCGTCACGAAGTGCAACCTTTCCGTCGTGTGTTTTTAAGTTATCTGTATTTTGTGCGCTAATTAACATCAGCAAGTTATTCATGAGCATCGGCTCATTTTTCTTCAATACATCAATAGTTGCTGGGTCTTCTGCAGACATAGTCAGCGTCACTTTAACAACGCGTACTGAAGAACTAGGTGAAAAGTTCACCACTAATGGCTTGGTTAGTTCAAAATAAAGAGTGTGATCAGGTGGTGGTGGTGGCTCTTCACACACGGCAATTTCTTCTTCATGTGCAGCAGCGCCAATTAAACCTTGTTTCACAGCAAAAAAGGTACCTCCACCACCGGCTGCCAAAGACAGTATAATGGCAACTACTAAGATGATAAGGGGCTTTTTTGATTTTTTAACTTCGTATTCAACTTCTTCGTTTTCGATTTCTTCTGCCATTTTGACAACCTATACGTTTTATTCACTATTAATCACCAGAAATATACTGGCAAACTATATTTGTATCAATAACCTATTTCGTTAACTCGTTTTTCTACCATGTTGTTTTGATGGCTGAAAAATGCAGCGGACGAAATTATTGCTGCTGTTTTTATAAAGCAGGATTTATGCCAAACATTTCATTATCTCTTGAATAATAACGATATTGGATTCCCTTTTTTGTATCAATTTATTTGCAAGCAATATTAATTCCATCAATCTATGGCATAATAAAGCTCTATTAAATTTATGCGAAAATAACTCAACAACCCATGAAACTCCATGATGATGCCTTGCGTGAGCTTGGACTTGCCGTTATTCAAGTTGAAGCGCAAGCGATTGCCGATTTGGCAAAGCAAATCGACGCCAATTTTGTGGCGGCATGTAAACTCTTATTCGCGTGTAAAGGTCGAATTGTTGTCACCGGTGTAGGTAAATCAGGACATATTGGAGGGAAAATTGCCGCGACACTTGCCAGCACGGGTACCCCCGCTTTTTTTGTCCATTCTGGTGAAGCAAGTCATGGTGACTTAGGAATGATAACCATGCATGACGTGGTGTTGGCGTTATCTAATTCAGGTGAAACACAAGAAATTATTGCTATTTTACCTTTAATTAAGCGTTTAGGCATTCCCCTCATCGCTTTAACAGGCAATACGACGTCGACATTAGCCAATTTTGCAACGGTGCATTTGAATGTATCTGTTGCACAAGAAGCCTGTCCATTAGGCTTAGCGCCCACTTCAAGTACCACCGCAACCCTTGTCATGGGCGATGCTCTCGCGGTTTCATTACTTGAAGCGCGCGGATTTACGCGAGCGGATTTTGCTTTTTCTCATCCGGGTGGCCGATTAGGACGTCGATTACTTTTGCGTGTAAATGATATTATGCATACAGGATGCGCCATTCCTACTGTTTCAGTTGAAACATTAGTCAGTGGCGCCGTACTTGAAATGACAGCAAAAAAACTTGGTATGACAATTGTTGTTGATGAAAAAGGTCAATTACAAGGCATCTTTACTGACGGAGACTTGCGTCGCCTGTTAGGGCAAAACTTATCATTGCCAAATTGCTCAATAAGTGATGTGATGACGCGTGATTGCGCGGTCATTGAAGAGATGTGTTTAGCCGCGCAAGCAATGCAGTTAATGCAAGAAAAGAAAATTAGTGCCTTGTGTGTTGTCAATAATCAGCAGCAAGTGTGTGGTGCTTTAAATATGCACGATTTAATTCGTGCAGGGATAGTGTAAATGATACCAGTACGGGTGATGGAACAAGCACGCCGCATTCGTCTATTGATTTTAGACGTAGATGGCGTATTAACAGATGGTAAGCTGTTTTTTGATTACCAAGGTAATGAATACAAGTCTTTTCATGCACGTGATGGTCATGGAATGAAAATGCTTAAACAAACAGGGGTGGAAATTGCTGTCATATCAGGGCGAGAATCACCTATTGTTGCAATGCGGATGCAAAGTTTGGGAATTACGCACGTTTATCAAAATCAACAGGATAAACGCGTTGTATTTAACGAATTACTTGTGAAATTAGAGCTTTCTAGTGATGAAGTCGCTTATGTAGGTGATGACGTTATTGATTTGCCCGTTATGATGCATGTGGGTTTAGCTATTTCCGTTGCGGATGCAAATGAAGCTGTTAAGGCTTGTTCAGATTGGTGTACAACCTTGAATGGTGGATTAGGTGCTGTGCGTGAGGTATGTGATTTAATTTTGCAGGCGCAGGATAATTTTGAGCCGATATTGAGTCATTATTTGGCATGATAATGAATCATAAGGCTTTTTATGGTTATATTATTGCGTTTGCTGTGGTGACTTTTTTATGGGCTGAATTGCTTAAGCAAAATACAAATACAACATTACGTGGCGCAGTAGCGCATAGTGCAGATTATTTTAGTGTCGGCTATCAAAAGTGGCAAATGGATGAAAAAGGTCTTTTAGATACACAATTGACTGCCAATAAAATGACGCATTACAGTGACAATAAAACGATTTTTTTAGAAAATCCCGTGATGATTTTTGAAAATAATACGAAATCGCCTTGGAAAATTCATGCACAAACGGGTGAAATACCAACCAATTCCGATTTTGTTTTGTTAAATGGCGCCGTATTTATTGAGCGTCCAGGTAATGTAAAAGAGCGTGAGTTAGCTATTGAAACGTCTAATTTAACTCTTTTTCCTCAAACGCATTTTGCTCAGACAAAAGAATGGACACAGCTACGCAGTGGAAAAAATATCACAACAGGTCTTGGCATGAAAGCCACCTTTAATGCACCCATACATTTAGAATTATTAGCAAAAGTACATGGTAAATATGAGACAAAATAGACAAAGCCAGCACCATTTTAATAGGGTAAGTGTTGTTGCTTTAATGATGTTATTTTTGAATAGCGCACAATCATTTGCATTAGAAAGTGATTCAAAGCAAGCTATTATGATTGATTCAAATGGCGCAACCTATGATGAAAAATCACAATTGAGTATTTACACAGGTAATGTTATTGCTACACAAGGCAGTATTAGGGTGAATTCAGACAAATTAGTGGTGCATTTAAAAGATGGTGCCCCTGAAAAATTAGTATTCACTGGGAAAATGGCCAAATTTAAACAAACGCCAAGTCAAGGTTCAGCTGATATTACAGGCCAAGCAGAAACTGGCGAGTTCTACCCTAAACGTAATTTGCTTTTATTAATAAATAACGCAACGGTTTGGCAAGGAAGTGGCACTTATTCGAGTGATTTTATTGAATATGATATCAAAACGTCGTTAGTTAAAGCCGGTGATAGAGATGATGATAATGCTAATAACAGCAAACAACGCGTGCATGTTGTTATTCAACCCAAGCCCTAATTTATGATTCTTGCGGCGAAACAATTACATAAATCATACAACAAACGTGATGTTGTAAATGGCGTGTCCTTGCAGGTTAAAACCGGTGAAGTTGTAGGGTTACTTGGGCCTAACGGCGCCGGGAAAACAACCAGCTTTTATATGATAGTGGGTCTTGTAACAGTCGACCAAGGTGAAATTACATTAGATGGTCAATCTATTACGCATACGCCAATGCATTTGCGCGCATTGCACGGAATCGGGTATCTTCCACAGGAGCCTTCTGTATTTCGTAAATTGACGGTTGCAGATAATTTACGTGCTGTGTTGCAATTGCGTTTAGATTTGAATAAAAAACAAATAAATTCTATTATTATCAATCTGTTAGATGAGTTTCATATCGCCCATTTGCAGGATCAATTAGCACTTAGTTTATCGGGTGGAGAGCGTCGACGCGTTGAGATTGCTCGTGCTCTTGCATCAAATCCAAAATTCATTTTACTTGATGAGCCCTTTGCTGGTGTTGATCCCATTTCAGTAGACGACATTAAAAAAATTATTCAACATTTAAGTCAACGTGGCATTGGTGTTCTCATTACAGAGCATAATGTTCGAGAAACGCTCGACATTTGTCATCGTGCTTATATTTTAAGTGACGGACGCGTTATTGCCGAAGGTGATGCGCAGGCTATTGTTGCAAACAAGGAAGTTCGAGACGTTTATTTAGGCAATAATTTTAGTCTTTAAATCATTGCAGCGCATTTCACAACAGGTTCATTGCTTATGAAACAAACTCTACATTTACGGCTAGGTCATCAATTATCGATGACACCCCAATTACAACAAGCCATTAAATTATTGCAAATGTCGACATTGGACTTGCAGCAAGAAATTCAACAAGCGCTAGAATCAAATATTATGCTAGAGCTTGAATCAGAAGAGTTGGGTTCGTTTTCATTGGATGCTCCCCTTCAAGACAAAAAAAGTGATAATTTAGATTTACTGCATGGTAGTGAAGGTTCCCAAACTGATATTCCAGATGAATTACCTATTGATTCATCATGGGATGATATCTATGAACCAGAACAAGAAACTTTACCTGAGTATGATTTTGGAACAATTCGGGAAACGTCTAATTTTGAAGGTGAATATGAAACGCAGCGCAGCGATAGTTTAAGTTTACACACGCATTTACTCGATCAGCTTGAATTAGTCTCTTTCTCTGAGCGCGATCATGCTATCGCAATTTCAATCATTGATTATATCGATACAGAAGGCTATTTACTGGCATCAGTAGAAGAAATTTTCTCTAGTTTGCGTGAACAAATTATTGATATTGAAATTGAGGAGGTGTCTGCAGTACTTCATCGTATTCAGCATTTTGATCCTGTTGGGATTGGCGCCATTGATTTGAGTGATTGTTTGCGACTTCAGCTTCAACAGTTGCCTGATTCAACACCTCATAAAGCCAATGCATTACTGTTGGTAACGCGTTATTTAGACTTGCTTGCGACACATGATCAAGCAAAATTAGTGCGTAAGTTAAGTATTTCAGAAGTGGAATTAGATAATATTGTCGTTTTAATTCGCACTTTAGATCCTAAGCCAGGTGAAAAAATACAAAGTACTTTATCGGAATATGTTGTGCCGGACGTTTATGTAAGAAAAATAAATGATCGCTGGCGAGTTGAGCTTAATCCATATATTGCACCTAAACTTTGCATTAATGAAACGTATGCAAATCTGATTAAAAAATCAGATACAGGCAAAGACAATACTTGTATGAAAGAGCATTTGCAGGAAGCAAAGTGGTTTATTAAAAGTTTACATAGTCGAAATGATACACTTTTGCGCGTGGCAAGTTGTATCGTTGAAAAACAAACTGCTTTTTTTGAGCATGGTTCTATTGCGATGAAGTCAATGGTGCTCCGTGATGTTGCTGAAGAGTTAGAGCTTCATGAGTCTACGATTTCACGTGTAACAACCCAAAAATATATGCACACACCCAATGGTATTGTTGAGTTTAAATATTTTTTCTCAAGCCATGTTTCAACGGATGGGGGTGGTGAGTGTTCCTCAACGGCTATTCGTGCTTTAATTAAAGAACTTATTAGCAATGAAAATATCGCTAAACCGCTCAGTGATAGTAAAATAGCTGAATTTTTAAAAGTAAAGGGCATCAACGTTGCCCGCAGAACAGTAGCTAAATATCGCGAAGCGATGTTTATTTCCTCCTCTAGTCAGCGCAAGCGTTTATTGTAAAGGCGTTCGCTGACTTTTTATGTTTCATTTTTTATAAGGAATTATTCCATGCAAGTTATTATTAGTGGTCATCATTTAGAAATTACGGATGCTTTAAAAGCGCATACAGAAGAAAAATTCGCCAAATTAGCGCGTCATTTTGATAAAGTGACGGATGTTCACGTTATTTTAAGTGTTGAAAAATTAGTCCAAAAAGCTGAGGCAAATTTACATTTTTCTGGTACAAAATTCTTTGCTGAAGATCACCAAGAAGATATGTATGTTGCAATCGATGAATTAGTGACTAAATTAGATCGTCAAATTCTCAAGCACAAAGAGAAACACGCGTCACACTAAAATACCACGCAAAGGTGTGAAAATGTCATTTCGCACCTTTGATATTCTCTTCTTTTTTTCACATGCTTTTAATATCATTGAAATCATGTATCCAATCCCAATTCATGTCACTTCTCCTATTTGGTACTCAGGGTTGTCATTTGTGTGAACAAGCACAAACGCTCTTATCGCAACTAGCGATTCCTGTCGAAAATATCGATATTGCCAACGAAATACAATGGCAAACAGAGTTTGCTGTTTTAATTCCTGTGTTATACCATTCTCCATCACAGCGATATATCAATTGGCCTTTTGATTCAAAGGTCATTCTTTCCTTCATTCAATCTTTAAGCGAGACATAAACCATGTCAAACCCTCTCTTAACACAAACTGATTTACCGCATTTTGATCAAATATTACCTGAGCACGTTCAACCTGCGATATCTGAATTATTGATTCGAGCTAAAAAGACGGTTCAAGATTGCCTTCATGCAACATCACATTACACTTGGGAAAATTTAGTAGCTCCTATTGAGAATGTTGAAGATGATTTAAATAAAGCGTGGTCTCCGGTTAGTCATTTAAATGCCGTCATGAATAACGAACAATTGCGTGAAGAATATAATGCGTGCTTACCGCTGCTAAGTGACTATTCGACAGAAATGGGTCAGAACAAAGATCTGTTTAAAGCATATCAATATATTGCAAAAAGTGATAATTTCGCATCCCTTGAAAAAGCCCAGCAAAAAATTATTAGCAATGCACTAAGAGATTTTAAACTTTCTGGTGTTGCCCTTAATGCGGAAGATAAAACACGCTACAAGGAAATTTCTCAGCAACTTAGTCAACTTGCTAGTCGCTACGAAGAAAACGTTTTAGATTCCACTAATGCGTGGTCTAAATTAATTGCCAATATTGACGAATTAGCTGGTTTACCACAAAGCGCTCTTGATCAAGCAAAGCAAAGTGCTGAACTGTTCCACGTGAAACAATCAACTAATGATGCAAATGACAGTGGCATGTTTCACGTGGAACAATCAAAAGATTCTGTAGGTTGGTTAATTACATTGCAATATCCCTCCTATATCGCGGTCATGACCTATGCGGACAATCGAGAGTTGCGTCGTGAACACTACACCGCTTTTGCGACACGTGCGACAGAAGGTGAATTTGACAATACACAAATCATGGAAGATATTCTTGCGCTTCGCCATGAAGAAGCACAATTACTTGAATTTGAGACTTATGCACAATTATCCATTGCGGCAAAGATGGCAAGTACAACAGATGAAGTAGTCAATTTTCTTGAAGACTTAGCACACAAATCTCGGCCTCAAGCGAAAGAAGATATGATTGCATTACGAAAATTTGCCTTAGATAGCTTCGGTATCGAAAAAGTAGAGGCGTGGGATATTACCTATTTATCTGAAAAGATGCGTCTTGCTAATTATCAATTATCACAAGAAGAAGTGAAAAGTTATTTTCCGGTGCCAAAAGTACTAAATGGTTTATTTGCAATTTTAAATCGATTGTATGGTTTAAAAATTACTGAGTTAACGCATTTCAATCGTTGGCATGATAATGTCCAATTATTTGAAGTGCACGATAAAAACGGCAACAAGCGTGGACGGTTTTATTTAGACTTGTATGCACGTGAGAAAAAACGCGGCGGAGCGTGGATGGATGATTGCATGGGTCGCAGAAAAATAAATGATGACACTATGCAGTACCCTGTTGCCTATTTGGTATGTAATTTCACGCCACCCACAGCAGCACATCCCTCATTGTTAACACATGATGATGTCACCACCTTATTTCATGAATGTGGTCATGGGCTTCACCATATATTAACGCAAGTTAATTATTCAGGTGTGGCAGGCATTAATGGCGTTGCATGGGATGCTGTGGAGTTGCCAAGTCAATTCATGGAAAACTGGTGCTGGGAAAAAGAAGCGCTCGCGTTAATTTCTGCACATTATGAAACGGGTAAAACACTGCCTGAAAGTTTACTTGAAAAAATGTTAGCGGCGAAAAATTTTCAAACAGGCATGAGCATGGTGCGTCAATTAGAATTTAGCTTATTTGATTTTTATATACACCGAGATTTTGATCCTAATAAAGGTGGACGTATTTATGAAACACTTAATCAAGTTAGAGAGCGTGTGAGTGTTTTGCCAGTTCCTGAGTTTAATCGTTTTGCACATAGTTTTTCACATATTTTTGCAGGTGGTTATTCTGCAGGGTATTACAGTTATAAATGGGCCGAAGTATTGTCGAGTGATGCGTTCTCATTATTTGAAGAAAATGGTATCTTTGATGAAGAAACGGGACAGGCTTTCTTAACAAATATTTTAGAAAAAGGTGGAAGTGACGATGCGATGGAGTTATTCAAAAATTTCCGTGGACGCGAACCTTCTTGTGATGCCTTGTTGCGCCATAGTGGGATTGAACACTAAAGACCACCTGAGCTAAATGACCTATTTTTTAAAAGCCGAGCAACAATTTATTTTTTGCGGACGATTGTTTGTTATATCGTTCGCGTTAAATTTACTTTCATTTTCTGTGATTGCTAAAGAGAGTGTGATTCATTCAAAAAAACGCGCACAACCGCAGTTGTTATTTATTGGTGATTCGCATTCTGTTGGTGTATTTGGGCACGAATTAACCAAGTTGCTTACTGAGTCATTGCCGGGTGTGGATATCACAACTGTTGCAAGTTGTGGTAGTGATCCAAAATGGTGGATTGAAAGCAAACCAACCAGTTGTGGTTTTTGGCAAAGGCGCCCTGATGGTTCCCAAATAGAAGAACATAAAGCGAATACACCGAAATTAGAAAAATTGATGCACAATAAACCTAAATTAACTATTGTTGCACTTGGGTCTAATATTGTTTTAATGAATGAAGATGAGCGTATAACATATACGGATAAACTCATGGAGATGATTGAAAAAAAATCTAGCCGTTGTATCTGGATTGGTCCTCCCGATTCAAGAAAATTTAGTGTGCAAGAGATAAATTCAGTTTATAGTCTACTTAAAAAAATGTCTAAACCACATCATTGTCAGTTAATAGATAGTCGAAAATATACTCTCTATCCGAGTGTGGGGGGTGATGGTTTACATTATGGCGGAAAAGAAGGTACGGTAATTGCTTTACACTGGGCAGAGAGAGTTTTTTCTCATGATATGAAACCACTACTTTTGAAATCATTTAGCCATGAACGTGAATATAAAAAAAATTGACACATTACAAGATATAGCAAAGCTAACGCCTAAACATAGCAGTTCATATCTCGCCTATTTAGACGGATTACGAGCGTTTGCGATTATTGCCGTTTTACTTTTCCATGGCGACAATAATTGGTTGCATGGTGGATTTTTAGGGGTTGAGATTTTCTTTGTGATTAGTGGTTTTATCATATCAACACTACTTTTTGATGAATTGAATAAAACAGGTCGTGTCGATTTAGGGCGTTTTTGGATTCGGCGTTTACGGCGCCTGTTACCTGCGGCATTTACCATGATGATTAGCACATGGATTTGTGTGCTACTTTTATTTCCCGATGAAATTAACCAAATATATGAAGATTTGCCTTATGGGTTTAGTTTTTTAAATAATTGGAATTACATTATAAATGAACGCTCATATTTTGATCTTATTGGGCGACCACGGCTATTTGAGCATTTATGGTCACTTGGTATCGAATTTCAGTTTTACGTAGCGTGGGCACTTATTTGCTGTCTGTTATTTAAGCAGTCGCGTTGGTTTGCGACGGTGGCCATTATTTATATGGCGTTATATTCTACTTGTCAGATGCTCGCACTTTATACACCTAATGAAGACCCTTCACGCGTCTACTTTGGAACCGATACACGAGCGAGTGCTCTGCTTGTTGGTGCATTACTCGCGTTATTACTTCAAAAAGTCAAAGAACCACTTAGCTATGCCCAATGCCACCTCACCAATTTACTGGGCATTTTTAGTATAGTTGGATTGATATTGTTTTGTGTGTATGCAAAGTCAACAGATTCAGCTTTATTTCAAGGTGGTTTTCTTTGTGTATCTTTATTGACAGCAATCGTTATTGGATCGTGCTTGTTGATGTCAAAACAAAATCATTCTAGCGTTATCTTATCCATATTGAGCAGCAATATATTAAGTATTATCGGTATTCGCGCTTATGGGATTTATTTATGGCACTGGCCTATTTTTGGTTTAACACAGCCTTGGGTAGATGTGCCTTTTGAAGGTGCTACACTATTTATTTTTAGATTAGTCTTAACAGCCTTTTTCTCTGAAATCACGTATCGGTTTATTGAAAATCCCATACGCAGTGGCTGTATTGCTCGAGCTTTAGAATCCATTATGGAATCGACAGGGGCAGAAAAGAAAAAATTAATTACTGCATGGTCATTAACGGGTTGCCTTTGCTTAGCTGGATGTTCAAGCCTTGTGATTGCAACCGAAAATCATTTGGACATGATTCAACGCCCACAAATTAATAGCAACGCATTTGAACCCATATTGGCGGAAAAAAATGACGATGCTAGCATTGCAATGCAGACGCCTGAAATTGTCAGCGCCTCTATGCAATATGACGAAACAACGTTAGCAGGATCCAGTAAAAAAAATAAAGATGATAATTCGATATTGTCTAATACGATTTGCGGACATACAGAGCAACGCAAAAATCAAAATAATTTAGAGTTTGAACACGCAAAAAATGGAACTGGCTACGTGAATCGCGTTAAAACTGTGGATCAGCCGAACAAGAAAACACCGGTATTTTTATTAGGTGATTCAGTCATGGTAGGGGCAACCACTGAATTATTGAAACGTTTACCTTGCGTGAGTTTAGATTCGCAAGTTGGACGGCAACTTGGCAAAGGCATTCAAATTTTAAGTGAACGTAAAAGCAAAGGGTTACTCAGTGACACAGTCATTATTCACTTGGGAAATAATAGTCCCATTAACTCAAATCAGATAGAAGCATTGCTCAATCTTTTAAGTGATACAAAACGCATTATATTTGTGAATTTGAAATTACCGAGAAATTACGAAAGTTCAAACAATCAGCTACTCCATGAAGCAGGCGCTAAAAAGGCGAATATTCATTTGATTGATTGGCGCTCAAACAGCATGAATGCGAAAAATGTATTTGGTAGTGATGGCATTCATTTGACGCATCAAGGGGCGAAATTATATGCCAGCTTAATTTCTGATTCGCTCGTAGAATAACAAAGAGCACTTTAGTGACAAATGTGAAAATCACGTTTGTCACCAGTTATAAAAAGAAAAAAAGTTTATTTTTTCCAGCGTAAATCCAAGGTTAAAGGAAAACGTGGATTAATAGGTTCATGAGTAATATCTATGCTTCCTGCGCTGTGACCATGATCCCAAAAACGTGAACGACGACGTGCTTCAGCTTCATTTGCATTGACAGGAAATACATCATAATTGCGCCCACCAGGATGACTTACATGATAAGTGCAGCCACCAATTGAGCGTCCACTCCAGCTATCAAATAAATCAAATACCAAGGGCGAATCTGTTGGAATGGTAGGATGCAGCGCTGATGGTGGCGCCCATGCTTTAAATCGCACCGCTGCGATGTATTCGCCCGGAACCCCTGTAGGATGTAATGGTAAAACACGCTTATTACAAAGTACCAAATGACGATTTTCTGTCATTCCGCTGATTTTAACCTGCAGTCGCTCAACCGAAGAATCAACATAACGTGATGTTCCAGAGCCGCTGACTTCTTCACCAAGTACATGCCAAGGCTCAATAGCTTGGCGCAACTCAATTTGCACGCCTTCATAAATCACCTTGCCATAACGTGGGAAACGAAATTCTAAAAAGGCGGCAAACCATTCATTCTCAAACGCATAACCCGCATGACGTAAATCAGCGCATATAGTATTAATATCTTGTTCAATAAAATGCGGAAGCATAAAACGATCATGCAGTGCCGTATTCCAATAAACTAATTTTCCTTGATGTGGCGTTTTCCAAAAACGCGCTACCAACGAACGTAGTAAAAGTGATTGAAGTAAACTGAGTTGATAATGTGGCGGCATCTCAAAAGCACGTAACTCAAGCAATCCAAGTCGCCCAGTGGCTGAATCAGGCGAATATAATTTATCAATACAAAATTCAGCGCGATGCGTATTACCGGTTAAATCAATTAATAAATTACGCAACAGTCGATCAACAAGCCAAGGCTGCAGGTTTTCTTCGCCTGATGTAATTTTTTTGTCTATTTGTGCGAAGGCAATATCGAGTTCATATAGATTATCATCACGAGCTTCATCAACACGTGGCGCTTGGCTCGTTGGACCGATAAATTGCCCTGAAAATAGATAGGACAAACACGGATGCTGCTGCCAATACGTAATTAAACTGCGAAGTAAATCTGGCCGCCGCAAAAAGGGACTATCCGAAGCGATAATGCCACCTAAGGTAATATGATTGCCTCCGCCTGTACCTGTATGGCGCCCATCAAGCATAAATTTTTCAGCGCAAAGGCGTGTTAAACGTGCATCTTCATAAAGAATTTTTGTATTACGCACCAAATCTTGCCACGTAGCCACTGGATGAATATTAACTTCAATCACACCGGGATCGGGTGTAATTGAAAGCGAAAGTAATCGTGAATCACGCGGCGGAGCGTAGCCTTCTAAGCGAATGGGTAACGCACATTTTTCAGCCGTATCTTCAATTGCGGCAACTAATTCCAGCCATGTTTCTAAAAGCGTTAGCGGAGGCATAAAGACATATAAAAATCCCTCTCTTACTTCAAAAACTAATGCCGTGTGAATAACTTCTTTCGGGGTAGGCGTTGTCAGAATATCATCAGGTATTTCAATTTCTTTATCACAGGGGTAGGCAGATAGCGGAAGTTGCTGTGCAAAAGGATCACAAGGTAGTTCTATTTCAAAATCTTCAGGCGCTACCCATGGCAAACTGTTTAGCGGTAATCGCAGTCCCATAGGAGAGTCGCCCGGCACAAGGTATAACCTGTCATGGCGCAGAGGCCAAAGACTTGATTTCCATTTATGTGTTTTATTCAATGCTTTCAGAGGTAAAACGTAACCGATTATTTCACCTAAATTCGCTTGCAAATCAATTTTATGGGTATCAATATTGATTGGCTGGCGGCTTTCTTTATCTAAGGCAATCCACGGATCCTCGTAAGCAGGAATTAAATAACCTGAGTTTAAGGCTAATCTCGCTGTTAATTTTTCTGCGAATGTGCGTAGTGTTGTCGTTTCAATGAGTTGAGAATGCTTGGCGATTAAAGATTCATTATGCCAAACGGGCACGCTATCACTGCGCCAGTACATATTTAATGCCCAACGTGGCAGGGGTTCGCCGGGATACCATTTACCCTGACCAAAATGCAGTGCACTGTGGGGAGCAAAACTTTTTTGTAATCGTGTTAAAAGCGTATTCGCAAGTGTCCATTTTTCTTCACCTAACGCGGCTATATTCCATTCAGCACCTTCCATATTATCTACTGATACAAACGTAGGTTCACCGCCTTGTGTTAAACGAACATCTAATTCCTGCAGTTGTAAATCAACTATCTCGCCTAAATCTTGAATAGTTTGCCATTGCTTTTCGTTGAAGGGTTTAGTGACACGGGGATCTTCATGAATACGTGTGACAATCATTTCAACATCTAACGTTGATTCACAAAAGCCCGTCATTCCACTCACAGGCGCTGCTGACGAGGGAATGGCTGTTGCCGCAAGCGGAATATGACCTTCGCCTGCTAGAAGGCCAGACGTGGCATCTAAGCCCACCCAGCCAGCACCAGGAATATAAGCTTCACACCACGCATGTAAGTCGGTGAAATCAATATCCGTTCCTGAAGGGCCATCAAGGGACTTTTCGTCGGCGACTAATTGAATTAGGTAGCCAGATACAAAACGTGCTGCAATGCCTAATTGCCTTAAAATTTGCACAAGTAACCACGCACTATCCCGACACGATCCTGATTTTTTATCTAAGGTTTCTTCACAACTTTGCACGCCCGCTTCCATGCGAATCAAGTAATTGATTTCATTGTGAAGCTGTTGATTCACATAAACGAGAAAATTGGTGGTAGTGATACCCTCAGGAATATGCGTCGAAAACTGTTTTAACCATGCATCAAGTCGAGGACTATCGTTAACAATTTCTAAAAAAGGCGCTAATTCCGTTTTTAAATTCGCAGGATAAGCAAAAGGGAAATGCTCTGCCCAATCTTCCACGAAAAAATCAAACGGATTGATAATGGTCATATCCGCAATTAAATCGACGTTAATTTCAATTTCTTGCGTAGGCTTTGGAAAAGTAATGCGTGCGACAAAATTGCCGTAAGCGTCTTGCTGCCAATGGACAAAATGATTGGCTGGTTGAATATTGAGAGAATAGCTTGAGATAGGTGTTCGGCTATGTGCAGCGGGGCGCAATCGAATTTCATGTGGAGAAATGACCACTTGACGATCAAACACATAGTGCGATTTATGATGCAGGGCAACTTGGATTGTCATAATGGTCAACTCTCTATGTAGGCTTTACGGATTAAAAAGGGGGCGGATTATTGCTTAACCAATGTGGGTTAGGGAGCGAAGTAAAAACACTGCGCAATCCTTCACCCCAGCAACGGCTAATGTGTGCAAAATAGTCATCATTTTGAGTAATATGCTGAAACGTTAAATCCAAACTGTTATTTTGGTAACACACTAAATCAATGGGAAATCCAACCGATAAATTGCTACGCATCGTCGAGTCAAATGACACTAAAATACACTTTACAGCGTCATTAATAGGTGTTTCAGGGCTTATCACTCTATCAATAATGGGTTTTCCATATTTGGTTTCACCAATTTGAAAAAACGGATTTTCTTCGCTTACTTCAATAAAATTCCCTTCGGCGTACACTAAAAATAAGCGCATAGGTTCATTTTTAATTTGCCCGCCAACAATAAAATTGACACTTGAATCAATATTGCTTTGTGAAAGAAAAACACCTTCTCGATCACGCACCTCGCGCAGACACTCACCCAGTAGCGTAGCGACGTCAAACATAGATTTCACATTCCAAATATTGCGAATTTCTTGCTGTGCACTACGCTGCTCAAGTAAATTAATCGCGTTTTGCGTAACCGATAGATTTCCCGAACTCAAAATGATGATGGCGCGATCACCTCGATTAAAAAAATTACGCATTTTCTTAAAGCTCGATACTTGATCAAGTCCCGCGTTAGTTCTGGAGTCTGAAGCGAACACCATGCCCTCATTCAGCTTCAATGCAACACAATAAGTCATAATTATTATTTTTAAGTTGTGATTTGTTGTTGTGATTGCACCGCTCTGCGAATAGGTAAATTGTCAAAATTATCTCTACGAGATAAATAGGCATCCCGAATATTTTTGCCAAGCGAATCCATGTGTCCAAGAAAATCTGTCAGATATTCATGTAGACCTTGTGCAAAAACATCTTCAATGCGCCCAAAGTGCAGTGCGGCATGTTGTTCGCCTGCGCACCTGCGTGCTTCTCTGCCTGCTGAACCGTTAATATCAATCAAAGCAGATTCCACTTCATTCATGCAGGCATGCAACGAACGAGGCATATCGTCCCTTAAAATGAGCAATTCAGCAACGCGCAGTGGTGAAATAACATCACGGTAAATCTTTCGATACGCTTCAAATGCACTCACTGATTTGAGCAAAGATCCCCATTGATAGTAATCTGCAGCACTACCGACATTATCAGCTTCAGTGAGTAAAATATGATATTTCACATCCAAAATTCTCGCGGTATTGTCCGCACGCTCTAAAAATGTTCCCAGCTTGATAAAACTCAGTGAAATATCTTTGAGTATGGTTCCCAGCGTGACACCACGAAATAAATGAGAGCGATCTTTTACCCAATCAAAAAAATCGGGAAATTTCTCATATTCCATTTGCTCAGAAACACGATTGAGTTCGAGCCATGTCGCATTAATCACCTCCCACATTTCAGACGTAATCGCGCTGCGAACTGCCCTGGCATTTTCACGCGCTATTTTTAAACAGGTATAAATACTTGAAGGATTATCGGGATCAAGCGCTAAGTAATAAGTCACCGTTTCAGCTTTAGCTAAGCCGTATTTACGCTCGTAACCTGCAGCGCAACCGGTAATATTGAGCGGCGCGTACCATAAATAAGCCTCCGTCCCTTCGATATCAAGAGGCAGTAAGGACGTTCGATGAGCAACATCAAGAACGCGGGCTGTGTTTTCAGCGCGTTCAATATGACGTGCCATCCAAAATAAATTTTCTGCTGTACGCGATAACATGTTAATTCTCCAATACCCAAGTGTCTTTCGTTCCGCCACCTTGCGACGAATTGACAATTAATGAGCCTTCACTGAGGGCAACACGTGTTAATCCACCCGGTACCAGACGAATTTCTTTTCCCGATAATACAAAAGGACGTAAATCGACATGACGAGGGGCAACGCCTGATTCCACAAGCGTTGGGCATGTTGATAGTGCAAGTGTGGGTTGAGCAATAAAATTGGCTGGATCACTTAAAATACGTTGCTTATAGGCTTCAATTTCCGCTTTTGAACTGGTTGGTCCAACTAACATACCGTACCCACCAGATCCCTGAACTTCCTTAACAACTAATTCAGGCAGATGTTCAAGTACATAGTTAAGATCGTCTTTAATACTTAAACGCCACGTTGGCACATTAGAAAGCAGTGGTTCCTCGCCTAAATAAAACTTAATCATGTCAGGAACGAATAAATAGGTCGATTTATCATCTGCAACCCCAGTACCTACGCCATTTGCCAGTGATACATTCCCGTGACAATACGCATCAATTAAACCGGGAACGCCTAATGTTGAATCAGGTCTGAACACTCGCGGATCCAGAAAATCATCATCCACACGACGATAAATAACATGCACCTGCTGAGCACCTTCGGTGGTGTGCATATATACTTTTTTATCGTGGACAAATAAATCTTGCCCTTCTACGAGTTCAACGCCCATCTGACTAGCCAAAAAAGCATGTTCAAAATAGGCACTGTTATAAGAACCCGGTGTCATTACCACAATAACAGGATCACTAACACCTTGAGGCGCTGATTCACGCAATGTATCAAAAAGCATTTGCGGGTAATGCTCAACGGGCTCGATAGCATGACTTGCGAATAGTTCAGGAAATAAGCGCATCATGGTTTTGCGGTTTTCAAGCATATAAGAAACACCTGATGGTGTTCGCAGATTATCTTCGAGTACATAAAAATCATTTTCCGCCACACGCACTAGGTCAATTCCTGCAATATGCGCATAGACTTGATTAGGCAAATCAACGCCTTGCATTTTTTGGCAATAGAGCACATTTTCTAACACTTGTTCTTGGCCAATAATACCTGCTTTGATAATATTTTGATCGTGATAAATATCATGTAAAAACGCATTTAATGCTTTGACGCGTTGCTTAATACCGCGCTCAAGTCGATTCCACTCAGTGGCGCTAAAAATTCGTGGAACCACATCAAAAGGGATAAGTCGCTCAGATCCTGTAGACTCACCATAAACGGCAAAGGTAATACCTAAACGTCTAAATAGTAATTCTGCCTCTGCACTTTTACGCTCAAGTGCACCACTAGGTAATTGGTTTTGCCAATGTTGATAACGCTCGTAAATATTACGAATGGTCTGATTATCAATACGCATTTCATCGAAATAATTTTTTGCTTTCATATTCATGCTTTACCTAAAAAATTAACTTTGTTTAAGTTATAGCAATCGATATACCATGGTTAATAAAAATCAATTTATGTTTTTATCTTATTGATTATAAGTAAAAAAAATAGTCATTATCACCGTGGTTCAATAAAAAATATAAAATAATTTTCTTTGAGATGTGCCTTTGCACCAAAAAAATCAAGGATTATTTTGTTATGCACTATTTTGGTTCCTTATCATAATGAGTAATCAAAATCAGACTGATAACGACTGATTTTGATTTATGTTGCGTTGAGTTTTGAGAGTTTGACAAAAAATTAAGAAACATTGTGTTATTAATTGTTAGGATTTGTAACAAAAATAGTTTGATGATACTAAAGCATCGTTTACAATACTGTCATATTTATGGTAACGCGTTGCCAAAACTTCTTTCTTAATACACAAAGCCGAGTTCTTTGGCTACTCACTCACGAGCGACTTAGCGCATTAACATGGCACTGGCATTTAATCTCCCTATCTATTTAACTTTTCTTCGCATCGCGTTGATCCCGTTGCTTGCGGTCGTTTTTTACTTGCCTTGGGAATATAGCAATCTTGCGTGTACGTTAATTTTCTTATTAGCTGGATTTACAGATTGGTTGGATGGTTATTTAGCACGGCGAATGCAACTCGAAACGCAATTTGGTGCTTTTTTAGACCCTGTGGCGGACAAATTGATGGTCACTGTAATCCTTGTGATGCTTGTTGAGCGGATTCACAGTCCTTACCTTGCAATTCCTGCAGCCATTATTATTGGGCGAGAAATTACCATTGCCTCCCTTCGTGAATGGATGGCAGAAATTGGTAAACGCGCCCAGGTTCAGGTATCCGTGCTTGGTAAATGGAAAACCAGTGCGCAAATGCTCGCTATTGGCTTTTTTCTCTATCGCGATGATCTGTTTGGATTACCCGTTTTATCATTAGGATACGGCTTACTTTATGTCGCGGCTATTCTCACATTATGGTCGATGATTCAATATTTACAGGCGGCTTTTACCGCTATTAATTCTACACAAAAAACCGATCATTGATTGATTGGGCTCCCTGAGAATAAAATGGAACAAGAAAAAATTTCTACCCAAAAAAACACTCAAGTGCAAGATGAGATTTTGCGCTGTGCACTGAGTTTATTTGTTCAAAAAAGTTATTTAAATACGTCACTAAGTGATATTGCTGTTGCAGCAAAACTAAATAATACGCAAGAAATTTATGCATATTTTGACAATAAACAGCATCTAGCGTGCGTTTTATATAGTAATATTGTGGATAGTTTGAGTGTGTCTATTGATGATATTCGACGTCGAAATAAAAAATCGACTGATCAGTTGCATAGTTTAGTGGATTTGTTATTTAAATTGGTTGATCAAGCCCCAGATGCGCTCCGTTTTTTATTAACCGTTAATCATGCAGAATTTTTGCGTGATGAAAAACCTTTTTTGAAAACACCTGCTGTGAATAAAATGCTCAAAATATTTCAGTTGGGAATCAGTAACGGTGAAATTCGCTCGCTTGAGCCAATGTTAATTTACAGTTGCTTTTTTGGTATTATCTATACAACGTTAGAATTGATTTTAAATGGGACATTAGATAAAAAAAGTGAGTTATATCAGTCACAAGCGTGGATTGCTGCTTGGAATACGATCGCTAAAAAATAATTTTTGGATTGTTTGTAAATCTAGGATCAATTGAATAAAAAATGGCCTGTTTTTATCATATTCAATTAGGACGCTCTCTATATGTTATTTGATATCAAAAATCAGTTGCGAAAAAAACAAATTAGATTGCGTTTTCTCGCTATAGTAAGTGCTTTTGTTTTTTCCGCTGCTGTTTTATTGTCTACTGACTTTTCGTCGGTTAGCAAGCTGCTTATGGTTGGCGTCTTTATTAGTTACATTTTCATCATTCGACACACCCGTCAATATGAAATAATTGTCACGAATATTTTAGATGATTTACGGCTGCAAAAAAGCGCGTTAGATGAACACGCAACGGTTAGCATCAGTGACAGCCATGGAAAAATTATTTATGCCAATCAACGATTTTGCGAAATTAGTGGTTACAGTGAAAATGAGTTAATTGGGGAAAATCATCGTATCTTAAAGTCTGGATATCACTCCAATGACTTTTTCATCGATATGTGGACAACCGTTAAAAGCGGACGCACATGGGAAGGCACAGTTTGTAATCGTTCAAAAAAAGGTCAATTTTACTGGGTAAAATCTACCATTGTTCCTTGTAAGGATGAAAATGGAAAAATTGATCGTTATATCTCGGTTCTTACCGATATTACGGCTCAAAAAGAACTCGATAACGTTACCGCTCAAACTGAAACATGGCAAAAAACAATATTAGATAATTTAGGCGATGGGGTTTATACACTTGATGAGAACGGTTTTTTAACTTATTTTAACTCTGAAGCGGAGCGCATATTAGGTTGGAAACTCGAGGAAGTCAAAGGGAATTTTATTCACGATATTATTCATCCTCAACGCTTAGATGGCAAAATACTCCCTTTTGAAGAGAGTTCTATTTCGCTTTGTATGAAGTCCAAAAAACGCCATCGCTCAGATGATGAAATTTTCTTTCATAAGCAGGGTCAACGTGTTGAAGTAAGTATGGTTGCATCACCGCTGATTGATGGTGACAAGGTAGTGGGTTCAATTGCTTGTTTTCGCGATATCAGCCGTATTAAAGCGATTCAAGAAGAACTCAAACTCGCAAAACAACACGCGGATAATGCCGTGCGCATTAAATCTGATTTGCTCTCAACAATGAGTCACGAAATTCGTGCACCGATGAATGGTGTTATCGGCATGGCGGATCTTTTGCTCGATACGCCACTTAATGAAGAGCAAGTGGAATTTGCCAATATTATCAAGACGTCGTCACATCGACTTCTTACCATTATCAACGATATTTTAGATTTTTCAAAAATTGAAGCGGGACAGCTTCAAATAGAATCGATTGAGTTTTCTTTACAGCACTTATTAGAAAGTAGTGCCGATATGATGGCAACACGAGCTTATGAAAAATCGTTGTCACTGATGACATTTATTGATCCCGATCTTCCAAAATTGCTTATTGGCGATCCTATTCGCATTCGTCAAATTCTGCTTAATTTCTTTAGTAATGCCATCAAATTTACCGCGTATGGCGCGGTCATTTTGCGTGCAACAATCCTTGAACAACAACCAGATGACGGGATTGTTTGGGTTCACGCAGAAGTGTGTGATAGTGGAATAGGTATCTCCGCACAAGCGCAGGAAAATTTATTTAAACCGTTCTCTCAAGCGGATAGTTTAACCACAAGAAAATACGGTGGCACAGGTCTTGGGCTTTCAATTTCAAAACGCTTAGTTGAACTCATGGGTGGACGTATTGGCCTGACGAGTATCGAAGACAGCGGTTCTACTTTTTGGATTGAAATACCATTAAAAATCGCGCTCACACAAAAAGAATTTTCGATTGAAAAATCGCGCGGTAAACGCGTTTTAGTTGTCGGTGAAAACAGCGGAAATCACGATATTTATTTAGCGTATTTAAGTACTTGGGGATGTTTGATTAATACGGCAGATAATATTAATGAAATGTTGTTTTTACTCAATGATGCGAAATTTATTGGTCATGATTATGATTTGCTTTTATTAGCAGAATTGAAAATTGACAATCTGTTGAGCATGATTGATGCTGTTCATTCAGAGGGTCATTTCCACTATTTACCCATTATTGCTTGCCAAGATGCTCTTGATGCTAATTTGAAACAGCAATTACTCAATAATGGTGTGACGAGCGTATTGGTTAAACCCATTAAACAATCAGCGTTATTTGATTCGATTGTTAAAGTATTTCATCCTGAAGATTTTGCTGAAATTGAAAATAATGGGCAGGCAGTTATGCGCTCACTGCTCCCTCGCTCAGTCATGCAAAAAAACGCCATATTACCCCAAAAGCAATTTTTAATTCTCCTTGTTGAAGATAATTTGGTCAACCAGCAAGTTGCGCAACATTTGCTAGGCAAATTAGGTTACAGTATTCACATAGCTAATCATGGTAAAGAAGCATTAGAAAAGCTTGATGCAACAAATTACGCATTGGTTTTAATGGATTGTCAAATGCCGGTAATGGATGGATTTGAAACGACACGAATTATTCGAGAGTCTGAATCACGCGTCAATAAAAGACGACTTCCCATTATCGCTATGACAGCGAATGCCATTGAAGGTGATAAAAAATTATGTTTAGATGCGGGCATGGATGATTATATGACCAAGCCAATTAGCAGTGCTGTTTTATCGAAAATGCTTGATAAATGGTTGCCAGAAGAAGAAAACACCGAAGAAATCGAATTGTTTTCAATTGGTTTAGATCACGCCTCTAAAAACGAAAAAATAGTTGATGAAACGCCTAAAGATAGGCAGCGTCTAAGTGCTTTATTTGATGATGATATTGAAATTATAAATGAATTACTTGATGTTTTTTGTGACTCCCTCGCTTCGTTGAAAATTAAAATAAACAGTGCTTTGGCTAATCGCTCCGATACAATCAAAGCCATTGCGCATGAAATAAAAGGCTCGTCATATAACGTCGGTGCGTTGAAATTAGCTACGCTAGCAGAGCAGCTTGAAAAAATTTCATTAGACAAAAATTGGCCTGAAGTTGAAAAATTAACTGCACAAATTCACATTGAAATGGATCGTGCTCAACATTTTATTCAAAATAATAAATAGGCATTGCTATGTACCAAGTCTTAATTGTTGATGATAATGCAACTAATCTCACTTTATTTCGCCATTTGCTAAAAAAAATAGACTATTTGGAACCACTATATGGCCGAATTGTTGCCGTCGCCGATGTTTTTGAGGTACTAACTTCCCCTCGCCCTTATAAACGGGCTTGGACGCTTGAGGAAGCGTGTCAATTTTTAAAAGACAACAGCAGTTCACATTTTGATCCACAATGCGTGAATGCCTTTTTTAACGTATGGGACGATGTATTAGATATTCATTCGCGTTATCAAGACGAACCTTCTGAAGTTGATAGAACAATGGTGCACCATTAAAATTTTTTTTAGTGCGGGTGAAAGTTCGGGTGATCAGCACGCTGCCAATTTATTTACCGAATTAAGAACACAACGTCCATCACTCATTGGCGTTGGAATGGGTAGTGTTAAAATGGCTGAGGCGGGGATCGATCTTTGCTTTGACTCAAGTAAAATTTCTGTCATTGGGGTAGCTGAAGTAGTGGGACGCTATATCGAAATACGTCGCGTACTTAAAGCAATGCAAAATGCCTTACTTCATGAAAAACCAGATTTACTTATTTGCGTTGATTACAAAGAATTCAATTATCAATTCGCAAAATTCGCAAAAAAGCATGGCATTCAAGTTTTATTCTACGTGAGCCCACAAGTATGGGCGTGGCGGCGTGATCGTGTGAAGAAATATGGTGCAGTCATTGATATGATGGCGGTCATTTTTCCATTTGAAAGTGCGTATTATGAAGCTGAAAATGTTCCTGTGCGTTATGTGGGGCATCCATCTATAGATAAAGTTATCCCTAAATTAAGCAAGCAAGATGCTCTGGCTACATTTAATTTGAATTTCGATATGCCAGTTGTTGGATTGGTCGCTGGAAGTCGTGTGAATGAAATTAAGCGCTTATTGCCCATTATGTTGTCCGCTGCACAGCAATTAAAAATGCGTTTCCCAACGTGCCAGTTTATTTTGCCGCAAGCCGATTCCATTTCTGATGAGCTGATTGGGTTTTATTTGAACATGGCGGATATAGATGTCAGGGTCATTAAACATCAGCAGTATGATGTGATGCAATGTTGTGATGTGATAATGACGTGCTCGGGAACAGCTACCCTTGAAATCGCTTTGATGAATATACCTATGGTCATTTGCTACAAATTAAATACGTTGACCTATTGGCTTGGGCGGTATTTGGTTAAAACACGCTTTATTGGATTACCTAATATCATTTTTGGTGAGGGTATTGTACGTGAATTAATTCAGCACGATGCAACACCTGAAAATTTAGCGAATGAAGTGTCTCATTTATTAAGTAATCCACACGCTGCCCAAATACAACGCGAGAATCTTAACATTGTTCGCGAAAAATTAGGGCAGGGTGGCGGCATTCAAACCATGGCAAAACTTGTCTTGGAGATGTTGCCAGAATAATTAGTGATTCAAGGCGGTTTTTAAGGCGTTTAGAAAAGCCTGGTTTTCCTCAGGTGCTCCAACAGTAACGCGCAAACAATCACGAAGTAGCCCTCCTTGTGGTGACATATTTTTAATTAACACCCCTTGTGATTTTAGTGATTCAAAAATCCGACTGGCATTATCTTCCGGTACTTTAAATAAAATAAAATTGGCAGCGCTTTCATAAGCACAAATTCCATCTAGCGCATTTAGGGTGTTGAACATAACGGTGCGTTCAATGCAAATGGCGTTGGTTTGCTCTTCAAAAACTGAATGATTTTCAAGTGCGAATTGGACGCTGGCTTGCGTGAGCACGTTAATATTGTATGGAAGACGGATTTTATGAAGTTGTGCAATAATTTCATTTTCACCAACGATAT
>Ga0114974_10000458_pt1 | contig 34246 bp, 49 predicted proteins | sample S_130206_EF_Meta_FD_87318 | JGI IMG/M metagenome (GOLD analysis project Ga0114974, IMG submission 87318) | Freshwater microbial communities from Lake Simoncouche, Canada to study carbon cycling - S_130206_EF_MetaG | ecosystem: Environmental > Aquatic > Freshwater > Lake | place: Lake... | reverse complement strand
TACTGGAATTTGCTGCCATTATCTTACTCTATAAAGGGTGAGTTGAAGTGTCTGCGGGTTAGCATTATTTATTATCTCATAATAGACTGATACTTCATAAGAATGCGCAAACTCGTTTGATATCACTAAGACGTCGATGATTCTGGCGCGTGGTTCATATTTGGTAATAGAATCCGTCACGGCATCTTTAATCAAATCTGCTGTCATGACAGAGATATCTTCGAATAAGAATCTACGAAGTCCGCCTCCAAATTCTGGATTAAACAACCGTTCTTTGGTATTCGTTTGTAAGATATTACGCATCGATCTTCTGACAGCCTGTTCGTCAGTGTGAAGAGCGAGTCTCTTGTTCTGAGGATGTATATTAAAGTCATTATAAAAGTCGGTGAACACAGGATCACGCTGTGTTGTTTTCCTTGTTGTCAGTGCATCTATTCTGTCTGTCATATTACCCTACTGCTTTATCTTATTTATAATGATTATATGATGGTTTCTAATATCTCATAGTTTTCGATGTCGACATTTGCAACATCGTCAGAGAGAAGCCCAACTTGGCCAGTAAAGGCAAAGTTTTGATAATCTTCGTTGCTACCAATCGCATCTAATCCTGGACCAGCCGAACGAGTAAAGTCATATCGTACCATTACAAATGTAGATTTATTCGTTTCAATGTAAGAAAGAAGCTTGTTGTTGCCATCATACACAAAATCGGTCAGAATCATATCACAATCTTCGTACGAAACAACTGTTCCGACCTCAAACGTATCGTTGACTTCGTGTCTGAAAGGATACCAATCATCAACAACAACATCATGATCTGTTGCAAATATATAAACTGCACATAGCAATAGATCATCAACACAATTCTGTTCGCATCGTACGAAAGTCGGCATATACCAACCATCGATTTCAACTGTGGTGACTCCAGGTTCTGGCACAGTAAAGCGAATTGGAACCGGCGGGTTGAGATCCCCATAAGAAACTGTTGGAACAGTCGGTTCGCTAACATCCGTAAAGAAATATCCATTTTCTGATACTGAATATTGATCTAACATGTCAGCCTAATCCACTTCACACAGTTGCAGAAGCAGGCTGGGCCCACTTTGGCAAGTTGTCTGGATTCGGTTCTAGCCCGTACTTCGTTCTACGCACCTCAATACAGTCAGGAATTAATTTTAAGATTGCTTCTGGAATTCCAAATATCGGCTTTAAAATGATATTTAAAACCTGACAAATCGATACGTCGCCGCGAAAGATCTTAATGATCAGTTCGATTGTGTCGAGGATTTTCTTTACGATTGGAAACTGTTGCAGAATCCAACCTGGAGCTTTGAGTATGATATCATATATCTTTGCAATAAAATCTCCTTGAAAAAACTTCTTAATCTTTTCCATGGCTTCTTCGAACGCATCTTCAATTCGATGCCACAATTCTTCTTTTGAATGAATCGTTTCTTTCTTCTTACGTTCTTCGTTATCGAAACCAATTAAATTGCCTAAGGTTCCGAAGAGCGGGATCGGCAAGTTCAAAACAAAGTCTATCAGTTCTTGGAGTAACTTCTCTCCGAGATCTTCTGCCGCTTTACCCGACAAGACGTCTTCTTTGGCCTTCTTAATTCGTTTCTTAAAATCTTCATATACAAGTTTTAATTGCGCTTTAATAGGCTTCGTAGGATCAATAAACGTACCAATCCTTTCAATGATTGGACCAATAATAGGAATTTTAGTAAGTAACTTGATCATTGCATTGATGCAGGCTGCAATGAAATCGCTCAGTAGTTCTTTCATCCATGCCAAAGCTTTCTGCCAAAATTCTTCGGCTTCATGCTCAGGACTCTTAATACCCAGAGTTCCGTCGTATTTGCCATCACCAAAAAACTTTCGAACCGATTCAATGTCTTCGGCAATTGCAGCTTTGATCTTGACTTTACCTTCTTTCGTAAACAAATCCTTGATTACTGGTTGATAACGAACAGGATTACCAGCTTCATCGACGAGTGTTACAGCCGTAATAAATGGAATCGGAGTAGTCAGTGGATTTGGAATTCCAAGGATATCAACAATCTTGAGTAGTGCGTCGACGATCCTCTTCTGAAACCATACGTCGATCTCTTTTAGGAACTCGCGAACCTTATACTTCATCTCTTGTTCTTTTGACTTGATCTTCTTAAAGACGTCAGTCATCAGAATGCCAGTAATATCATCGACTAGCTTTTCCATGTCTCGAATAGCTTCGATAAGCTCTTTGCCACACTCGTCTTGAATAAACTTTGCTTGTAACTTCAGCTGACTAATGATCTTTGCAATGCCTACGAAATAGTCTTCCATTTGACGGAAAGATATTTGCCCGTTAGGACCGCATTCTAAGTTAGGAACTTCAGGAACATAGACTATCGGTCTCATGCATTGATTCCAACAATGGCTGCTTGAATATCCACCGCTCCAGATTTTGATGTAATTGAAACTGTACCGTTATTTGCAAAGATTCCTACGCTGCCCTCGTTGGCATAAACAGTGACATCTTGTTGTGCTGTGATAGCTATTCCGCCTTGGTTCGAAGTGATTTCAATATCTTTACCGCCTTTTTCTTCGCCTTGATTGAAGATGGAAATGTTTCCAAAAGCTAACTGAATATGATCTTTTACAGACTTTGTGACGATCGTGCCATCTGGCAAGATCTCGATATAAGATCCTGACTTATGAAAGATTTGTACACGTTCTGATCCTGGAGTATCATCAAATTCTAAAATATGACCGCTACGAGTAGTCATCGTATTATTGAAAGGATATCTCGCTTTGTACTTTGAAGCGGGTTCAATCACAACATCGCCTTCGCCTTGAATACGATTACGAGATTTGATTTCTGGTTCGCCTTGGCCTCGAGCATAAGATGATACACTATGATTATCTTCTGGAGCATAGTTTAATACTCCAAGAATATATGCCGACGGTTGGTCAGGAAGTCTCACACACATGACTCGAGATCCCTTTAAGAGACCAGTCGGGCTGAGTCCGATTCCAGAAACACCTGCGCTTGTAGTAGGCATCATGATATATGCTGGCAAAAGATCTTCAGAATTGACTTGATTAGAGTGACCTAAGATTTCTCTGACTAATACTCTACCAGTTTGCGGTTCATCAGCTTCTAATCCGAGATCTGAAGTCGGATCTTCTGCTACGATACCTTCAAAAAATTTTGGAACTTGCATCTATCATCCTCTAAACTGTGTGTGTTTGTGGTACGCCACCGATACCATCTTTCACGAGCTCTAATCCTTGCGCATATTCTGCCTTTTCATTGAAGGTCAGCATATGTCGGCATTTAGTTACCATGTAATTACCTGTCGTAATCGCGCTATCTTCATTAATAGGATTTTTTTCACCCTTTGTAAGACCAGTCGCTTCAGGTAGTTGGCATTTAATCACATCTCCAACAGTAATAGCCGAATCTCCATAAATTGTAATTTGCATAATTACAGTTAAAAAGTGCGCCATGTAATAAGGCATATGATTAAATTTTTCTGCTCTCTCTATATTTGAAATGCTTGGATCGAAAGTAATTTCTTTTACTTGTCCTTCATTTCCATCTTTCGCCTTTTCGACTTGAGCTTTAAGAGTAGTCGATGCAGATCCTTTATTTAGAGTTTCAAATTCTAAATTTCTTGGATCGGCTTGAAAATCTGTAGTTGCTCCGGTGACCCTATTAAATTGTTTAACCTTACCAGCACCAGCTCCAATGAGTTTTGCTATTCCTTCGTTGCCTTTTTGAATAAGCTTAGTGGTTAAAATATTTCTCCACTTTGAACCAGTCACATCTAAATTGGTTAGAGTAGATTGCAAGAAGCACTTGTCACCAATATTCTCTTTGCCTTCTTTGATTAACAGTTCCATGCTCTTAAAAACATAGCCGTGCTTGTTTTCAAAGAAGTAAAATGCGTGGCCTTTAAATTCTTGAGACATTGCATATTCGAGTCTAATTTCGTCGATACATTCGAACGGAGTCTTTACGGTAAAATTGAATGCATGCAGCCCACGAGTTTTTTCGGCGAACAATGGTTTTTGAGATCCAAGAATATCGAGATAAGCTTTTACCATCTTCTCGCATTCTATCTTCTTTCTGACAAGCGGCGCGTTTTTAATATCAGTGGATTTGTAAGCTTCGTATGTAACACACTCAACTTTATAAATTAAAGCTTTATCATCAGGAGATTGAACACGAACTGGTTCTCCAACAATATAAAATTCATATCGAATAGCCGATTTTGGATTGTCTTCATCAGTTGTAAAATCAATGACAATTTTCTTATTCGTAAAAATAAGTAACTCGCCTGCACCTTTCGCATCATAGAATTCAAATTCTGCACGAACACTCGGCTCTAAAACAGATTCGTATATGTTTGCTTGTACACAGAGAGGAGCCAGATCTTCAGCCTTACCACAGTCAACAGTTTTGGCCGTGATATCAATCAATACAAATTCATTCAGTTTAAACTGGCCGTCTCTCATCGAAGTCATATTATGTGCTCAACTGTTGTATAAATTGTTTTTCTGTTTCAGCAAGATAAGAAGACTTTAGTACAAATATGTTTCTCTTGAGTTCGTTTGTTTCTTGCTCATCATCATATGCATTGACTGCATACCAGTATTCTGATTCGGCCTCAGGAATATTTTGCTTTATCAGCGTGATTGCTTGTATGCCTTCTGCTACATTGACTGCAAACGTACCGCTTACGTGTTTTACAGTCAAGCTATTATTTTCGAGATCAATATAGTCGACGGTAGCATATGCTCCAGTGCTCGTTTGTGTTACTCTATCTCCAACTTCGAATCCCGATGGAGCGACAGTCAAAGACAATGATAATACTTTATTCGTAGATACCATCCACTCTTCTTTGAGTCTTTCGTAACCGATTACTGCTCCAGTATTTGTAAGCTTTGGCTTCCAATACTTTCGAGCATTGGCAGTTTCATCTGCAATAAGAGAATCATACTGCTGAACCGTAATAGTTCTTTCGTCTTCGTGCCAGTTTAATCGATAGAAAAGAGTAATCGATCGAGCGTTCGAGTTGGAGCCATATTTTGTTTCAACGTAACTCTTAAAATCTTCTGCAGACTTATAATAGTCATAGTAAGGATCGACGATGTTATTCGTAAGATAGATCATCCAATCGAATTTAGAAGACCCATAATAGTTATAAGACAAAAGATCTGGCCTCTCGAATCCTTCTTCAAGAGTAAACTGAAAGGTAGAGTAGATGTCTTTCTTCGTTTTGTCAGTAAAGTCGACACGCGCCAAGATGTTCTTGGCGATGTTACCGTCATAGTCTACGACTGGAAATCTATCAAAATATCTTGCCATCTTTAACCTCCTCTTTGTTCTTTAGGTGAGGCCGTAGTCGGTGCTGTAGGTGAGATAAATTTATTGATAGTTTCTCCAGTGTCATTTAAAAACGTTCGAAGTTCATTGTTTTGTTGGCCGGTTATATTATCAATACCTTTTTGTAATCCATCTAATACGGCTTCAATTGTGTTGCTAAGATTATCTCCGCCTTCTCTACCATAGTCGCGAGACGTTTGAATTTGAGTTTCAAGCATAGTGATTGAACATTCGATAAATGCAGGATGACTCGTACCTTCGAAGAATGCGGGAATTCCTTGAGGAGAGTAGTTTAGTTCAATTGATTGAATCAAACATGGCTGAAATTTGATTAACTGTGCAGAGTCATTAATTTTAATTTCTGGTTGACATAAAAATGGATAAGCGAGCGCTGCAGTGCCTAAGCTGCTATATGATGGTAAAGAATAAGCTTTCATTGCTTTCAGCAGATTCATTAACTGTTGGCTTTCATTCGCATTTCGAGGAGAAAAAGTCCATTCGAATCGATGCGTACGAAGAGGAACTCCGCTAAATAGTGCTTGAACATGAGGATTTGGAACAGCCCCAATTCCTTGTGCTACAGCACTGCCAATATCTCCTGTTGCCTGAACCATTGCACCATAAGCAAGCGCTAGCGCGGCGTTGGTCGCGCCTTGGGCGGTCAATCCTCCGGAAAGTCCTAATTGCGCAACGTCTGCAATTCCTCCCTTTAAGCCTTGAGCCCCTTCAGCAACGTTAATATCAAAAGTTTCTCTTAGTCCTTTTGGTAAAGGAAGAGCAAATGCTTGCACAAACTTAAGTTCAGACTGCGTATGAGGAGAAGGTCGTTCATAGCGCTTAAACTTAAATGCCATATAATATTTTTCACTGATATGATCAGGAAACTGCATTGAAGGTAAATCGCCGAAACCAATTTTATTCGATGCACGTTGAATAGCATCGACATATGTTTCAGCAAAAGCAGAAGCACCTATAAGATTGCCATTCTGCGGATTGAAGTTATTACGAATGTCTGCGCATGAAGCGCGTTTCATTTCACTTGTAAAGGTTTGGAAATACTTATCTTCGAGACCAACAGTCAGAGCATCTCCGAATCTTGCAGAAAGCTCAGCAGCAATTCTATCAGAAAATCCTACTTTCTTTAGTGCTTTGGCAAAAAGATCTTCAACAGCATTCTCGAGTTTATCTTCGAGCTTGTTGGTAATATTTTTGAGTGTTCTTTTTACAAGTCCGCCAGCATCTCTCTTGAAGCTGTCGATATTTACTCTAACAAGTGCCATGTTATCTCTCAAATTTAAAAAGGCTATCAGCTTATTTATAAATAGATTTATGGCTTATCAGGGAAAGTTTCGACCAAAGAATACTAAAAAGTATATCGGAGACTCGAACAATATTGTATATCGTAGTCGATGGGAATTGAAGTTCATGATGTACTTAGATTCCCATCCGAATGTCGTGCAATGGGGAAGTGAAGAACTTGTCATTCCGTATCGCTCGCCTATCGACAATCGAGTACATCGATACTTTCCAGACTTCATTGTCAAGAAGAAAACACCAGAAGGCAAGATCGATACTGTAGTGGTTGAAATAAAACCTCATGCGCAGACGCGGCCTCCAGTGGTGATAAATAAGCCTAATAAGCGTTATATTAATGAAGTCATGACATGGGGTGTCAATGAAGCCAAATGGAGAGCTGCAGCAGTATACTGCAACGATCGTGCTTGGAAGTTCGAGATACTCACCGAAAAAGAACTAAATATTAAGTTTTAATAGGATATATCCAAGCCCAAGAACCGTCAGGTTTATAAAATCTTTTTCGCCCGGTTACTGTGAAGGATTGTTTTTTTCCAGCTGCGATTGATCTTTTCCACGTTTTTCCTATGGATGGAGAAGATTGTCCGTTTCGTTTTTTACTCATTTTCTTTTTTGTTTCATCAGAATGTTTTTTATTAAACATCGGATTTAAACACCCGTCTTGATTTTTGACACGAGCATTTGGTGATGCTAACAGCGCCGCGCTTATATTTTTCTTTGTTTCATCGGTTCTTTTTAAACCGCGGTTGGCAATGCTTATTAGTTTTTTTGATTCTTTTGAGTGGTTTTTATTAAGCATCGGGCCCGAAATTATACTAGCATCATGATGCAATACAGACTCGCAAAATTCTTCATAAGATGGAGGATCAATATCTGACAGTCCAAGTGTATTAGAAATTGCATTAAAATTGCGCGTGCAAGTCTTATAGAGATTAGTATAAATAAACATATGCTGGTGCTCCTTAATAGCATTAGAGTGGTTGGGTTTCCGAGACCGCGAACCATATTTTATTTATACGGAATTAAGTTTTAATGGCAACTGTATTTGATACCATCATTACTCAAGGTGTTCGTTCAGGACAGATTCCTGCACGGACGAACTCTGCGCGCGAGTGGTTCAGAGACACTGCTGGTAAAATGAATCGTATCAATGAGCGTGAGATGATGAAAGGCGACGTGAGTCGTATGACTACTCAGCCTTTGCTCGGATCAATGTACATGTTTTACTATGATCCGAAACATAAAGAAGAGCTGCCATACTACGACAGATTTCCTTTGATCTTTCCATATAAGAAGGTCAAAGGCGGATTTATGGGACTCAATCTACACTACTTGCCATTGCAACTCAGAGCGAAGTTGATGGACGGTTTATATGATTTTGCAAACAATACTCGTTACGACGAGTCTACAAAGCTTAAATTGACTTATGATCTCATGACACAGGCAGCAAAGCTAAGATGGTATGCTCCATGCATTAAACATTACTTGACTTCTCACGTACAATCAAAGTTCATGTACGTTTATCCATCGGAATGGGATATCGCGCTCTTCTTACCAACAGAACGCTTCGTCAAAGCAAGAAAGAATCAAGTTTGGATGGATACGAAAAGAATGCTAGGAGTTACTAAGTAATGTCAGGAAGTAAACAAGAATTTGATTTTACTACAAAGGCTCCGCAGCAAATACAAAGCGGCACAATCTTTGGAAGAAACAAGACAGCACCTGTTAGTCCTGAAAATCCTCAGGTAAGATATGTCGCTACACGCGGAGTCGGCGGAGGGAAAACGGTTGGATTCTTTGAACTTAATGACGGCGTAAATCCTCCGCAGCGAATTACAGATGAAGCTGCTCGAGGTTTTATTCAAACACGTAGACTTGGTTCTATAAACACAAGTACTAATGTTTTGCCTAATTTACCTCCAGGACAAGAAGTAGATAAGCGTTCTTCTGGCGCCGCGGGAACTGCAACCGGTGCACAAGGAGCAATTGCTCCTTTACCAAAAGCAGTAATCGAAGAGCGCCTAAGAGGAGAAGGCGTTAACGAGAATACAAAACAAGAATTGGAAACCGTCGATAAAGCTTTTTCTAATACTAGACGTCAAGGTCAAAGCTTTAATATTGGAAGATTCAGAGCTGAAGTTTCTGGCGCCGACAGCGTACTTCCTACACATAGTTTCTTAGTAGTTTTTGCTCCGATGCCATGGGCAATACAAAAGTTTCCAACAAATGCTGGAAATCTCGATTCGATTCTTACGATGAGATGTGATAACGTTGTTCTTCCTTCGATCAATCTATTGCAAGAACAAAACATTCGAAGATACGGATTTGGTCCAGTTGAAAACGTAGCATACGGCGTAAATGTCGGAGACTTTACTCTGCAATTTATCGTCGATAAAAATGCGTTTGTCGTACAATTTTTTGAAGAGTGGTTGAATAAGATTGTTAATCGCGACTCTTTTGGTGGCGCGAATATGAACAATGTTCTTGCTGGCGGCCGTAGACCATATGAGATCGCATATAAAGACACTTATGCATGTAGCTCAATAAACGTATTCGTATATGACAGATCTCAAAACAATGTCATGGAATACAATATATATGATGCGTTTCCTACTGGCATTCAAAGCATGAATATGTCATGGAGCGAAGAAAATACGTTGATGAAATTAAACATTACTTTTTCTTTTACCGATTTTAGAATTAAACAAAGCCCAGCAAAAAATAAACAAGAAGGCGCATTTGGTTCCTCTGTCGATTTTCAAAACGCTCTCGTAAATGGGCCGAAAATGACCGATGCCGAACTCAAAAGTTTCTTATCGTCGAATCCGCTAGTCTACGCCGGTTCGCTTACAGATTTGACTAAGGAAACTATTACAATCGGCGATGGAGCTAGAACGAGAGGTTCGCCTCCTCCGCTTCCACCAGCCACATTTCAAAAAGCCATCGTAACAGATGTTGGAATTCCTACGTCACGTGATATCTTTGGACAACCACTTACAAATACATAATTTTAAATCTAGGAGAATATATAATGCCTTTACCAAAAATCGATCAACCACTCTTTGATGTGACTGTGCCCTCTTCGGGCAAAAAGATCCTCTTTCGACCGTTCTTGGTGAAAGAAGAAAAGATCTTACTGATTTCTCAGCAAGGTGGAGAAGATACTGATGTAATCAGAGCCATCAAACAGATCTTAAGACTGTGCGTGCAAGACGAAGATTTTGATGCCGATAAGCTTACAACTTTTGATCTTGAATATTTGTTCTTAAAGCTTCGCGCAAAGTCAGTGAACAATATTGTCAAGCTATCTTATCGTGATAACGAAGACGACAAGGTTTATAACTTCGAACTGAATCTTGATACGGTTGAAGTCGAAATGCCAGAAGGTGTCGATTCGACTATTAAACTCTCTGATAATGTTTCGATGATCATGAAATATCCGAGTGCGAGCATCACTGATAAGATTACGCAATTTGATAATGAAGTCGATCTCATGACTTTCTTTATTATTAACTGTATCGATACTATTTTGACAGAAGAAGAAATCTATCCTGCTTCTGAATACAGTGACAAAGAACTTGAAGAATTTCTGGATCAACTACCGGTCAATTCTTTCGAAAAGATTCGAGAATTCTTTGAGAAGATGCCGAAGCTGTATCATAAGATCGAATATAAGAATGAACTTGGTAATGATAGGAGTATCGAGTTAAAGAATCTCAAAGATTTTTTTATGTGGCGTTGAGTCACAACTCGCTACAAAACTATTATAGTATGATCTTTGCTTTGGCTCAGCATCACAAATATTCGATTACTGAGATTGAAAGTTTGATACCATATGAAAGAGATCTTTATGTTGATTTATTGATGGCTCATCTTGAAGAACAGAAACAAGAAATAGAGAGTAGAAGAAAGTAATGGCGCCAAGAGTCGCAGGATTAGCAGCAAAACTCGGCGTAGAAGTCGTAGGAGAAACCATTGAAGGTGTCTTCGGTCTTGCTTCTGCGACAGTCACTGCTGCGGGTGAAGCCGCAAAAGGTGTAGGCATGGCCGTCGGCGGTGCACTTCAAGGCGCCTTAAGTCCTGCTCCAGTTACTATTATCAATAGTGTCGGTATGGCAGGTGGAGCCGGCAAAGCGAAGGTAACAGGCGGCGGAACAATACCTGTCGGTCCTAAAAAATCTGCCAAGCCTGCTGTCAATTCGAAGATGGCGACTGAAAAACTATTAGTTGTAGCAGTCAATTATCTTTCTTCAATTGAAAAAACTCTCGTAGATCAACTTAATTTCGAAAGAATTGCAGCTGCTCAACAAGCGCAAGCTCAGCGCGAAGCTGCCGTTGAAGGCGGAGGAGAATCTGCGAGTCCTTATAGATCTTTAGGCGAAAAACTTGGAGCGATTAAAGAAGCTAGCGCCGATAAAGTTGCAACAGCAACAAAGGTTATTCTCGGCGGAGCAGCCTTGGCTTCACTCGGCCTTCTCAGTCTTGGACAACTCGATACAACCGAATTAGATAGACTTAAGCAAAATTGGCAAGAATTTCAAGATAATATTCAACCTATAGTTGATGTTGTCAACAAAGTACAAGAATTTATTGGTGACGAAGCTTCTCTTGGTGCTGCAATTGGCTTTTATCTTGCTGGACCTAAAGGCGGACTCATCGGACTTATCACTGGCCTTGTTTACGATTTAACTGGTAGCCCAGAATTAGCAGCTGCGGCAGGAGGCACTACTGCTCTCCTTTCATATTCAAAAAGAGCTCGAGCACTAGCTGGTAAAGGAGTCAAAGCGGCCGCGCAGGCTGCATATAATCAAGCTGGGAAAGCTGTAACTAATTTGATTACTAATCCTGCTGCAAGACTTGCAGCTGGTGCGGCCGGTGCTGCAGCTGCGGCAACAGGTGCTATCTTATACGGTGTTGATCAGTTGTTTAAGTATACAGCAGGATCAACAATTAATAAAATAGAACAATTTGAGCAAAGCTATGGATTATTTGTTCAAGAAACAAAAGATGAAGGCGGCGGAGTTTTTTCAAGAGTAAAGTATAAAATTAAAATCAATGAAAGAAGAATAAACTATTTCAATGTGCCTAAAAAAGAAATTGAAGGCACTGGCCACGATGAAAAAGAAAGATTTTACTATTGGAATCAAGTTCACTTAGCAGCAACTGAAGGAAGATTTGGTTCTGGACCAGCAGCTGCTAATTGGCTTCAAACGCAAGGACCAGCGTGGTTAAACAAGCGTTTTCCTATTAAAACAAATGCAACAGCCGTACCTGCGAATACAACTGCTGGTAGCGGAACATCAAATGCTTCTCCGATTGCTTCAAGCCCAGTAACTCCTAACGCATCACCATCTTCGAACTCTTCTGCTTTACCACCGGCAGCAACAGGTTCTATTGATGCTATTCTGAATAAGACTCCTGAGCAACTTACAGATGCTGAGTTACGCCAACTTGTAGAAGCTCAAGGTCGTATCGAAGATCCGAGCGGAGTAATGAATAATCCGGGAGGTATTCGTTATGGTACTGGTAACGCTGCTGTACAAGAACATCAGATCGCATTTAGAGGAGCGAATGCTGATAGCTCTGTAAAAATAGCAGTATACGATACTCCTGAAAATGGCATTCGCGCTGCAATGGAAAACTGGAGAACCTCTAACTATTATAAAGGTCGTACCATCAGAGACGGCCTCGGAATGTGGTCAACAGGATATTATGGTAGAAACGCTAATTATGAAAAAATGTTAGGTTCTGCTGCACCAGGATATACAGGAACAAGCAATCCTCAAGGGGAAAGCGGTTCTATGCTATCAAGTCTTGGAGATTTGACAAAAGGCGGAATGCAAGCTATTGGTACTATTGCTCAGGCGGCTTTTGGCAAACAAACACCTACGACTGGATCTCAGCTAGACGGTTTTAATGATACTATGAAAGGCAATGTTGCTAGCACCGCAACTCGTAATCAAGAAGCATCAGCTGTGGCTGCACAATTAAGTAAAATGTCATCGCAAATACAAACCGCCGTTGACTTAGGCGTTACAGATACAACTCAAACTAAGACTCAACAAGAATCTGCTGGGACTGCTTTTAATGGTAAAGCCAGTTCTTCAAATGATAGTAAGCGCGAACACTTTGATCCTAATTTCCCTGGAAAAGGCTCGATAGAAAAATACATGCAATATCATAAACCGAAGATGGCTGCATAATGGCTGAACCAGTTACAATAGGCGGCCAAACCTTTATTAAAACAAGTGATGGCTGGGTAGATCAGAAATCAAAAGCAAAAGCACCTGAAGGTTTGCTTTCACTCCTGAATAGACTTCAGGTTGAAAATTCTTCTGAAGGAAAGAAGAAGCGTGTTCGTATCGATACTTCTCGACCGGTTGTAAAACTTGGCAAAACAGAATACGTGTGGGATCTTAACAGTAGTGTATGGATCGACAAGAAAACTAAAGACGCCGCTAATCCTGCTTTTAGTAAACTGATCGAAGCTGCCTATCAAAGTATCGTGCAAGGCACGACCGAAGAAGAAAAGCTTTACGAGAGTTGGGCAAAGCAAGCTGCAGCTGGACAAGTCTTCGCAGGAATGGGAGCAACCGGAGAAGCTGCGAAGCAAAGAGTAAGAACTCGTACTGGAAGCGGACAACTTCCTGCTCCGAATATCAAAATCAATTCTCCTATCGTTCAAATGATAGAGAAGCTGGCTACTGTTGACGGATATCTGAAGCAGCGCTTAGATAATCAAAAGAAAATAGCTGCGAATAATAATGCTATGATTCGCGAAGCCGCAATCGAATCTGCTGGACAGATTGATGCTCAACCTGTAATTGACGAAGAAAAGATTAAAGAAGAAGCTGAAAAAGAAAACGAAAAATCAAATGGCGCTATACTTGCTGTAGCTGCGATTGCAGCTGCATCATTAGTTTCTCAATTAGAGCCAGTAAAAGAAGCTTTTTCAAGTATGATAGATTTCGCGAAAGGAATTTATGGGTACTTTAAAGATTTTACGAACGTAACAAACAACGCGCTCGAATCAATAAATTCTATGTTTGGAGATTCGCCTACCAAAGAAAATAATAATAAGAGTTCTGCTAGTGCAGGAACTGCAGCATCTCCTGATGCTTCGCCTACATCTCCTTCAGATTCTGCTTCTAGCGCTACTTCAGCTGCACCTTCTAGTAGTAATCAATCTTCGACACCTTCTTCTAGCGCTCCTGCTGCAACGACTGCATCTAATTCTCGTTCGACGATGCCCGCGTCTACACCTTCAAGTAGTAGTGGACCTACACGAGTTAATACTACTCCAAGTCCGTCTAATAATAATTCTGGATCCAGATCCTCAGCTCCAAGTCCAACTCGATCGAGTGCTGCGCCCCCGCCTTCTTCTGCCGCTCCGGCATCTCCTGCGCCTGCAACTCCAACTACACCACCTAGTGCAACTCCAGCTCCTGCAGCTTCACGACCAGCCGATGCCACAAAACAAACAGAGCAAGTCGGCAGTAGTAAGCCAAGCGATATATTGCAATTTACAGCAAGAACTGGATCTGAAGCAAACTTTAGAGGATTGCCGCCAGACTTCCAAAAAGCACTCTTAGTCGCCGGCGCAGAGTACAAACAAACATATGGTGAAAAATTAATTATTACTTCTGCTAGAAGATCTCCAGATGAACAACAACGTTTATTAGACGAGAAAGCAGCAGGTCGATCTCCGAACCGAGGTGGAGTAGTTGCTGGAAAGTACAGTTCTCCTCACGTAAAGGGAACAGGAGTCGATATTGCACAAGCAGGTAAAGCCGCTAATATTTTAGCCAAACAAGGTATCATATGGCAAGCAATTCCGGGCGACGAGGTTCACTACAACTATAAAGGTCCTGGTGCAGCTACTGACGGTTTCTGGGGTTCTGACTCGGCAAAAGATAGTGTGCTCGGAAAAATCGTAAGTACTGGAGTCGATTTAACGAAGGGTGCAATGGAAGCGATTGGTACTATTGCACAAGCCGCTTTCGGTAAACAGAAGGTTACTACTGGATCTCAACTTTTGGATTTTAATGACACAATGTCAGGAAATATTGCAAAGGCTGCTCGCGATAAGACAAGCGCGATGGTGGATTCGAAAACGCCTGAAGCCATGACCGCGGCGATGCCAGCTCCAATTAATCTAAGCACTAGCTCGAACTCGAACTCGATGCAAGGTGTACAGACAGAATCTGATAAATCGAATGTTGAATGGTATTTGACTCGTATGGGATTTCCAAAAGTTAACTACGAACAAACGTCACACGCATAAAAAGAAAGGGGACCTTTCGGCCCCCTTTCCCACCTTATCAATCTTCTTCGGCAAGTCGTTTGAAGAAATCGAGATCATCGTCGTCTTCATCGACCGTAGAAGCCGCAGCAGGTGCAGCAGCCGCCTTGAAGGTAGGCGCAGGAGCTCTATACTCCTCTTCATCACGATCAACTCCGCGAATCTTAGCAGGTTCCGCAGAAAGAGCCAAGACAGTGTTCAGACGAGTCTTCAAATCTTCATAAGACTTGAATTGCTTTGTATCTACGAGCTCGGCGAGTGGATACTCTTGAGTGTAGACACGTTCAAGCTCACTGTCATCATCGAACAGTGGTGCGGGAGAGTCGAATTCTGACTTATCGTAGTTAGGCCAACCTTCGACCTTACGAATTTTGAGCTTGAAATTAGCACCGTTCCAAAGATCGAAAGGATTTACTGGCTTCTCGTCCTCAAAACCTGGGTTCATGAGGTCGTTCAGCTTATCGAAGATCTTCTTTCCGTACTTGTACAGGAAGACCTTACCTTCGTTCGCAGGATTGCCTGGATCCTTCACAACATAGATGTTGCTGTGGTATGCCAAGCGGCGCTTCTGCTTGCGTGCGATCTCCTTATCAGAGTCAAGACCAGTGTTCCAAAGAACGCTGTTGTATTCTGACACGGGATCGTCTTTACCGAGAGTCGTCAACGACTTCTCGATATACCAAAGACCTGTTGGTCCTTGGAATCCATGGTCCCAGATGCGAACGAAAGGAATGTCCTCGTTTGCCGGAGCTGGAAGGAAACGAATCACGGCGTATCCATTACCAGCTTTATCAACGGTAGGCTTCCAATATTTGCCCTCATCGGGATCTGAATATGTGGTATTTTGTTTAGCAAGTTCTTTGGTGAGCTTCTCAAAAGAAGAGCTGGAAGAACGCTTGAGGTCTGCAAATGACATAGTTATCTCCTATATGTCGGTGTGTTTCGAAGTATTTAGATTGCAGCGAACTGCAATTGTATTTATCATGAAGTAAAGACGTCCTTGACAATTTTTCTGCACCGAAATGCATCATAATGAAAGAACGGTTTATACTTTAGCAGCTTCTTGTGGATGCTGGGCCATAGGACACCATCCTCAATTTTCTTGTTCCAATGACCGAAGAACCCGAAAATATCATTGAGGATAATCACCGTCTCGATTGAAATTTCGCGACGAAGATATTTTTTCAGTAGAAAGGGATGTTGCCCATTCTTTACAATAACACAATCATTGAAATTTGTACATAGTTTTTTTACATCTTCTTCAAAAATATAAGAAAGAGATTGTTGTCTCTTTAACCATTCGTTGTACACTTTCTCTGAGTCATCGCCGAACAGATCGCCTATCCATTTCAGATCGCCATCTACAAAGTTGGCAACCAGATATTTGAGTGGATCTTTATGTTTCGACAACTTATAGAACTGATACTTGTCCTTACGTACATCAAAGCTAGAAGGCTTTGCGCCTATCTTGCCGTTGTATTTGATGTAGTCATAGCTGTCTGTTGTGAAGTGGTTTTTCAAGGCGAGGAAAGTGGTGTAGCTCTCGAAAGGAGTCATACTGGTAACTTTGCCCTCTTTGGCATGAAGTTGAGTTCTTCTGCTTCGTCTTGAAGCTTTGCCTTAATACGAATATTGCTACGAATAATACTCGCAGCAGCCTCGAGTTCGATGTTATTCTTTTCACAATAGTGGACGACGGCATCCATATAGTCTAAATTATAATTGATAACTAATCGTTCAATTTCTTTAATAAACTTTTCAGAAGTCAATGCTTTTGTTGAGATGACGTCGTCCAGCATAATATAATTATCCTCTATAAAAAATGTGTGCACCAATTTTAGTCGTACGATCAAAGACTCTGCCCCATGATGGGCTTACATAGTCTGCGTGATAGAATTTTGCACCTCTTGTAACGTCACTGTAGTTACCCAGATATACGTTTTCGGCAACGATTGTCGCCTTACGATATGCTGTCATATCAGCTATTCGCTTTCCTCCCTCACACTTCCATGAAAATTGGCATATGCTCGCAGTTCTCTGATTGATAACCGCACATGGTGTCTTTGGGAATCTTTTATCTTTTACGCGATTCAATACTACATTGTTCACCGCGATTTTGCCTTTAGTTGGCTCATGGCCTGCTTCGAAGTATGTATTCTCGGCCATGCATTTGATTTGTTTTTTATCGTATTTGCTCAGATAGACTGGTTTATTTACGATAACTTTTTTTTCAATAACCTTCACCACTGGAACTTTTACGATTTGAACCACTGGTTGTTTAGTTGGAGTAGCCAAAGCCACACCTGTGACTGCGATAATACCTATAACAAAGCCTTCGGCCCAGCGTAGGTACGGGAAATCTTTTCTGTTTTCGAAAAGTTTCATGTTTTTCCTCTTAGTCTCAATGACCTTGGCAAACAGAGACTACTGTGCAGGCATCTCAGCCATATAGTTTTCTGCCGCTATAAGAAGATACACAAGAGAATAACGAAGTATCTTCCATCCATTTCCCTCTTACTGGAAATGCAAAATCATTAGTGTTTTCGTCGGTGACATCCGAATGATGCCGCTTTCTAGCCATCTAAGACTTGAAGTTTTTGTAAGAGTCAATGGAGGGATTAACCTCCGTCATATTTTATTTATACTATCGCCAGCTGTTTTTCTGGCGACTCGTAGCACCAGCGATTCAACTGGTAGTAAGTGATGGGTTTCTGTTGCCAGGTACCCATCGAACCCCGAAAAATCATGCTGCTAGAGCAAGACCTTCATATGCGTTGTTATCGTTAGCATTTGTTGTTTTTTGGCCGCTCAGCCACCGAATCAGTCTCAAACCGCCCTATTACACGAAAATCGAATTCCAAGGTCACCCCCATCATAGACACACTGGATATAAACAGTGTTGGCGCACTATCGTTCGCTACCCGCCAAGGTAACCGGTCCGCCGAGCAGGCTAAGACCGTCCAATGTATCTATGGTGGAGGTGCGGGGAGTCGAACCCCGGTCTTTCCGCCTTTATTGTTGATTGTCAACAACTGATATTCTATATATACAATGTTTTTCTTTAATTGTACATGCTTAATTGCACCAAGATTGCTTTGCATCACCAAAATATGCACGTGCAAAACTGTTCTTGATAAGAAGATCTCGAAGGCTCATGCCATCAAGGAGGATATCTCCAAGAACACGACCACCGAACTTGTCCCAATCATACAGAACAACCTGATGTTTCTTCGTACCAGCAATCACATCTTTGACAAAAACAGAAGCCTGTTCGCCGCGTACTTTTTCGCTCTCACACTTTGCACGAAAACTTTTTTCAGGTGTATCGACACCAAAGATACGAACGCCGAGTTCAGGCTTTAAAGGAGCTGGAAGGTATGGTGCGGTAATGACGATGGTATCACCATCAATCGCGCGGATAATCTTTGCGTCATATGTCACGCCGACAGGCGTCTTCTGTGCGATGACAGGAGTTGCCATCAAGAGCAGTGCGAATGCGATAAAATTCTTCATATTTTTTCCTTAATTACAAGTGGTTTCCCAATAAACATATCGGCGACCATAGCGCCATTCGGTAATCTGTTCGCGAACGCAGTAGCGTCTATCATATCGATAATCTGGTGGATAATAACGAGTATCGCGATAGTTTTGATAGTTATCTTCTTCAGGCATGCGTTCTTTTGAAGCAAGTACTCCTACCACAAGTCCGCCGAGTATCGCTCCGCAGAGCCATCCACAACCTTTACCTTTACGGCTTTCTTGCTGACTATGATCTCTGTCTCTCGAACCATCATGGCGACGTTCGGCATATGCTGGAACAGAGATGAGCATACTCGCGGTAACTATAGTTGTAAGAATCTTTTTCATATTAGAACCTTTCATTAATATCAGCAAACATGACTCGTTTTTTTGGATCACCTGCGGTGATGCATCGAGTGAGTGTAAGAGCTTCTTTATAATTCTTCGTATGAAATTTGACCGGAAAGATGATCTCTTCATCCTCGATTTCCAATGCTATTCCGACAAAGTAAGTACCGTTTTCTACCATAAACGTATTTATAATTGGGAGAACCGAAGCTCTCCCAATCACGTTAGGCAGCATCTGCAAACTCCACCGCAGTTTCGAGCGCCTTCGTCTTCAGGTTCTTGTTCGAACCGTACCAAGCAGAAGTCATACGATTATCTGCATTGCGACCGATCATGTGGTCGGTCATGAAGGTGACTGCGTTGAAAGCCTGCCACCAGCTACCTTCGCCGTATTCGGCACCAGGCTGTTGGTCCATGATTTCGAGAGCGATACCAGCATTTTTGCTGAGATCTTTCTTCGTACCAGTGACAGGGAACACACGTTGGAAATACTCGACGATGTTCTCGTCGGTGTAACGCTTCGAACCAAGATAAGCAGCCATTTCCTTGTACTTGGCAAGCTTTTCCTTGGCGACACCGAGTGTTTCCTTCACAACGTCACCGTCAAACTCGCGACGATGGCTAACCTTGACAATCTTGCTCGACTGGCTGTTGAGCGAGAGAGTGAGAGTGTTGTTGCAGACGACGCGAACTGGAGTGAAGCGAACATCGATCGACCAACCATACTTGTGCGGATTGGTGAAGAGAAGATAGGAATCGACGCGATCGCCCTTGAACAATTCGAAAGAATCCTTTACCTTCGCCAAAGCCCAAACAAGTTGACCATCGCGAAGCGAACCAGCGGTGTGCATTTCCATCTCACCGGCTGCAACGAAATCATTGAAGAATTCGAAGGCCGATTCGTTCTGGTTAGGAACCCAATCGTTCGTGATCACATCAAGGATTTTATTGTCGACGTCACGAACGAGAGCGGAGTGACCGATGTCGACTTGCTTACCACCGATTTCGGCGAAAGCAGGAACTGGATTTACCTTCCAGTCGAGGTTTGCTGCCTTCAGCATCTGATTCGGTGTGAGGTCGTTCGAGACCTTCGTGCCGAGGTGATGCCAAGGTGTTTCGCCTGCATAAGCCATCGAAGCCTTGCCGTCGAGAAATTCAATCATATGAGCCATAATATAGTTTCCTTTTTCAATTTGGTATAACCATTCTACCATAGAATGGCCTATTTGTACATGTTTAATTTACGCTGGAGTAATGATCCAAAAACCTGCGAACAGGATTGGAGCCATAATGAGAAAAGCGAGGCTAGCGAGCATCTCGTTGCGAAACTCTGCAGGAGTCATAGTAGCCTTCATATCGCTGATAACTTGAATAATCTTGTTCATGTTTGCTTCCTTCTTCATTATAGGTCCACCTTACCAAAGTTTTGATAAAATGTACATGTTTATTTTTCAATAAAATCACAAACTAGCTGAAAAAAATCATCGGGCTTTTCGTCCTCGAGGACCATGAGATAGTCACGAACATCTTCTGTGATGCCATGCTTGGAGAAGTATTCGGCGATTGCTCGCTGAACGGTGTCTTGACCGAAGTAACCGATAACAGGACTAGTCATACAACCTCCATCTGATCGACCATAATCTCAATGATGCGTTCGAAGTCATCATCTGGATGCAAACGATAGTCTGCAGAGATATCGTAGTACATTTCAGTGCAGGTGTTCATGGTTTCAACACCATGAGTTCCACCGAGGGCTTCATAGATGAAATCGAAAGGATCATCTTGAGCGAGGATGTATTCAAATAAGCGAGTCATAATATTTTTTCCTTCTTGATTATAGGTCCACCTTACCAAAGTTTTGATAAAATGTACATGTTTATTGTCAAAAAAAATGCGACCGAAGCCGCATTTTCTTATCCGTACATTTGATGGTAAGATCGAACCAGATCGGTCGCTTTCTCAAGATAGTTTTGAGGTCGTTCCCTAAACACCTGTGCCTCGAGAGAATCGTCGACACCGATGATGATCACGATGTCCTTCACTAAGATGCCTGTCATCTCCCATAGCATGTATGCATAGAGACTGGTCTGTAGAAAGTATCCTTCGATCCAGTCCTTACGCTTGAGTTTCGCAGACGTCTTGTAATCGATGATCGACAAACGACCGTCGTAGTCTGCTATGAGGTCGCAAGAACCTGCTAACTTCAGATGATCAGAGAACAGAGTGCATTCTGTGGCTCGGATCATGTCGACCTTGTCGTCAAGGATCATCTTGATCTGGCGGAACATCATCATGTTATGAGGCATCGACGTATCGATGTCATGACCTAACACGTAGTTCTCACACATGGTATGGATGTTAGTTCCACGAGTGGCAGCCCGAGATGAAACTCGAGCTGCTTCGTCCTCGCCGACTCTTTTCTTCCAAGCTTCAAGGGCAGACTTATCAGTCATCTTACCGAGGACGGCGGTGACAGACGGATATCTCTTCCCTTCTGGCGTCTCATAGAGACGTGTTGGACCATCTATCCTTTGCAGCTCCGCAAAGTCTAGCAAATCGTATTCGAAACCTTTACGGTTGAAGTCCGAGTTTTTGACGAGCAATTATATATTCCTTCACTAATTTCGATCGAACGATATCCTGTTCGAGAAAGTCAACATGTACAAAATCATTCAACTTACCGATGACTCGCATGAAGTCTTTCAGTCCGCTGCGTTCTTGGTCCTTCGTAAGATCTGATTGACGAAAGTCGCCGCAGAACAATACTCTACAACCCTTACCAATACGAGTGATCACCGAGTCCAGTTCGTGGAACGTCATGTTATTGACTTCGTCCACGATAACAAAACAATTGTTCATGGTAATACCACGAACGAACGACGTTGAGATAAACTCGACTGCGTTCTTCTGTTTGAGGATCTCGTATGCATCGGACCGATCAAATAGTTCGGTGCAGATGGCATAGTAAGGTGCCTCATAGACCTTCATCTTTTCCTTCTGGTTTCCAGGAAGAAAACCCATATCTCGTGTTGGTACTACCGATCTTACAATATAAATCTTATTTTGTACACCGGTATTTTCCATCATCGATTCGATGGCTTTATACAGAGCAATAAACGTTTTACCTGTGCCAGCCATGCCGTGCAACATCAAATGTTTTCCATCATCAAAAGCATCAAACGCAATGCGCTGGTTTTCTGTGAGTGGATTTATATTTTTTAAATTGAAATTTTGAGTTTTAAATGTCAGCCCTTCTTGTGTGTCACCATTTTGTCTGGCGATTCTTTTTTCTCTCTTAGTTAAACGAGGTTGGCTATGTTGCACTAGTTGTCCTTATTTTTTATTGCGAGCCTTATTCACTGCCTCTCTGATCTTTATGCTTTTAATATCTTTGTCACCGTGTTGTTGACCGAGTGGAGAGTGTGGATTGGCATTACCGATTCTATTGAGTAGGTCGTTAAAGCCTGAGTCATTTTTGTGAGTTACGCCTGCTATTCCTGATACAAAATTAGGGGCGCCTATAATCTCTTCGATGTCTGGATTGGCCTCGAGAAAATCAATTTTCTGTTGATAATTAAAGAATTCCTCGAAAACTTCTCCGGTTTCTTTGAGTCTAAATTCGTATATAGGCATTAATAATCTTCATCTTCTATCAGATCTAAAAGGGTGCTTTTTGCTTTAGAACGAAGGGCAGATCGAAGCCGCTTCTCACTCAAATGCTGACGATGATCATGTGATGTATTTTTCGAGTCGTCATATTCTTCATTATATTTTCTAAAACGCTTAACCGTGTTGCTCATTTGGAATTAACCCTGGAAAAGCTTCGTTAATTGTTGCGGTGTTGAGTCCTTCGACTTTCTTATCCTTGACTGCAATCAAAAGATTTGCATCCTTCGGATGAAGAGATTCAAGAAGACCGATGAAAAGCATTTCGCGCTGAACTTGTTTAATATCAGGACGATTGCCGCTGAGGTAAAGAGGAAGTGTACGTGCCTCTTGATAGAGTCTTCCTTCGCTGTCGAGCACTTCGCTCGGCTTATAAGGAGGAGCTCCTTCTGGTAGCCACCATCCTACATTAGGATGGAATGCCAATTCAAGGATATACCGAAGTGTTTCATTATCATACTGACGAAGGAGAGAAACCTTTGTCTGTACATCCTTGGCTTCCTTGACAAGATCAAGGATCTCTGAGATCGCTAATGTTCTTTGCATATTAAAACTCGTTAATGCTTTCTAATAGGAGTTTGAGACGACGTTCGATAAAGTAGTTGAAGAGTTTATCTCTTCCTTTACCAGCTTGCTGCTCGTACTGTACGAGCACTTCCTTCTTAATATCAGGAGGAATGAAGTTGAGATCAACGAGTTGCTGATTGCGAAGATAACCGCGCAGCATCTTCTCGTCACAGAATTCCTTTGGATCTGAGTTGAGCCATTGATCTAATTTTTTCTGACTAATAGGTTTCTGTCTGGCACCGACAACGAACGTATCATCTGCTGACAAGAAGTTAGGAACACCGTCGCCAGTATCACCGCGAATGATATGTTCTTTGATGAACTTATCGACGTCGTTTGTCTTACGCCACTTCTTCTGTACAGGATCAAACTGCTGTACGTTCATGTAAGCTTGAAGCTGCACAAAGTCTTTGTCACCAGAAAGAATCAAGATCTTCTCGTTGGTATTGCCATAGGTTTGTGCAAGAGTGCCGATGATGTCATCGGCTTCGGCGCCATCGACACGAATGACTCGATAAGGAAAGTAATCCTTCAGTTCGTCGCGGACTTTATTGAGAGTCTCGAATACGGCAGTCCAGTTGATCTCGGACTTCTCGCGATTCTTACGACGATTGGCTTTGTAATAGGGAAATACTTGGCGACGCCAGTTATTACCAGCATCGCACGCGATAATCATCTCGCCGAATTCGTCCTTAAACTTGACATTATAAGCGCGAACAGAGTTTAGCACCATATGTCGCAAAAGATCTTCTTCGATATCTGCATTCGTGTGGTTTCCAAGTTGTATCATTAGATTGGAAATCATAACCTGCGAAAGGTCCATAATAATCATTTCAATTTCTCACTCTTCATCTGGTAAAGTATACGTATATTCAATTGTACTGTCTTCATTATATCTAAATTCAAATATGTTGTCAGACATATTATGAAATGGATGCTCGAGATTATACTGTCTGTGCAATAATGCCTTGATGCCTTCCATGACTAAGGCTACATCTTTGATGTATTTATCGTCATTAATATCTACGCCGTAGGCTCCGAACATATTAATTATGTCAGGAATCATGTCATTCATGACTCCAGCCACGTGTTCTTTACGAGTCTGAGTAACCTTATCATGAATTTCATCTAAGTTCTGAGGCGGCGCCTCGTCGCGCTTGACACCTGGAAATAAGATTACGTTGTTCGTCATTTAATAACCCTTAGTAGAATGGTGTCTTGATTGATTCGGCCATTCGGCTTCGACTCTACGGTCTTGATCTCGTCCATGAACTTACGTAGGCTGACTTTGCCTGCACCGAGCAATGCTTGAATAGAAACATCTGGCTTTCGCAAGCTCTTGCTTGTAGAAGTCTCGACGTCATAACCAATCAAGGTAGTGCCCTTCACTTGGATTCCAGCTGGACCACTCGAATCGTATCGAGCCAACTTCTTGTATTTGGTGTTGTAAGTCCATAGCTGTGTACATCCTACGATCTCTGCTGGATGGACAGAGACAATCTTGAGTGAAGGCTCTTCCTTCTGATATTTAAGGTTCTTGACCAGATCGACTGCAGACTTTGCTTTCTTCTCACGTGGCTTACGAACCTTGACAGCCTTCTTGTTATTTACATAACGGTCGATGTCACCGAAGAAACTCTGCCAAAAGTTAATCCAAAACTTTAGACGCTTGCCGAAAGCTTCTTGAACTTGCTCGTCATTCGACATAATCTCTGTATATTGAGGACGATAGTAGTCAGCTACGATGCCGAGAATCTGTGCGTTCAGTTCGTTCGCTTGACAGAAGGTGTACATCGAGAACTCTTTGCCATCGATGACATTATCGAGTTCTTCTTCGAGACTCGTGATGATGTAGTTGGCTTTTTCACGAATGCGAGCTTGAATATCGACGACAGTCTTTGGCGCGTCTTCGACTTCTTCGACAATCTGCGTAGCTGCCGCAAGGAGATTCTTTACACTATCATTAAAATAGTCGAGATTCTTTTGCGGCAGCTCATTGCCATTCAGGAGAATACGTGCAACGTTACCAAGAGTCTTGGAAATCTTCCACTTTGGAAGCTTGCGTAGGAGTGCGAGTTGGTCCTTGGTATAATTTTTCTTGGCATAAGTGAAGAACCAGTCGCGTGACTGATCATCAGATGCCATGTAGTTATACCAATTCAGAGCATTGCTATAGCCATCGATTACGATGGGTTCTGATCCATAGGCTTTGTCATCGATCGACCGAATAGCCGCACGAGAGATCTGTTTGGGTTTAGCTTTAACCTTAATGACCATGTTTACCTCTGTAGTTCCTTGTTTGTATTATTCAATCTACTACAGTTTTGATAATTTGTACATGTTTATTTTCATAGGTCGATTTTATAATTAAAACTTGGACCGCCGACGGGTGTATATTGAGTTGCGTTTGGCTCCCAACCAGGAGTTCCAACGACTGGTTCCCACTTTTTGTCGACATGTTCTTTCTTGAAATACGACCACTTACGAGGAGTTTCCATGGCAATTTCCATACCATGCTCAAGCAACTGATTGTGCACAGCATCGTGTTCGTACATCTCTACGTCATCGAAGACGAAGACAGCGCCAGGATCTGACCGCCCAAGGAAGAATGCAATCTCGGCATCGAGAGCTCCGAGCGTGTGAGGACCATCGAAGTGGACTACGCTGTACTTATTAACGAGTTGCTTATAGTCTGCATAGACAGGAACACCGTCTGCATAACGAGTGAAGAACTCGGTGTCTTCGAGGTTGAACATATAGAAGTTGACGTTCTTCTGACGGCAATACAGATACATGTTGATCATACAGACATCGCGCATCTCATTCGTATAGTCGCAGCGACCTTCTTTGAAGATCTCGTCACGATAATACTCGATGTTGCCATACGGATCAATACCAAAGACTGGCTTCTCAGGAGTCTGACCGCTTTCTACGAGACCGTCGATGATACGTTGTAGACCACCGCCGAGACGGACACCAATCTCGACTGCTGCACCTTCTACACCCTTTGATCGAATGGCTGCGTCAGTGAGTACTTCATAGTTTGCGCTGTCTGTGCCGAATTGTGCTTGGATCTGATGGATCGATACTGGTTGTGACATTATATAGTTACCTTATTTCTGTTTCTGATATATTTAGCAATCATATGCATAATAGCTTGGTGGACGTCTTCTGCTGCTTCGTATTCTTGAATATCAACGTGCAAAGAAATATCTGCGAGTTGAGCGCACTTATTATCTGGTGAAAATCCTGTCAGAGCAATAGTCTTTATTTTCAAAGACTTAGCAGTCTCAATTGCCTTGACAACATTCGGAGAATTACCACTCGAAGAGATGGCTACGAGTACATCGCCTTCTTGTCCGAGTGCATCGAGCTGAAACGAGTAAACATCGTCGTAAGAGATATCATTCGCCACGGCTGTCATGAGTGGAATATTTGCTGCCAAAGAAATAACTCTTGGACGCAGTCCACCTTTCTTACAACCTTTGGTATAGTCGCATGCCCAATGTTGAGCAATCGAAGCAGAAGCACCGTTACCAATTGTATAGATGTTATTCCGATGATTCGAAATACTTGTCATCCAAATCAATTCGGCGGCTTTCTTAAATTCTTCATGATCGATACTTGCAAACCCGATATTAATCAGGCCAAGATGATCGAATATAATGTCAGTCTCGATAGACAATTTTTGCTCCTTCATGTGAGATGCCTACATCAAGGCAGGTTCTGTCTGAAAATTCTTGGCGAATTACACTCTTTGAATCGGTGATTGCTAGCATATATCCACCGCCTCCAGCTCCAAGCAGTTTAGATCCGAATGCACCCGCAGATTGGCATCGATCATACATACTATCTATCTCTTCTGAAGAGATACCTTCGGTCATCTGTTTCTTCAACATCCACGCAGCGTTTAATAATCCACCATATTCGTTGATATTCACACGCTGTGTACTCTGCATCTTTGCCATATCTGCGAGTTGACGAATGACGAAAGTCTTGGCTTCGAAGTTAATCTTATCAAGAATCTTTGCTGCATGATGTTCGATGTTTGTAGGAATCAAAATCATATAGTTCTCAATCGTATTCGAATCGAGCCGCTTCACATCTACACGACCATTGCCAAGTTCATTAGCATACTCAATATAATTCATACCACCGAATGCAGACGCAAACTGATCTTGCATGCCGATCTTCCAACCACATAGGTCGATCTCGATATGGCAAGCAGTCTTTGCGATGAGATAAGGGTTTACGTATTCGTAACCAAGATATGCTGATAGCGCCTTAATCAAGGCACAAGTAAAAGCAGACGATCCACCAAGACCGTTGCCGATCGTAGGGATGTCTGCGAATGATGTGATCTCGATGTTGGATTTGATACCGAAGAATTTCAAAGCGTTCTTGACGATATCGTTCTGAAGATCCTCGACGTTCTCTACACACTCTTGTTTCGAATAAGAAACTTTGATATGGTCGTGAGGAGTGTGCATGACTGCTACATAGACATACTTGTCGATGGCAGTTGAGATGGTTGCTCCACCCCATTGTGCAAAGTGGGCGGGGATATCACTACCCCCGCCGAAAAAACTAACTCTGAGTGGTGCTTTGGCCAATATCACGGTGTTGTTCCTTTAACGAAGCGATGAGTCCCTTCCACTTGGGAATTACAGAATCCCAACCGAAACGAGTATCTGCGTAGGCTTTGACGAATGACATCATGTTAGTAATGTCGTTGTTCTGTACGTTCTCGATGGCATACATCAGAGTGTGTGCAAAGATGTTGGCATGCAGATTTGGATTCTCATGATCGCCATCATACTGGACAGTCAATCCACCCGACGTGTCAGCCAAAGCAGAGAAGTTAGGATGTACTGCAAGACAACCTGCTGACATAGCTTCAATAAGAGACCTGCACGAAGTTTCCGGCCAGATACAAGGATACGCAAAGATGTGGGCTTTTTGATATGCGGCACGGACTGTCTCCTGATCTGCCCAACCGTGGTAGTTGATTTGTGGGTGCTCCTTCATCCGATCGAAGATAGGCTTGTACGCTTCGTCGCGTCCCTCCCAACCTGGACCATAGATGCCGAATGAAGAGAAGACATCTAATTCGATGTTAGGATACTTCTCGGCGAGAGCACAAAAGACAGGAACCAGAATCTCCAGTCCACGATGAGGTGTGGACGTATAAATGAGACGTATCTTGTCCTTTGGTTTCTCAACGAGTGGAATAGGCTCGATGCCTGTTTCGATAACTGTTGAATGATTGCTATATGGAACTCCAAGATAATCACGATACTGTTGATATTGCCAGTTAGAGCTGAAGACCAACTTTTGAAAGCGAGCTCGAGAAGCTGGATCTTGAAGGTGTGAAGCTTCCGGATCGCCGGCGAGATCATGTAAATGATAGATCTTAATTCGGTCAGGATCGAGGTCGCGGACGCGAGCAGTGATAATTTGGACACCATCGAGTTCATCACTTGAAAGTCGGTGGAAGAGATTTCGAGTGGTAAGTTCTGTTCCACCATTCGAGTCCTTGTTCAGTTCGTTCAATTCAATCTTATCTTGGTTATTCATTATTATTCCTTAGTAGCGTTCAACAATTCCATATCTTCGTCGTAAAAGAAGAACCCATCGCCGATTGCCTTATCATCGATCCATACGTCGTATGATGGCTTTCCGAGACGGACTTCGTGGAACTTGCATCCCCAATCTTTTAGTTGTTTTGTAGTAAGTTCGGTCCAGTCGATTCCCGATCCTGAACCACGGGCTGTCCAATAGATGATGGTATTGCCCTGATCGTATAGTTTATTTATCTTCTCGATACGGTGCTTAAATGGAGTTGCCAATCCATAGCGATGTTGACCATCTGTATATGGCGTTTTACAGATGGTCTGATCAATGTCTACCATGTAAATCATGCGTCGAGTGACAGTACACTAAAGCCGAGGACCGAGTCGTAACGGAACGAACGCCATCCCTTATTTTCGAGATCCCATACAGCGAGTACATCTGGATTTGGAGTCTTTTGTTGTTTAAAAGCTTTTTCAAGATCAGTCTGTGCCGGCAATTCGCTCGGCAACAGAGTGCATAGAAGATTTCGCTGTGTTCCGTCCTTCTTCATGAAGGATACATTTGCGATTCCAGTTTGGAGAACGCCCTTTAAATATTCATTCCGCCAAGAAGCTTCGTTCTGGTCTATCGTACCATTCAACGAGTTTGTCATAACCACCTACCTTTTCTGTGTCAATTATAATGAAGGGAACTGTTCTTACGTCGGGAAAGTTTTCCATAAACTCTTCGCGCGTAATATCTTTTCCTATCTTCTTCTCTATATACTGTTCTCCTTTATTTGTAAACAAGTTTTTCGCTTGTACACAAAAAGGGCAGTTGTCTTTGGTATAGATTAGAATGTTCTTATTCATCGCTCGTCGCTTTGCTGTAAATACCTGTTGATCGATTTTTTGGATTACCCCAAACGCCGTTCGCACGCACTCTAATAAAGCGCATGTTAGACTGCGGACCAGGAACAGTAATCCATGGATTCTGACCTTTGCGCCAAGCTTTCAGCTTATTGTAGGCCTTTTCGCCTTCGCTACGATCTTGACGGACTTCTTTCACGCCAGCCACTATCGAACGACGTTGGCCTTTCGATACGACTGTCTTGCGTGTTCTCTTCTTACCCATTATAACACCTCATTTTTCTCAATTAATGTCAACCCGTTTTCTCGGTCTATATACTTATACTCTACTTTTGTAGGATCCCATTCGGTGATGGCATCGAACACATCTTGAATATTTAATGTGCTGCACGTGTAAACATCCAGTTGAGCCATCGCAGGCTCGCATTCGTCCCATACATGTAGAGCAATATGACTGGTCTCGATGATAGTCACGGCAGTCAATCCGCGATTACCGACCATATCAGAATACACTGTGTATGGTCCCATTAAAATTTTCATATCAATCTGATTGACCAGCTTCTTCATCCACTCATCGATCGCCGATGTGCACTGTGGAGGATTGTTCAGCTCTGCTCTTACAATCAAATGCTTGTGTTCTAGTACCTTACCCACCTCATAAATTCTCCTGTTCGGGGTTGAAAAGTAAAGCCTTCACGTGGCTTGTTTGAATTTTACAAGATACCCAAGTATTGTAATATTTAGGATCTAAGATAGCATCTGTATCGAATATATATTTCGTTTCGAAATAATTACATTCTCCGCGACCCTTACAGAGTCTTAAGATCGTTCTACGAAAGTTATCTTTTCCGTAGAGATCAATATCTTCTTTGAGGGAAGTCGAAGATCCATAGTAGTCTCGCCAATCGGACTCTACACGAATCTTCTTTCGTTTGCCTTTGACAGTTTTATATCCGGCTTTTGTTAGATACTTACGACCTATATATTTCTTGCCGTTTAACAAGTTTTCAATCAAATATATGAAGCCATAATAATCTTCGACTTCAGTAAATTCTTTATCTTCGTATAACCAACTCATAGATCACGTTCCATCAGGAGAAAGATCTATTTATTCTTCATATTCTTCGTCGAATGGATCTTCAAGCTCAAGCTGCGCAGAACAATATGGGCAATATTCTGGAAGAGCGGTGTTTTCTGTGATTATTTTAAATTCCTCGTCGCATGAGGGGCAAGTTATCCAATCCATTATAGCGTAAATCCTTTAAACGTGTTTTCATCAACATCTTTTTTAACTCCACCAATCACATAGCTAGTAATTTCTGTTTCTTGCGGGGCAACTTGTACATCAGAACCAGAAATCCACTTCTGTGTCCATGGCAAAGGATTCGCGCCAGGTTTACCGTTCAGTCCGATAGCACCCATACGTTTCGCGGCGATATGATCTACGTAGTTACAAAGAAGCTCTTCATTGAGACCGATCATCGAACCGTTCTGGAAAAGGTAATGTGCCCAACTTTTTTCTTGCTCGACCACACGAGAAAACATACCGATACACTCATCTCGTGTCTCTTCTTGTATGCGAGCAAAGTCTGGATCCTCTTTCGGTAGAATTTTGAGGAGCTGTTGTGTCGAGGCAAGGTGAACGTTCTCGTCCCTTGCGATGAGCTTGATGATCTTGGCGTTACCCTCCATTTTCTTAACTTCGGCGAAAGCCCAGGAACACGCAAACGAGACATAGAATCTTACTCCTTCTAAAGCATTCACAGCATTTAGACAGAGCCATAGTGCTTTCTTGTGATCATAATTATATCGCATAACACTATTGAATGCAATTAAGTTATCATAGTATTTGCTGATGTCATGAGCACAGTCAGCTATTTCTTGGATGTCGAGCATCTCGTCAAATACCCTTGACGGATCTGAATAAACGTTTCGAATGATATGAGTGTAGGATCGACTATGAATCGTTTCGGAAAATGTCCATGTTTGGATCCAGGTTTCGAGTTCGGGGAGCGAACAAATCGGTAGAAACGCCAAGCTAGGCGCACGTCCCTGTACAGAGTCAAGAAGAATCTGACGCTTGAGATTGCTTGTAAAGATGTGCTTTTCATGGTCGCTTAACCCTTTAAAGTCTTTGCCGTCTCTTGACAGATCGACTTCTTCTGGTCTCCAGAAGAAACCAAGTTGTTTGTCTGTCAGCTTCTCGAAGATATTGTAACGTTGCTTATCGTATCTGGCAATATTGACTTGTTTGCCAAAGAAACAAGTCTGTTCTGTAGCATCAAACATTTCGTTTGAAAAAACTGTCATTCAACTCTCCAGGTGCTGGTGTTTAGTTTAATATCTTTCGGCCAATCGCCTTCGGTATATGATTTATCATGGAATCGAAGTTCGTTTGTCGGCATGATAGTTAGTCTGCCATTGTCTAATTGAATAAACATAAATTCCTTCGACTGAGAAGGATCTTGTGAATATCCATCATGCATTGGAATCACTGTAAAAAGATAACGGCCAAAAAGACCGCTCTTTCGAATCTCTGCTTGTTGGCTGTGTAGATAGTTATATATCAATACTGAAAACTGATCTCCGTAGCAATCCCACACTTGCGTGTCTTCGAGATGCCAAACTGGTTCTGGATCTGGAGAGAATGCCAATGCATGAGGAGGAACTCCGCGCCAAACTGCTCCACACTCGAGCATGATATGACATCCCCAAGAATGTCCTGCTTTGGCATGCAATGCAAACCATACACACGGTTCGAAAGTATAAGGCTTAGCATTCTTACGAATGAACGAAGAATCTACCCAACAATAGATGTGATGAGGTATATTCCCAGATCCCGTATATAACATTAAAAGTCTTTCAGTTCGAGCCACTCAATTTGGTTTTGAGGAACTGTTCGTGTTTGAATTTCACCTGTTTTGGTGTCTTCAATCGTAAGTTTTACAGCAGTCGAGTTTGGATTTGTTTCATGCTTATGCACAAACCAAACTTTGCCTGCGTCTGCCCACATGTCGCTATCTATTTTAATATACTGCATTTGCTACTTTCTGTACACTACTTTATTTTTTGCCAAGTCACTATTTCCCATGTACCGCTTTTGTGTTCAACAAGAGCAGTACATGATTCTACCCAATCTCCATCATTCATATACGCGATACCATCAACATCTTTGATTTCTGCGTTATGTATATGACCACATATTACACCGTCATATCCTTTTCTTTTGGCATATGCGGTGACATTTTTTTCAAATTGGAACATAAAGTCGATGGCTCTTTTGACTTTATACTTTAGCCACTTACTTAAGGACCAATAACCAAATCCGAGTCTATGACGAATCCAATTAAAGCGACTATTTAAATTCAGTACAAAATCATATGCTCTATCGCCAAGGAAACTTAGCCACGGTGCAAGACGAGTAATACCATCGAAAAGATCACCGTGAACAACCATGTATCTTTTACCATCAACACCTTCGTGGCATATCTGATTACACAATTCAATCTTGCCAAAACTTACGCCGTATGGAATCATCGGGCGAAGGAACTCGTCGTGATTACCAGCAACATAGACTACACGCGTGCCATGTTTAGCAAATCCTAAAATTCTTCTCACCACATTTGTATGCGACTGTTTCCATTTTAAACGATTTTGTTGTATCTTCCATGCGTCAATAATATCACCGACCAAATACAAGGTATCGCACGAGCTGTGTTTAAGAAAGTTATTCAAAAGATCGGCTTTGCAATCATTTGTTCCTAAGTGGACATCACTGATGAAGATGGTTTTATACTTCAATTGTAATTCTCATTATCTTCCTTGCCCACGATATGCCTTAAAGTTTCTCTTCTTGTGCTTATTCATTGACGATAGTTTAGGACGTCTTGTGTCTTGAGATGTTCCTGTTACGATTGAAACATGTCTTGTGGCTGCTGCCGACGGTGCTTTTGCCATGTAATACTCCTGTTAAATTTTACAAGAGTCACAATCCTCATCATCTAGTTGCCCTTGTGCGAGTGGTTTGTTTTCTTCAATCTCACCAGCACCGTCAAAGGTGTTGAAGTAGTAGAGCGTCTTACCGCCATACTTGTAGTGCATCAAAATATGTTTGATCATCTCAGACATCGGGATCTTCTCATCCTCATAGTGACGAGGATTATAAGAAGTATTGACCGAGATTGCCTGATCGATAAACTTCTGCAGGACCGCCATAATCTTCAGATAACCTTCTGGAGACTTTTGATCCCATAGTAATTCGTATTTATTCTTCAGGCGTCTTAGCTCCGGAACAACCTGCTTGAGTACACCATCCTTCGATTGCTTGATCGAGATGAGTGCGCGAGGAGGTTCGATGCCGTTGGTCGAGTTACTGATCTGAGCAGATGTTTCAGATGGCATCAGAGCCATCAGAGTCGAGTTACGAATGCCAGATGACAATGCTCGGCTTGACAATACACTCCATGGCATTTTATAGTTTGGCTCTACAAGTTCATCAACTTCTTTCTTATATGTATCGATTGGCATATATCCATGCGCATACTTTGTCTGATGATCAAGAGGGCAAGAACCTACTTCTTCAGCCAAGTCGACCGAGGCTTTAATAAGGTAATAACTCCATGCTTCAGCATACTCATGAACAAGCTCAAGGTTAGGATCAGAGTAATTAGTGTCATTACGAGCCAACCAATAAGCAAAGTTAATGATACCAATACCAAGAGGCCTACGATT
>Ga0114974_10000457_pt1 | contig 34425 bp, 45 predicted proteins | sample S_130206_EF_Meta_FD_87318 | JGI IMG/M metagenome (GOLD analysis project Ga0114974, IMG submission 87318) | Freshwater microbial communities from Lake Simoncouche, Canada to study carbon cycling - S_130206_EF_MetaG | ecosystem: Environmental > Aquatic > Freshwater > Lake | place: Lake... | reverse complement strand
AATGCCACCACAGGGAATGCCACCACAAGGTCCACCTATGCAACAGGGTCCTCCAGTTGATATGGGGCCAATGCCGCCAACGGGCGGCATGGCTATGCCTAGTGGAATACCACCAGAAATACTTGCACAACTTCTTGGACAGGGCGCGCCACTACCAAATACTCAATTACCTATGTAACGCTTTTGCGTTAGGTATAGAGCAAACCGTTGGAGGACTCTATGAGTAATGATAACACCGTTGATAGTGCGTTTGAAGCCCCAGAATATGGACAAGCAGATTTAGGCACGGAAATAGGTGAAGCCCCTGAAGTAGCAAAAGATTATTTTACTTGGGACGAATACGCTGACAGACCTGTCAAACTAAACGTTGCTGGTGAAGAAGTTGATGTACCACTGAAAGAGGCGCTTGCTGGATATCAGCGTCAGGCGGATTATACCCGTAAGACGCAGGAACTTAGTGAGCAACGGAAACAGGTACAGTTTGGAACCGCTCTGCAAGAAGCCTTGCAAAACAATCCAGGCGATACTTTGGAATTGTTGAAACAACATTATGGGTTAAACGAACAGCAAACATCTGATGAAGATGAACTGTATATGGACCCTGTTGAGAAACAATACCGACAACTAGAAACCCGAATGAAAGCATTTGAGCAAGAAAAAGCAGTGCGAGATTTGGAGAAGACAGTTGAGTCTCTGTCACGGAAGTATGGTGATGCGTTTGATGCAGATGAAGTAGTTGCTAAAGCTTTGGCTACTGGTAACTCTAATCTGGAAGCCGTCTATAAACAGACAGCGTTTGACCGAATATTTGAACAAAGTTTAACTACCTCGCAGGTGAAAGCCAAGAAGGCAGAAGAAGAAAAAGCTATTGTTCAATCTAAACGGGATGCCGGTGTCGTGTCTAAGGGCGCTTCTTCAAAAAGCGCTGACGTTTCTTCCAAACCCGTAACCACACTACGCGAAGCTTTTGAGTTGGCAAAACGCCAAATTAACGGCTAGCACTAACAACAGGAGATATTATTATGGTCGCTGCAAACAGCAACTTTGACAATCTATTAACAACAACGCTTGCGAACTATCGCTCGACGTTGACTGACAACGTATTTACCGCACGTCCTTTGACTTACAAGTTGATGGAGGGTGGCCGTATTCGTATGCTTAACGGTGGCACTAAAATTGTTGAGCCGCTAATCTACGGACAGAACAGCACAGTTGGTTCATACAGTGGATACGAGACACTTTCTCTTACCCCACAAGAAGGCATCTCAGCAGCTGAGTTTGAGTGGAAGCAATATGCAGCATCCATCGCAATCAGCGGTATCGAGGAAGCCAAGAACAACGGTGAGCAAGAAATCATTAACCTTTTGGAAGCAAAGATTATGCAGGCTGAAGAGTCAATGCGTGAATCTTTCAACCAGATGTTCTTCGCAGACGGAACTGGCAACAGTAACAAAGACTGGAACGGCTTGGGCAACCTTGTTGAATCAGGAAACACTGTTGGTGGAATTAACTCAAGCACCTATTCGTGGTGGGCTTCAAAAGAAGAGAACACAAGCGCTGCTTTGACTCTTGCTCAGATGTCATCCCTTTACAACAGCGTTTCGGTTGGCAATGACCACCCAGACTTGCTTCTTACGACTCAAACATTGTTTGAGAAGTACGAAGCTTTGTTGCAACCACAGTTGCGTTACACAGACACTAAGACAGCAGATGCTGGTTTCCAGAACCTTCTGTTCAAGGCTGCTCCTGTAATGTACGATGTGCATTGCACAGCTGGTGTGTTCTACATGCTTAACAGCAAGTACCTCACACTTGTTGGTCACTCAGGCAAGTGGTTCTCACAAACATCATTCATCTCACCAGAAGATGTGGATGCTCGTTACGCACTTATCATGTGCTACGGAAACTTAACTGTCCGTAACCGTGCTAAGCAGGGTAAATTGACAGCTAAGACCGCCTAACCAATCTAACAACTAAGGAGAAAATGATAATGCCACTATTAGCAAATGATACAGACGGTGCGGTAACACGTAAGCGTCTTGAGACATGGGCTGCTCTTCGTGAGAAGGTAACTATTGTTGCCGCTACCGATGCTGCAACCGTTCAAACAGCAGCACAACTTTCTGGTGCGGGTCGTGTAGTTTACACGATGACGCCAACAGCCGGTCGTACTCTGACAACGCCAACAGGTGCACAATTGGGTACGGGCTTTACCGACGAAGCAGTAGGGACCTCGTTTGAGTTCACTGTTGTTAACGTCGCAGCATCTACACACGCAATCACATTGACTGCTGGTGCTTCTGGTGTAACACTTTTGGGTGTTGCAGGAATGGCAACTGTTGCAGCAGCAACATCAGCAACTTTTGTTGGTGTGTTCACTGCAGCAGACACAGTAAGTATCTACCGAAAGTAATTCAATTGTTGAGTGGGGGATAAAAGCCCCCACTCAACTTATAGTTAGGAAAAGTTTAATGGCTATGAAAAAAATGGTTAAAAAACCAGCAAAAAAAGAAACAGGTCAGGATAAATTACAAAGACTTTCTGACACTTATCAATATGCCAACGCATCAAAACGTTCCAATTCGCCAAGTGCTTCAACCAGGTCACGCACATCGGGAATAGCTTTCATGAAGCAACAAAACAAAATGCCTAATGCTCAGGTTTATGCTGTTGGTATGAGTAAAAGAGACAGAATGATGGACGCGGCAGGTATAAAAACTGGTGTTAAATTTGTAAGTCCAGATAAACCTTTTGACAAAAATTACACCGTAACAAAAAAACCGATGAGTGGCGGTAGAGGTGGAAATCCTAAAACTGTTACAAAATCTAAAGGTCGTAATAAGTATTAATTCGTAGTTTGGGGTGCACCTCAAGTAACGAAAAGGACAAGTAGTGATGAATAACGCACAACTGTCTGGCGCATATTACGGAGTACCTGTTCAAGGTATCCGACCTGCTGCCGAAACTCCAGGTTCACGCTTGGCATCACCTAGTGGCCCATATCTAGGGCGAGGCAATTTCTGTTCAGCCAATGACGATACCTGCACGGGCCGTAAGGCTAAAGGCACAGATTTGTGCATGGGACATCTACGAAGCGCAGGTGAAGCCTAATGGCAATGAGCCTTACTAATGTTCGGCTCATGGTTCGTAACATCTCGGACCTAGATACTACGGACCTACCTAACTCGGTTCTTGACGATTTTGTCAAAGAGGCGTTTCAGCGCATCATTGTGCTTGAACGCCGTTGGCCTAAGTATCAAGAAACATATACGTTTAATACGGTTGCTAATCAACGTGCGTACACAATTGCGACTATTGGTGACATTCGAGAGGTTATTTCACTTGTAGACACTTCTACTTCTGGTAGTCGTTTGACGATGATTCCTTATGATAACGCTGAGGAAATATGGCTGGGTAATACAGATGTTGCTAGCCGCCCATACTTTTATGCTTTGTGGGATGGTCAGTTGCATTTGTATGCCAAGCCTGATGCTGTGTACCCAATTACGGTACGAGCGTACCGTAATCCTGTTTACACATGGTTAACATCTATTACGCAAACAATTGATTGCGACGAATGGTTCCATATCCTGCTTGTGTATTTTGTGCTTTCGCGCGTGTACCAGCGTCAGGAAGACCCCGAGCTTTCTCAAATGTACCTAAAGTCATTTGAGGAAGGCGTTGCTATGGCACGTCGAGACTTAATGAAGACACCTAGCGCACGACCAATGTTGCTTTCTGGTGGGAGACAGTATCCTACTATGCGTCGTTGGTTGCAAACACTTGGTGCAACTCTAGGTACTTAATGAGTCAAATAATCCTTGAACGTTACGACGACTTTACTGGTGGCTTGAACCTTCGAGCCGACCAGTTTCAATTAGCTCGTAATGAGTCACCTGACATGTTAAATGTTGAGATTGACCCTAGAGGTGGTGTATTTAGTCGTGGTGCTATGCAACGGTTAAACACAACAGCTGTGGCGGGTACTTGGGCTCCGAATAAATTGCACCCATTTTATGGTGACACTTCAACAGTCATGTTGGCTAATAGTACAAAGGTTTATCGCTCCACTGGCAATGCCTTTACAACGCTTGCTTTCTCATCTGGCAACGACATCGCCACGGCTAACGCCGATGGCGCGTCGTTTGCCAACTGGGGAAATACTTTATATATCAGCACAGGAGCAACAGGAACGGCAGGATACAAATGGACTACGGGTTCTACATACGCAACCGCATTAACAGCATCTGGACCTACATGGCAAGCGTTAGTAAGTCCGGTTGGTGGTTTTATGCCAAAAGCAGAGCACAACATTGTGCACGCAAACAAAATGTTTGTGGCAAACACAAAGGAAAATGGGGTGGCTTACCCTGACCGAGTGCGATGGTCGCACGAAGGTTTACCAGAAGACTGGCTAGAGGATGACTACATTGATGTTAAGGGTGGTGGCAGTGGTGTCAATGCTTTGGCTGTTGTTCAGGGTCAGTTAGTTATTTTCAAAACTAATGCAATCTATTTGTTGGTTGGTACTGAGACTGCAAACTTTTCTGTTGTTGAATTAACTTCACATCTTGGTACATCTAGTCGAAATAGTATTGCTGTTGCTGAGCAGGGAGTGTTTTTTTATTCAACTCCAGAAGGTTTGTTTTACTACAACGGTTCTTCAGTTGAGGACATTTATGCACCGATACGCCCTGTTGTTCTTGACAAAAAACTTAGTACTTTAAGCACAGAACCATTTAGTGTTTCTTATGTTGGTCGTCGTGTTTGGTTGGCGTTGCCGTATGACGAAGAAAACGCAGCAACTGCCCCAACTGCTAATTTTGTTTTTGACCCAACTATTGGGGCAAAAGGTTCGTACATGCAGTTTGCTACTCATGATAGCAAAGGTGTCATTGGTGGCATAGATTGGACTGATTCAAACAACGACAACTATCGTTTGTTTATTCATCCAACACAAGCTTATGTGCTTAAGGTCGATTTGTATGATGAGGAAAAAGACAACATAACTGGTACTGCAACTGGTTTTATTTCTTACTACAGAACTGGTTGGGTTGACGGTAAGACTTATGCTCAAAAGAAAATGTTTCGTAGACCAGACATTGCTTTTAAACAAGTTGATACAGCACGTCTTGTTAATGTAAAAGTGTTTCACAATTATGAAGAGTCTTCTGGTTCGGAACGCAAACAGTTTGACGCATCGTTGGGTGCTTCTAGTAGTGGCATGTTGTGGGGTAGTGGTAACTGGGGTAGTGGTTTGTGGGGCAAGAAATCAATTGGTGTGCAGGTCATAAATGGCTCAACTCTTGGGTTGGCTCGTTCTATCCAATTATTGTTTACTGGCCCTGTTGGTAATGACTGGGGTTTTGACTCTATCGCTTATAAATATAACAACCGAAAGTTGACAGGCTAATGGCTCTTACCGTACCGTATACATTTACTACCGCAACTGTTGCTGAGGCAGGTGAAGTTAATAGTAACTTCACCGCCGTCAAGAACTTTGTTGATGCACTTCAAACTGGTGTCAACATTAATACTGACGCAATTATTACAGCCAAAATTGCAGACGATGCTGTTACTACAGCTAAAATTGCAAACAACGCCGTAACAGCAACAAAGCTTGCACATACAGCTGTTACTCCTGGTTCGTACACAACAGCAAGTATTACGGTTGACCAGCAGGGTCGTATTACTGCGGCAGCTAATGGTACTAGTGGTGTTGCTGGTGACAGCGACCAATTGGTTTTGGGTTCGCAGGTGTTTGGCTGATGACAGTTTGGACTCCACCACAAATCAATGCTTTGAAGACTACTGATGCACGTACTTTGCAGCAAATCTTTTTTTCGTTATCTCAAGAGCTTGGCAAAATGGGTAAAGAGATTGAGCAACTAAAAGTTGATGTAAGCAAGAACGATAGACAACAATATCAAAGGATTAAGTAATGGCATTTTTTAACCCTGCTGATTACGAAGCTCGTAGACGAACCGCAACACAATCTTTTGGTGCTACTGGCGCAATGAATGCGTACGCTAATTTTCTTTCACAACAACGTGGTACGCGCGAAAGAACAAACATGATGGAGCAGTACGACAAAGCACAGCCGCAAATTACGGCTGGTTATGCTCGGCGTGGACTCCAAGGCCCCAATGTGCAATCAGGAATATTTGCTCGTGGTTTGCAAGACTTTGCAAAACAACGAGCTCAAGGTTTACAACAGTTTGACCAAGGACAAATGGACTCAAACCGTATGTATGATTTAACAGAGGCACAACGACTTGAAGCATTTAGAAACCAAATGGCTGATATGGAATCGGAGAAAGCACAAACTATTGCCGATTCGGCACGTCAGTTATTTGCTAATAGGGTGGGAGCAATCTAATGGCTTTAGGAGTAACTAAATATAATCCACTTGCGCAAGACCCGGATTATCCACAAACACCATCTAGTGTTAAGAGTGCTTCGGCAATTACGAATCCTACAAATTCTGGTAGTTTGACGGCTGTTACGAGTCAATTTCCGTCTATGCCAATACCGGGCCAAGTCGTATACGATGCAAATGGTATTGCGATACCAGATTTAGCAGCCAAAACACGAGGCGCATATGAATTGGGATTGGGACAAAATGATACACTGTCTCAAGCTTGGTACAATATCGACCCAACAAAAACTCAATTTGGTGGCGCAACTACACCAAAACCAGTTGTGAGTTCTACAAAAACTGGTGGTACTGGTGGTACTGGCGGTACTGGCGGCATGACCGCAACAGAGGCATTGGCTTTAGCTAAATTTAATTATGACAAACAACAAGATGCCCAAAAACTTGGTGGTCTCCAAAACTACTATGATTCTGGTGCTGTCAATACAGGTTTTGACAAACTTTTGGCAATGATTGGCGAACAAGGCAAAACATCCGAAGCCGCCGTAAGTGGTGCTTACGACAAAGCAATAACAAATCTTAATCAAGGTTATGATGCTGCTAAAGATTTGGGAGATTCTGGATATGCCGCCTTAAACGCCTATCTAGGGGCAAATCAAAACGACCCCTATGCCGGAATGCAAGCAACCGTAGGTAGCGCTCCAGATGCCCTCACACAGTACCTAGGCGCGTATGGCGTGTCCGACAAGCCAGTGCAGGGACAAATACAGGCTGACCAATTACAGGCCCAACAAGGAGCTGGTAACTATCAGAACCTTATTAACTTACTTAGTTCTGTTGCCCAGAGTGGCGCTTCGTCGCGTGGCGCCGAAAGCGCTATGGGACAAAACTTGTTTAATACAACTCTTGGACAAGAACGTGCTGGATACAGAACTAAAGCTGAGATGGCACAAGCTGACGCTATGCGACAAATTCAAGAAGCAATGTATCAACAAAGAATGGCTCAAGAAAGCGCACGCAATTCTCAATTGCAACAATTAGCACAAGCTTTAGCTGCGGCTGGTGGTCAAACTGGTAGCGGTGGAGTAGCACCTGCAGCATCTGCAGCACCTTTTGTGCCAACTCAAACAGTCGTGCCACCCACATCAGAAGATGGAAGAACAGCTCAACAAATTCAATATGGAAATCTTATTAGAAATGCGCCCGGTCAAAACACTGATGATTTACTTCAAGCGCTTAATGCTCGTCGTGGTTACTAGGGTAACGAAAGGAATATAGATTGTGAGCAATGTCGGTATAGACGAACAGCAATTCAATGCAATTAGTGCATTTTTAAAGTCGTTACGAAGTGGAAACAGTTTAAATGCTTCTGATTTAAATATGCTCAATAATGACATATTGGGTGTATTCAGCAATACATATACGCCAAAATATATTGGTAAAACACCAGAACAACTTATGAGCGACCATGCTCCTGATTTTTTTACAGTCAATCAAACTGGCGACCAAATGCTTATGGATATTGCCTCTGATATTGCTAACGGTAATGATATTTGGACTGTTAAACAAAATATAAAAAACATACTTGCTCAACAGCCAGTTGGTACAAACGACATTCAAACCTCGGAATACCTTCAACAAGCCGACATGTATTACAACCAATGGAATTCATACAAAAAAGCCGAACGAGAAGACGCTCAATTCAAGATAGACAATGACCCTTTTCGTAAAAATGGTTTACCAGGTTTTGACGAAACATACGACCCACAACAAGTATTTGCTGGCGATTTTGAAAAGACGGCACAAAGATTTCAAGATGCACGAAAAGCCAAAGATGCCCAAAAACAATTGTTGGCACCAAAAACAAATACTTCAGAGGGTGGAATTCGTGTTAATCCAGATAACCCTAAATATAATCCAGAAAATTATTTAAATACTGACATTAAAGATGGTGGACTAATCGATGCTATTCAAGGTGACAAACAAAATATAACAGATAAAGATTTTTTGAAACAAATTAAAGATATTGACAAAAGAGTTAAAATGATTTTGGATAATGAGCAATATGCCGCAACATATTATCGTTCTCCGGGATTAACCGCACAAAAACTTGCGGCTTCATTGAAGGAACAATTAAATCGTGGTTTAAGTACTGGATTAGACCCTCTTCGGGGTGGAACAGGCAAAGAACGTAGTCGACCATATACCGCAAACGAAAAAGCTGCTATTCAGCAATATATTTCTTCATTGGAGCAAGGAACGCCAGCTACAACAAAAACAACTGTTGCTTCATCCAAAACTCCAGAAGGTTTAAAAATGGCTCAACAGGCTTTACAAAATCCAGTTGACAAAAAAACATCAGCCCAAAAAGGTGTAGCTGCTTCTGGCTTAAGTTCAGAATACGAGGGTTCTGTTAAACAAGCCATGATTGATATTCTTGCAAATAAACTTGCGACAGAGGGAAGAACGCCACTAAAAGATGCATTGACCGCGCGTGGTTTAGTTGCTTCGTCGGCAAACACATCTAAAACCAAAGCTGGAAAAAATTATACAGTTAAAGGTTCTCAAGTAGTTCCAATGGGCAAATAATGGCGGCAAACGACAATAGTAAGCTTTATCAACAATTGGCCGCATTAAATACTCGTCCACAAAATGCTGTTGTGCCATCTCGGTCAAATGCTCTTGATTTTCGAGATGCCACAATTAGGGCGATGCAATCTGCGCCCGGCTTATCGGAAAGACTTAAATTAATTTCGCAAGGTGCACCGCCTAAACCAAGTGGTGCCCTTGGCACACTTGGCAGCTTGGCTGTTAATAATCCTCTTACTAAAGGCATACTTGGTGGTTTAACCGCAATAGACATTCCTCGACGTGCGGTAATATCTGGTATTAAAGAATTTAAAGATGCTGTTGATAATAATCCAAATACAAAAGCAAGTTTTACTGATTATAGAAGTCAGGTAGCAGACCCAACTTTTGGTTTTGGAAGAGTAATGCCAATGGGTGGATGGGGCGGTCGTGTTGTTGGTTTGTTTGGCGATTTAATATTTGACCCAATTAACTGGGCAACACTTGGTGGAGCAATTTTAAAAAAATCTGTTGTAAAAACAGGAGAGTTTGCTGCAAGTACCGCAGCAAAAGAATTAGCCGAATTAAGTTCGGAAGAACTTATTGCTGGTGGCTTCAATCAATTAGCAGACAAAGTTATTGCTACTTCTGCAACTGAAGCTGGTAAAACAACTAATTTGCGCAAGTTTTTGGGTGTTAAGAAAATTCAAGGAAGAGCTGGTAATGAGGCTTTGGCTTCTGGTGCAGCAAAACTTGGTGCTACTAATAGCGAAGTTGCTGAAATTTTGGCACGCGGGCGAAACGCTGTGCCTGAACCAATTGTTAAATTAATGGGATTAAATGACTATGGTATTTATTATTTTGGTTCAAGAATTAAAGTGCCGTTTAGTGGAACAATAGGACAGGGGCTTGCGGCTGGACTCACAAAAGGTCGATTGGGCATTTTGTCTACAAGACCCGGTGAGTATTTGGCAAGAATGGCTACACCTAACGGAGTTGCTGGTGGCATGTCTTTGCGAGATATTCGATTTGCCGGTAGAGCTGGAAAAGAATTTCCAAGTGGCTTAACTCCCAAAATGGGCTTAGCCATTTTGGATGGAGAAAAAGCTATGCGTGCAGCTAAGGGAATAGCCGCACGAGACGCTGCAAAACTTATTGGAGACACATTAAATCATCCAGATGTTAAAGCCGAAGCCGATGTAATATACAAATTTTTAGATACTGATGTAATACCACCGAATATTAGCGATAGACAAAAACGTGCTATTGACATAATTCAAAATGCCACAAATCAACTGTATAGAAACATTGAGTCTAATGGAAAAGCTGTTGACGTTAATTTTAAGATAGCTAAATGGCGTGAGCGTTATTTTCCTCACAAACTGACAGCTGCTGCTCAGAAATACTTAGAGGGCACAGCTTCAAAACGAGTTGAAGACATTAGACAGTATCTTAAAGTAGACCACTCAAATATCGGTGGTTCTTTTGAGTCGCGCAACCTTGAAGCATTAGTTAAGTCTGGTAAAAAAGATGTTGATTGGTTTGGGACAATTTTAACCGAACAACATATTGCTGGCGGAATTGAGACCCTAAACGAGCTTGCTCGAAATGGTGGATTTAAAGGTGATTTTTTTGAAACAAATATTAATCGAGCCCTTACTTCATATTTAGAAAACTATACAGAGGGTCTTGGCACAATTGCTTTTTATCGAAGCCTAAAAGAAGCCGGTAGCGACATTGGTGGAATGGCCGTTAGTCGTGGCATGATTACCAAAGAAGCGCTTGATGGTATTGTTAGCGCACCCGAACAAGCTCACAGGTTATTAATTTCTACAATGATGGCAGCTAAAGAAAATGCTAAAAAATACATAGATGCGGTTATTAAAGAAGCTCAGACCGATTTAAAAACTCAACAAAAAGTTGCAAATGTTACGACTGATGAACTTGTCAATATTCTTGATACTGGGGTACGAGAAACAAAAATTCAGGCTGGTAGAACCGCTGATGCGGCTGTGCAAAAAACCACACTTGACAACTTGGCTAAAGCAAGAGAAACATTTGCTTTACAAAAAGCAAATGTAATAAAGAATTATTTAGCTCTTGCTAATCAATTTGAAAAAGCTTCTTTTATTGCCGAAGAACTTGGTGCTCGACATACAAATCTTGCAGGTGCTCTTGACCAAATGGACGCACGATTACGACTGTACGCCGATTCTATTGTAGATTATGGCACAAACTACGAAGCCAAAATGCAAATGGCTAAAGATTTAGAAATTTTAAATAACACAATAGACATCAATATTAGAGAAGTTCAATCAACAATTGACAACTTGGGTCAACATACACACGAATTTGTCAATGACGCAATTGGCGGCATTGTGGATTATGCACTAGGTACTGGTAAGGATTATTCAACTATTGTACGCAACTTAAACGATATATCTTCGTATGGAAGAATTATTGGTGGCGTAAATGCCGCTGGTGGGAAACGTGGAATTGCCGAAGGACTTGGTGCTACAAATATTCGAGCTCTTTTAAACGCACAGAAAAAAGCCGTACCTATTGGTTCGGCATTAGATGTAGCGCAACATGATGCCTGGGTTGAAGTAAAAGATTTATTAAACCTAAGCGAAGCAAAAAGAGCAACTCTTCAAAAATTAACAAGAGATGATGTATTGGAAATATTAACTCGCGCTGGGTCATCTACAGACGCCAACGATGTTGGCGCTGTTAAAGAATCTATTGCTTGGATTTTTGTGCGCTCACAATTAGATAACCCCAATTTTGCTAAAGATTTATTAGATAATCCAACCAAAAGTTTTGAAACAATTAAAAGAATTCTTAAATCTGCCGAAATTCAAGAAAGATATGCTGCAACTTTTGTATTAGAAGTTTTTGACCCAAAAACCGAAATGATGGTTATAAAAAATATTAAAGACCTACCTCCAGAATTGCAAAAAGCTGGACGAGTTATTGAACTATATGACGCAATTGATAATTTAGAAAAACAAGCAGCTCAAGTTAATGAACACTTAACCCGCGTTCCAGACACACGCAGCAATGTTATTGCGGCATCAATGGATGACGCATTTGGCGATGTTTTTACAAGTTTACCACCAAATACGCCAATAAATGGTAAAGCTTGGCCAGTCATTATAGACCATTTAAAAACTATATATTCCGAAGTAGACCATGGGATGCCTGAGCTAGAACAATACATTACGCGATTAGAAGCATTTACTAAATTACCTAATCAAGAAATGACCTATGACGAGTTGATGGGAGACATTCGAAGTAGGTTTGGATTGGGTGTGCCCACTTCCGAAAGAGGTAGCGCTCAATTCAGTATGCAAGATTTGCGTTTAAGCGCACAAGAACGTGCACTATACCCATCAAGTGACGAGTTTGAATCATTTAGACCTCGCATTCTTCGCAAACAAAAAAATGTATTAACAGAGTTGGAAACTGCCAGAACAGAACTAAAAACAGTTACTAATAAATTGACGACAACCCAAAAAGAAGAATTAGCAATAGTTTTGGGGAACGTTGCAAAAGATTCTGTTGAAGGAAGTATATCCGAACAGTCAATGGCACTTGCTCGGGCAACTACGGATTTATACCTAGAACAAGAATCAATGTATGTATTACATGCTGCAAATAAAGAATTGTCCCAAGTGGGACAATCTTTAACCCCACAAGGACACGCACAGTTAATGAACTTAACTCATCAAAGATTTGCTGCCACAAACGAAGCACATTTAGTTAAGTTAAATACTGCTAAAGAGTTGTTACATAAAGTTGCTCAAAATGTTATGAATTCTGGAAAATCTGGTGTTGATTTTAAATTACAATTACAACAAGAACTTAAAGACCTTTTAAAAAATCCCGAAACAAAAGACCTTATTGAAGAATTATTTCCCGGTATTGCTTTACATATGCGCGTTAAGGCCCTTGCTCCCGAAGCATTACTTCTTAGCGGAACAAAATCTTATCAAAATGAATTAAATATTCTTGCTGACACCGAACTTAGATATTTTGGTGTTTCTGGTTCTCAGTCTCTTGGTGGCGCTGGCACTATTGACTATGCTGCTCCTGGTTTTGTTTTAGACGAAACAACAGTAAGAGATTTGGAATCAGGAAGAAGATTACAAGAATCAACTATGGGTTCTCAGGGTTTACAAAAACAAGGTATTTTGGACAAACTTTATAACAAAAAACATACTGCCACCACAACTTATATTGAAAATTTAAAGAAAAAATTAAACCTATCTAAAGTTTTAACCGAAGAACAAAAGAAAAATGCTCGTTATGAACTTGACATTTTGCAAGGAAGACTTAACGAGGTACACGCAGGAGTAATGGCAGATGCAAAAGCAACTAAAGAACTTTCAGCAAGAAGTGGTGGAAGTTCTCGCTTGCGAACAATACAACAACGAGCAAGGGGTAATGCTCGTGGAAATTTTGATGTTAATAGCATTGAGCGAATAGTAGCAAAAGCATTAGATAGCAACAATACTTCACCACGACCAGTAAAAGAGTTTTTTGCAGCATTGTTTGGTGGAGATGACTTTAAAGTTCCTACTGTTCGAGGCTCAGAAGCTCGTAGGCTAGAAGGTCTTAGTTTCTCTGTTGTGCGACCCGAAGATTCTTATTTTGGTAGAAACATTCAAATAGCCACTGAGGCACGCGATACTGCCAGTAAACGGTTGTATTCTACAAATCCAACCGAAGCAGAAGCAATGTTGCATAAAGCTGATTATGTAAAATTTTTACAAGATGAATTAACTAAATTGGAAGAAGCAATTAAGGATAGACCCGAAGCATTTAAACTTCTTCAACAAGCAAATAAAGACTTGGATAGAGCAGAAAAAGCTGCTGGTGGAGTGTATAACGAACAAACACGACAGTGGGAAGGTGGACTATCTTACACTGACCGCGTAAATTATCTTGATAATTTAGCAGTAATAGCTGGAGAGACTTTTCCTAATCAAAGAGTGTTAAACGCTGAAACTGGAAAATGGGAAATTAAACGAATACCTGGAACCACCAAAAAAAATGCTTCTGGTTTATTGCCAGAAATAGGTGCTCCATATAGTCAACCAGCTCAGTACGGTCCGGCTTTGGCATCAAAGCAAATGTCTTTGGTTCAGGGCTTGCCAATCCCCGAAAAATCATTTACTCCTAAAGAACTTGAATTATTGAAGAAACATAAACTGGCAACAATTTTGCATGACAGGTTTATTTCTCAAGATGAATATGGTTTTGCTTTGAGGGCACAACAGGAATATAAGTTCAAAGACCAGTTGGCTGAAGTTGATTTAACAAAAGTTGACTGGACGGTTAATGGTGACACAACAAATGCTATGTCGTGGGATAGAAAACTTGAACAAACAATTTCAAAATCTATAGCAGCTGATGGTGGACTTGAGCCATTTACAAATTCCGATACAATTTTTGAAACAACTGCAACACCATTTGCAAAAAATATAAATACGCTTAAAAGTCCATTTGACAAAGACATTGGTACTTTAATTGGTCGAATGAATGATACAAATCGTCCTAGTTTGATTTTTATAAATCAACAAGATGGTCGTGAAATTTATCTTAGGGTAGCTAGAGAACAAGATGGAACGCCTTTAGGTTATTTAGAAAAAGCAATTCACGACCCCAACGGTGGACCATTATCCAGCGTTGGTACAGCAACACAAAATGCTCCAGCACCGCCAAATACGGAATGGGTTGCAATACCAAAAATTAATCCATCAACTGGCGAAATATATCCAAACGAATTTACCTACACTTTGCAAACTAAAGTTGGCCCTGCTGTGCCTTCCGATACGCCGTGGCAAGAACAGATTCTTTCAAGAAATAGTGTTCGTTGGGAACCTTGGGACTATCGCAGCGAACAAATAAAAATTATTGAACCACGCGAAGTTGCGCAAGAAAATACAAATGTTATGCGGAAGAAAGAACTACAGCTTAATGACGCGGGCGGTAACGGCACCGTGTTTGACCCCGAAGAAGTTTGGATTAAGCACAATCCAGCCAAACTAGCAAGCGGAGATTCTCTTGTTGCTTCAAACATAGTAAACCCTCCGTATTACACAAAAATGTCACGATACATTAGTGCCGAAATGCCACCTGAACCAATACTGGACCACCTTGGCAATCCAATGAGATTTTCTGCAGTAGAACAAGAAGCTCTTCATGAAAATTTTACAAACCCAATATACAACATTGTGCGGAATCCCAACAAACAAGTTTACTCAAAAGAAGTAATGCGTTTGCAAGATATTATTACAACAAAATCTGCAGCAATTGTTGACATACAAAAAACAATTGACGGAAGTCTTCGAGGTCGAATTGGCAACAGTTCAGCTGAGCAGGTGCGACAAACTCAAAAAAGAATTTTATCAACCTTTAAAGAAGACATTAAAGATGCTGAAGACAGTTTACAAAAGTTACTACATGCTGCGGAAGTCTGGGATTCCAGAACTTCCGCTAATCAAAAAGTAGCAAGTTTGTATAATTCTTTTGATAAGGGAACATTTGGAAAAGAAACTGGAATAAATAGTGGTACTCAAAAACCACATAATGCAATTAAAAACTGGTTACAAACGCAGGTAAGTTCAAACCGAAATGTTACTGCGTCTGTTTCCGATGCCGTTAAAAAGGGTCGACAAACTATTGGTAAGGAACTTTGGGACAAAAGTGGATACAGTAAAGTAGTTAATGAAGCTAATAGTTTGGCAAAAAATGTTGAAATAAGTATTTCGCAGTGGGCTGACCAAGATGCTCAAGTTGTTACTAATTTAATTCGAGCCAAAGAAAAAATACGCAATGTTGGTGAATTAAATGGTTTAACTGCTGACATGAAAAAAGCGTCATTGCAAAACGAACTTCAACAAAATGGAGTAACGTTTGGCAAACAAGAAATACCAATAAATACTATTTCTAATCCATTGGAACAAACTCCATCTGGTTCAAATATTCCAAGTCTTTCAACCAACACAACCTACGCACCAACAACAGCTAATGCTCCGGCCACGATGGCACAGTTGCGAACAGGTGTTGCTGACGTTTCGGGTAGGGTAACAGCCGACCTAGAACGTGGACCTTTTGTTCAGCCAGCAGCAGTTTCTCGTGAAGAGATGCTTTCGCAAAGTAGACAACAATTACAAGATTTACAGCTTGGCCCAGAAGCTCAGCAAGCATCGCAGATGCAGGCTGACCTTGGTTGGGCAGAGTTTGTCAATCAAGATGTTTTACAAGCTGGAAAAAATTTATCAAAAGAGCGAGCTGCGGTAGCTAGAGACTTGGAAAAGTCCGGCAAGGGTCTTGATAAAGCACAAGCTCTAGTGGCTAAGTTGGCAGAAGACCTAGGACCCGACCCGTACATAAGTAGTCCTTTGGCTAGACGAGCGAGGGATTTGGGAATTATTTCAAATCCAATGACCGCCCAGGAAACGGTGTTGCAAAATGCACAAAAGGCTTACGATATTTCAAGCTTCCTGCATACTGGCGATGACATTGCAGGCGCTTTAGAGAAAATAGATTCTATTCAAAAAGTTATTGCACTTGGCACAAAAGCAAAAGGCAGTTTAAAGTCTCTTAAAAACGTGGCAGATTATCCTGCTTTTGCTACAGAATTTAATATCTTTCACGAAGAAGCTACTAAGTATTTGAAACTTGTTTCAAATCCTCAAGTAGATGAAAAAATTCGTGAACAAGCTATTAAATGGGTTGAATCAAATACTGCATACTTTAAACAAGTTGCAAACATGAGCGAAGCAGAGCGTTTAGCAAAAACCGTAGCAGGCTTAAAAGCTGCTAATTACGCAGACCCAAAAACAGGAGAAATTAAAGAGGGCAAATTGGTTGGAGATAATGCTTTGCTTTATCGACAACTTAACGGCGCCATGTTGCAACACTTTGATGACGGAATGGTTCGTTTGGGTAAACAATTTCCTAACATTCAAGTTGCTGAACCAATTGCAGAATTTGTGCAAAACGTGCACAGATTGCAAGAACCAGCAGTTGCTATGGAGTTGAATCGTTTCTTGGGAGAATACACAAAGTTTTTTAAAGCGTACGCTACATTGAGCCCTGGTTTCCATGTAAGAAACTCTATATCAAACGGCTTTATGTTGTTTGCCGCCGGTGGAAATCCTAAATATTTGATGGAAGGTTTCCAAATGTCTCGAAGCTTGAATGAAGCTTCGAAGTCTGGCAAGAGTGTTGAAGAATGGATTTTGTCATTGCCTTACGACAGGCGAGCAGAAGCTCGGATTGGTGTGCGTGCAAGCGCTGCCTCCGGTGGTGGTAACGCTTCTGACAACTTGCGCCAACTTTATATGTCTGGAAGGTCTGTAAACAATCCACTTACTCGTGCAAGTAAATCTTTGGGACAATGGATTGAGGGTCATTCGCGATTTATGTTGGCATACGATGGCGCTAGACAGGGTATGGACTTTAACACTAGTGCGGCAAGAGTTCAGCGTTTCTTAATTGATTATGAAGATGTTTCTACCTTGGATAAATCCTTGCGTCAAATTATTCCATTCTGGATGTGGACTTCACGCAACTTGCCAATGCAGGTTCAAAACATTTGGTTGAATCCACGCGCCTACAATATCTATGGGAATATCAAACGAAACTTTACCGACCAATCTCAAGAGCAAGATGTTGTGCCTGTTTGGATGAAAGAAATGGGTGCGTGGAAGTTGCCTTTTGGAAACAATCTTTATGCATCTCCAGATTTAGGTTTTAATAGAATTCAATCTGACGTTAATATGTTGCAAGACCCAGCAAGATTTTTATCAAATGTTAACCCATTGATTCGTTTACCAATTGAATTAACTGGAGAACGACAGTTGTTTAGCAACAAACGATTCTCTAAAACACCAGTCGAAGTTAATGGTGGTGCAGGCGCGGCACTTCAACCTTTAATGGAGTTGCTTGGTTATGGTCAAACTGGACCCACTGGCAAGAAGTTTGTTGACGATAAAGCATTTTATGCTTTGCGCAACATTCTACCAATGTTGTCTAGAAGTGAATCTTTAAATCCGTCAATTGGAACTAACCCAGATTCACCAAATCCATTGTATGGACTTCTTGGATTGCCTATGCGAGAAAACAATCAACAGATGCAAAATAACGAATTAATGCGAAGAATGTTTGAAATGCAAAGTGCTGTTCAAAACAATAAAGCGTTAGGTGGACAACCATGAGAGCAAAAAAAGTATACACAGGTAACAGCGATGGAGTTGGACCGGGCGAACGACCTGGCTTAACCGAACTAATTAAACATCTTGTTTACTTTAGTGAAGGTGCGTTGTGGAACAACGGCACCTTCGTGGTTAGACCTATGAGGGGGTCAGAGAGTTTGTCTGTGCACGCTACGGGACGTGCGGTAGACCTAAGTTATCGTAAGACGCCAACTAAAGGGCGACGTGATGGGCGCAAGATGGCAGAGCACATGGCAGACTTTATGGTTCGTCATTCAGACGAACTAGGTATTGAGATGATACTTGACTATTATCCAAAACCGTTTGGTCGAGGATACAAGTGGACTCGGGGCACTTGGGAGAACTACACCAAGATGACGATACATGGTGCGCCAGATGGTGACTGGCTTCATGTGGAACTTAGTCCGCTTTTATCGGATTCCAAGGTGAAGGTTCGGGAAGCGTTTCTGAAACTGTTTCCTCAGGATTCAAAAAGCAAGTAATTTCAGGGCGTTGAGCAAACTTGCCATTTAAGTATTCTTCAAAGTGTCCTGCATCTCCATATAGCTTTTGTGCTATACCAAGTGTCAATGGTGCAACATAGATAATCATCTCGTGCGGTATCGCCATGATACCGCAGAAGTTACTACCGTCTTGGTCAATTGTGGACGCAACATGCAGATAGTTGTTTTGGTCGTGCACAATATAGCCAATGCTGACATTGGGTGTTTCCGGCTTAGGTGAATAACTATCTAGGTTCATCCATTCGTCTTCCGAATACGCATCTGTCCATAGTACGATTACTGGTTTCATATTGTATTACTCCATATCATTCATAGGGGTTAATGTCTTCTTGAACCAAATGTTGCTCAACTGCTTCAATAAAAGAATCCATGAATTGAACAATGTGCATCCAATCCTTGATACTCCCATGTTTGCCTCTAGCGTATGAACGGCAAAGCTTAATCGCGCTGTCGTTGCTTGCACTAAGTACGATATTGACTCCATTGTTTAAGTTGCGCTCAACTGCTTCTGCGCTAATTTCCATTTCCTCAATTTGATTAGCTGGAATAATGTCGTATATCCAATCGGGAGTACCATTGGAATTCTCATTAGCCATGACTCCCCAATTCCAAATTGAACGTTTCGTCGTGAAGCATCAGGGCTATTACGCAATAACCTACGATGTCTCGCAGTGTGTCAACTGCAGATTCATTTCGTGCTTGCTTTGACTTAAGGTTAATCAACCTTTCAACTTTGTCAGACAACCGAACAAGAACACCCTTCATTCCAAACGCTGTTATGTTGCCATGTCCGTAGTCGTGTTGTTTTGATGCCAGCAGTGTTGCCATCTCGCCAGAGTCCCACTCGTTGTTGAGGCGCAAGTCTTCGACTGCCTGAATAGCAATCTCTGTCCACAGTAGCGATACGGGTGCTTCATCTTGTTCAAATAAACATATTCGCCCAGATGTAATTAGCCGTTGTAGTTTGTCGGTGTCTACTTCTTTTGACTCTGTTCCGAGTGATGCAATATGCATCACCCATTGTGTCGCTGATTGGTCCCATGTGTTAACCACTCTGACCTTCTTTCTGATTAGGGGGTGCATTGTTAGTAGTTGTTGCAGTCTAGCATAGGCATTGTTTTTTAAACGCCATGCGTGTGGCTTGGAAACGCCAAGGCGTTTGCCAAGCTCATCAAAGGAGATAAACTCGCTGTTCACTGCGTTTACAATGAATTGGTCTTGCTCGCTAAGTTGCTCAATGCAGATGGCGACAGCTTCTCGTAACGGCTGTAGTTCCTCAACCGACTCTTCCACCACATCAGATATTGAAAGCATCAACGCTTCCATCATCGTCTGTGGACGCTGTTTATTTAGATAAGAGGTGATGAAGACATTGTTGTCTTGTGGTATGTCACTCTTCGACATTGCCATCGTGTGCGGAGTCGTAAAGAAGTGGCATCACTTCTTCAGGTAACAACAAATAACCTCTCGCTGGGTTATTGCTGCCCTCCGCAAACAATCTTATTCTTGATTTAGGTAACGAACTAATATAACGCTTCAATCTGTCGGTTGATATAACAATCATTGCTTGATTCATAGTATACACATAAACCCACCACTGTGCCTCTGTTACCATTAGTCCAGAGTCTTTCCAGCCGTGCTGACGAGGGTTCTGAGCCACCTCTACCACCATTTTGCCATTGCGGTAACGGTCAGACTTAACCTCAAACGAGCCGTTAACAATTCCCTGCAGGAATCGCTTAACTTGGTCTTCGCCCTTCTTGCCAAAAGCCAAGTCGGTTTTGAAGTTATATTTGCCCGTAGCCGGTATATCCCATCTAGATTCTTTCATAACTTCCTCAATTCCAAACTGACAATTTGTTTGTCATCTGTGTAAGCTACACCATTTAACCCGTCAAGAACCGACTTAGCGTAGTTGTCAATATCGCCACGCAGTTTTGATGGATTGCTCTTGTTCCGCATTGACCGAATAGTTATCTCGGTTTTGTCGTTATCAAATATTAAGGTGACATGAAGTGGGCCTTCGGCAAACATCACACCTGAATACGCTTGTGCAATACTGTCTTCGTACTCTTTGGTTTCCTTCGGCGTATACGCACGACCTGAACGAGTCATGCGTGGGCGCTGTTTAGACTTGGGTCTAAAGTTAAAGATTTGTTTGTGAATCATTCGCCGTACACATCAGCAACCATCTTACTCAAATGCACCTCCGCGTCTCCTCTGTCATAGAACTTTCCCCACCGCATATCTGCTGTGAGAAGAATACTATATGTAAGTTCGGCGGTGAGTCCGTCTTCTCGCAATCGGTGTGCGAGTTTGAATAGCGTGGTTGAACGGTCACTGCCAGCCACTGGTCCGCGAGTCAACATGGCAAGCGAATATGGAGACACCAAGGTTGACGCAATCTCAATCGGAATAGCGGAACCAAAGCCTTCAAGTTTCGCTGGCTTCTTTGGTACATACATCTCGGCTAACGGTCGTAGCTCTTCCTCGGTTGTCCGATGCTGTAATGCTTCCGTAACAAACGTTTCAAGCGTGGCTTGGCTGTGGTCGCCGTCCATGATGTAGCGAGTTGATGCTGGCTCAAATAGATATCCGGGGTAAGGTAGTCGCACATAGTTCCCATAGCCCAAAGACTGTTCTTGCTTCGGATTGATTTCTTTGGCTGGAACTTTTGCAACATTGTGAGCAGCTAATAATGCTCTACGCATTATCCACGCAGGCATTGGCTCTGCAGCAAATACCCAAACATGAAATCCCTTAACTGTGCGCTCAACCCAACTTGTAATATTCTTTAACTTGAGAGCCAACTGTATGTTGCGTGCTTGGTCTAGGACATCAACATCGATGTCCGAGCATCCCCACGAAACTGTGTCTGTATCGCACAAGGGGTAGATTCCAATATATTCTTGACCCCACAAGTGCTTTGTGAACCGTGACTCATCAACAACTCCTTTGACACAACCACCCTCCCAAGAGCCGTACACATCTGTACGGCCTTGGAACAGGGTTGCAAATCCTTTTACGATGTCATCCACGAGAACTCCTTAAGTACTGCTCAGGTAAATCTCCAAACTGTAACGGAGTAAGACGACCAGTAGCCAAGTCTATTTCAAAATCAATATCATCTACTAGTTGTCCTGCTGGGCGTTTGTTCTTTAAGAGACTTACGGTGATTGTAAATTCGTGTATCTTGGCATCATACCGCAATGAATCTAGACGCTCTAACGAGCGCTCAGAGTGAGTTTTATCTAACTTGAACATCAACTCATTCATCTCGGCCATGATTTGATACTTCTTGCGCCTTACACCAATAACAGAAGTGGCTTGTTGTTCTCCACCAAAAGCACCCGATGACATGGTTAGCTTTGCACCATCTGAACCAGCGTGACGAGATGTTTGATGCAACACCAACAATGGAATGTCGTGTCGTCTACCAAACGATTTCAGAAACACTGCCTTGTCCGGAACTGTCTCCCCTGCCTGCACAAGGTCTAGATAGTCCACGACAAGTAGGTCAGGTATCTGTCCCCACACATCGCATACTTCGTTGTATGCACGCTCCATGTCTAGAGCGGATAGTGGCTGGTCAAATACTGCTAAGTGTGGAAAGTTTTCTTCTGCTGTTTGTCTAAGTAAATCTATTGCTTCTCTATCGTCCATCGCGACGCGACGCTCAAGTTCCCGAGCATCGATGCCATGGTACATACATGTAAGTTTGGTCAGGATTAACTGACGTGGTTCGTCTGGAATAAACATCGCAATGCGTTTGTCACGATTCTGTTGTAGTGAGTGCAGTAGTAGCAATGTCTTGCCACCGTGTGCAAACCCCAACATCATCGCCATCTCGCCTGCGGCAATGCCACGCATCTCTGCGTCTATTAACGGAAGTCCTAAGTGGACTCTCTCTTGCGGGCTCTGTGCCCAACGAACAAAAGAATGAGCCGCCTCGGAAAGCGGCTCATACATTCTGTACTCAGTTGGTGGCACAACGGGAGACGGTGGAGACTCAGGGGTTGCCTGCTTCTCCACCGTATCCCAACCCGCAGATATTTCTTCTGCGGTTAGTTTCATTTATCCTCTAGTCTTTGGAGCCCAGTAGGCTTTTTCACCTTCCACGGCTCTGAACCATGGACGTTTTGCATTTGCTGCTAATCCATCACGGTTGTCATACACCTTGGACACACCATCACGCTTGCACGCTTTGATTAGCCACTCGGGAATGTCGCCGTGTTGCTTTCCAATAATCTGCAACGCCTCGCCAGAGGTAGAAGGGGAACCACTTTCGACTGGCGTTGCATTAAATGTATTCTTGACCATCTCGTACACATTTGCTTTTGGCTGTGCGTCTTCAATGGCTTCAAACATTATGTTCTTAACAGAATCGAATAGCAATGCAAATTCACCCAACTTTGTGTCGGTGTCTGCGTCTTTACTTACCATGTCAGACGCAATCTTTGCGGCTACTTGCATGATTATCTTTTTATCAGTATCCATTACTCAACCTCCAGTTGATTGTCAGGCTCACTTATGTGAGCACCTTTACACACCGACCACCACGGACACCAGCGCTGAGAGCACAAGTAGTGTTGGTCGTTTATTAGCCAACGCTCATCCGTTGGTATGCCTGTTTTTTCTGTCATCGCAAACACAACGGCTACTGCCGATAGTGCTTGCTTAATAACAAAATCGCTGTGAGCTTTTGAGCGCGTCACAGAAAGTATTTGTCCGTAAGGATTGTTCGTACGAATCATAACACCAAAATTAAACACTGACTTCAATTCGGTTACTCCAAGTTTGTTGCCAGCAAAACTATAGATTGCTGACTGCACATCTTGTGATTGTTTCTCAAGTAAAGAATACTTGCGAGCCGCAGTCTTCCAGTCCCATATTCCATCTTTGTGTAGATAGTCCATAGTTCCTTCAAACCATAGTTCGTATCCATTCACAAACTGTCCTGTTGGTACTTCAAACTTCGCTTCACACGCACCACCTGATGGCACATTAGGAAGAATGTCTGCGATGAACGCTTTCGTAAGACCAACAACATGACCGTGCCATGATTCAGGGCTGACGTTAGTGTGTCGCACACCTTCTACTTCCATCTCCTTAAACTTAACGAGGGAGATGTCGGGAGCATCAGCGACCGAGCATCGACCACTCAACAAGGATTCAATCCCTGAGTGCACAGCAGTACCGATAGCTGCACTATCGTTTTGTGTTCTGAACTCAGGCTTAGTAACACTAAGACGTGCTCTTTCAGGGCACAACAACATATCCTTTAACCAAGACTGTCTAACAAGCACACGCTTGTTTTCTTCATCAACTTTCATAACACCCTCCTTGTTTTGTTTTACACTGTATCACGCCGACCCTTCGGTTGGCGTGTAACTCGTATCCTTGGGCCCCCTAAGGGGCATTATAGCAATGCCCCCGAGGACTGTCAAGCATTCTCTATGGATTCCACTGTTCCCATGTGTTGTCGCTATACTCAAATAGGGCATATGCGGCGGTTAAGTTCAGTATAGGGTTAAACAAGTCATCACAAGTCTTTATGATGCCGAGCTGTTGTAAGTAGCCTTTGGCATAATACTTTGTGGGTTTACACCAAGACCAATCGTTGATTTGCATCAACCCATAGTCTTCAGAGCCATCTGTATTTCTTGTCTTGTTGTGCGCCCTAGGTGCGCACCTCGATTCCCGATTAGCAATCTTGACCAATGTGTCTAACTCTTTCTTTGGCCAACCAATCATTCGAGCCAACTCCCTGACCTTTTCACACGGTGTCATGATTATGACGGGTCTAGGTTGCGTGGTTGTGGTTGTGGGGTCTGGGTCAATGTATCCCTCCGTAGAGGGATACACAGGGTCAGGTAACTCATCTGTTGGTAGCGGTAACGAGAATGCCATACTGCTAACACCCACAACCCCTACGGTTATTACTGACAAAATAAATTTTACCATGATACTTCTTCTCCTGACAGACCCGCATTTAGTACGGATTCCATTGCTTGTTTAGCATGAAGTAATGCCTTGAACTCAACATAAGCCAAGTCGGCTCTGCTGTTGTCACCTTGACGCTGAATCTTCTTTGCTAATTGGTCTGTACCAATAGACAATGATTTAACAACGACACGCAATTGCGTTAGGGTTAATTGTACTTCCAACACTGGCTCAGAGCCATATGGATAATCTTCTAACATGTTTCATTCTCCTTTATTTTTGCATTTGATAAACCGATTAGGCTAAAGTAACGTCCGCCCCAAACGCCAACACACTCGTGGGCTAATGCAAAGTTAAAGCACTCCTGCTTAACATCACATTCGTTACATATTGTAAACGCTTCATGTAACGGTGTACCGGGTTTTACGGAAGGTTGTCCTTTGCCTTGTGTTGGGAAAAACAATGCTCCGTCTTTACCTTTACAATTAGCCTTTGCGTAAATTGGTTGCAATTCCCTAGAAACGTTTTCGTCCCTAAGTCTTATTGCTTCTTGATATGAACTACTCATCATCATCTCCTTCGTTGCTGTGCTCTTCTTCCCACTCGCAGTATGAACAAGTGCCATCATCGTTATTCCATTCGGCACATAAACATCTGCGATAAGGATTGGTGACTTCTCTAGTCATAATACATTTTCTCCTGTGACTCTTGATATCTTGCACCCTCTTCGCCCCAACCCTCGTTATACAAGAGTTGGGACATTATTTCACAACCTGCTTCACGCAGATATGAAGTTAGCAACTCATCAATAGATGACAATGCAATGTTGGAGAGTATGCCTTTTAAATGTGGCATACACGCTGTTGCATCTTCTCCATCGAACCCTACGCTGATAATAGTCATTCCATCTCCTTTATTTTTTGATTGAGCCAGATGTTGCATCGCTTTACCCAATGCTGAATGTTTATAATTTCATCATCATCATAAGGGCGACCACCATTATTTTCGATGTAGTCACCTAACCCATCATGAAGATAATCAATTATACCAAACACGTCACCTTTGGTTATTTTTTCTGATTCATTTTCTAGACAATCTTTATTGGTTAGCATTTGTGTCCTCCTCGTTTATCTCATCAATGGTTCTGATTAACGCCTCTAACTTTTGTGCCTTCGTCATGAATGCTTCATTAAAAGTTAACGGTGTTATTTTGATATTGAATTTAGCGAATGCTTCGGTAAATTCTCTAACGAATTTCTCTTTGGTTGTTTCCATTATTTTTTCTCCCTCTTAATCATGTTTGTCATTTTCCTGTCCATCAATTCCATAACTGCATCTGCCAACGAACCCCTGGCTTGACCTTCGTCAGTTACAATTTCGTCGTTCTTGTCTTTGAATCTCAGCACAGATGCAACACCGAACTCTGTTGCATGTACCAATAGTCTGACCCGACGTTTTTCTGGGTGTTGCGATGGTGGGGTGTTCTCGTCGGTTGTTTCTATTGGTGCAGCCCAACCACATGTCAAGATACTGAAAGTATCGTAGCCATCAATTGCGCTGAGTGTTTCTTCGTCTTCGAGCAATGCGTACACATCGGGTGACTTTGCAACACAATCTACTAGTCCATTCGCGTTGGCTACCCACACCGATGCCCACTTCAAGTCGTACATATTACCGACTTGAGCCCTGACTTTATCTTCCATACTGATTGCTTGGTTTAGTTGAATTGACATTTTATATATCTCCTTGGTTTGTTGTTTTGTTTTCTATTCTTGATGTAACTATTTCTACTGTCTCATTGATTACGCCAACGGTGGCAGTGTTAATGCCTCGTTGAAGTAATGTCTTGAACCGCTCATCGTCTATTAGATGTGCGACCATCTCTGTCTTCGCTGCTTCAACAATGCGACGGTAGTCCATAATTTCTGCCAACCGAAATGCAATAGCGTTGAAGTCAGTATTCTCTACCACTCTATTTAGAAATTCGGCTGTCAATTCTTGACGAACTAACGCCGACACTCTTTCAGAGATGATTGCTGTGACATCTCTTGTGAGGCGATTGTAAGACTCAACATCAATGTCAAATCTAACTTGCTCTTGCGAGACTATGCGAATAGTCATATTACTTACCTGCTTTCTCTCGTTGTATTTCGCTGACTGTTAATTCGGCTAGCACTTTCTCCCAGCCGATATCTTGGCGCTTAATTTTGCGACGCATCTTTTTGCGACGCTTATGATTTAATTTGTGTTTCGACACTGACCTCTCCTTTGATTGTGTCCCAATTAAGGAACGATTGACCATACTCATAACCGTCCCAGCAATTACAGCCGGGCTTACCACAAGCCAAGCACGCTGTGCAGTCGCCACAATGTGTGGCGGATGCATCTAGCGCATCAACATAATAAACTGCTTTACAGTTGTTACAAGTTACCTTTGCGAAATCCGCATCTGAGTAATCAGTGAAACTGAGTATCGTTTCTATTATGTCGTCTTGGTAAAGTTCTTCCATGATGTATTGCTCGCTATCATGAATAGTCCAACCCGACATCGGTTGGTCGTCTTCATCATTGAGCGCGTCATCATAGGCTTCGTAACGCTCGTTATCCCAACCTAGGTACGGAGATGTGTAACTCTTGCCTAGGTAACTACTGTAACTAGTGTTATTGGTGTAAGTGAACGGCTTGTAGGAACTATTGGACCACCACATATCGTGAGCCCAATGTCCCGCTGTCTCGTTCAAGATATACCAATCAAACTCGGTCTTTGGGTCGGCAGATAACACAACCAACTTAGAACCCGTAGCCCAGTCTTCAATGTTTTTGAACACCGAAGGATTGTCTAGCGCCGCAATACCACCAGCGAGTGATGGTAAAACAAGTTGCGCAAACAACTTTGTGTCTGAGCGCTTGTCACCTATTGGCATAGTTATCGGCAACATACCATTGTGACCGAGCACAACTCTATTGTTGTCACCAACATCGAATGGATGACAATTATCAACACTCGTTGTGCCGTGAGTTGATATGCGCCAATGAAACAAAGATGCATTGTTGTTGTATATCTTTGTCAGTTCGCTCCATCTGACCCACAACTTGTCAAAGTCCATGTCATGGTCTTTGATGATTGCAGTACCGGCATGAATCGCGAAACCAAATCCGTCAGGATTTGATAACGCGGCTCGCTTGGCTCTGTCGTAGTCCAGAGTAACTGTTGGTGGAATTAAAGTTAATAAACACATTATTATTTACCATCGCTTTCTTTGTTGTCTTCTGTTAACCAACCGAGAGGTGTCGGTGACACCCCACGCTTATGAATCTTCTTAACAAGGTTTGGATATAGTTCGTTATGCTCTCTGGCATAATTCGCAAACATCTCAAACTCTCGTAACCCTTTCTCCTTGATTGCCTGACCCGATGTAACTACTTGCGTAAACTGCCACAAGCAATGAACAAACTCGCCGTAAGCAAGCACAGTCTCAAACCGTAAAGACGGTCTGAACAAACGCAACTCATGCGTATGAGAGTTGTTGCGATTGACCGCAAGGTTTCTCTCGTACGCACTTGGCACGTACTCACCGTTCTTGCGAACACCCTTGACAACTTCCATAATTGTCGGCTTGTCCTTGTCATCCCAATCCATACCACTAGCACCGACAAAAGCATCCATGTCATACTTGGCATAAGACGAATTGCGTCCCGAGAATTGAATCATATTAAGTTTATTCATGTAAACAAAATATAGAAACTTCATCTCATGCTTGGCATCCATGAAAGAGTTCTTAGAGATGTGAATATGCAGACCACATGTTGATGTCTGCCACGCTCTAAAGCCCCTGGTTCGTAGATACGACAACGCACTTGCTAAGCCATCGCTGTGATTCTGTAGATAACCAATAGTCATTGGATGTGTAACAATCTCAAAGCCATTGCTCAACGAGCAATCCTCTTTGACATACACAAGACCATTGGTGCGACTATGAATCTCTTGAACGATGTCATCGTGGTCATGGCGATTGTTTGGGTCTTCAACCTCAATCTCCATGCCCATGTATGGCAGTCCACGCAGGATTCCTTTGTCATCGGTTATCCTGCTGGCTCGCCCAGACGCTAGTCCATCTGAATTGAAGAACACAGCGGTCGGCTTGTAGCCATAACTGTGCACTCCCTCGGTTGGACGCTCTTCGTCCTCTTGCTCATGTTCATACTGAACATCGTCGTGGCAACCTGAGCAATAAAGATATCCGTCTAACCGATATGCATCATCGCGCTCAAGTGTTTCACCACAACGCTCGCAATCTATCTCATCTGATTCTGCTGGCATTTATATCTCCCTTGTTTGTGTTTGGAACTGATACCTAAGTATCAGTTTCTACTCTTATGAGTATATCGCACTACGCAAATGTTGCCACTTGTGTAATGCAGACACTCACGAGATTCTGTTTCTATTATTCCACTCGTCTGCTGTTTCTTCTTTTGTTAGTGTGTTCATTTCGGCTACATATTTCTTGAGACATCTGTCAAAGATGTCCATAGCGTTTTCATATGCTTCGGCTGGGCGTTCTGGCGCATTTAATAATGCGTCGCAAGCCTTATACATTTTACGAACATTACGCACATCTTTTGCCCAAACTTCTTGTGGGTAAACGACTGTGAATATGCTGTCAAGTAATTCTTGTGTCCGATACTTTGCTACTTTCATTAGTTCTCCCTTGTTAGTAATGATTTTGGGTTGCCCGTAATCCAATCAGTTATCGTTGGAAACAATGACACCATTTTTTCTACACAGCCTTGACACATAATGAATAGGCGAGTTTGTTTTATTGGGTCGTGGAAGCCACCGTAATAACCGAATGAATCAACATCCATTATCCAGCCACCATCTGCCCAATTTGTGTTGCATGATTCTACTTGTACCATTTCTTCACAAGCATCACACCTAACTTTGTTTTCGGTTGTATAACTTGTTTCTTTCATTTGTTCTCCTTGTTTGTGTTTGCATATCTACCTGAATAGGTAATCGAGCCCACAAGCCCAGAGATATCTAAGGGCTTGTGAACTCTCAACTCATTCAGATTGTTTCAACTTGAAACAATTAGATTGCAGCCCGATATTCAGCGTTACCAAATTGTGCACTGAACATCATCTGACGAACTAACTCGTCATGACCGTCAAACACCATTGACAACATTGGTTGCAGTTGGTCATCACTTGTGATGAGCGACTCAACTCGTGCTGTGTGGTGTCGGTTTCGTAGTTGTATGCCTGATGTCATTGTATTCTCCTTGTTTGTATTTACCGTTATCGGAACGGTGGCCGTTGGTGTTATCAATTGATAACCCACCACGAACCACAAGCAGGGGAATGCTTGTGGGTCATAGTTCGCTATCAGGCGAAATTAGAACTCAATTAACTCCCTATCAATGTTGGGCTCTATTACGCGAGGGACATACTCCATATGTCGTATCGCATATTTACCCAACTCAAGAAGTAGTTCCGCATAATACGGCGACGTAAGTGGTATTGGAAACATCACAGCACCCGTGCCGTTGCCAGCAGGACTGTAACCCAAATAGATACCACTAGTGTGATGACCGTATGCAACGAAACAAACTCCTCGTCTTTGACCCCAGCCACGCCATTCGATTTGAATGGTGTCATCGTGCAGTTTTTCAACTGACTTAATTCGGACAAAAGAATCAAACTTGCGACCCTCTTCTAAGTCTCTGTTTGGCTCGTCATTAACGAGACAAGCAGACTCTTTGCCTAACCAGGTGAGTATATGTTCCATTATCATTGTTGTATTCTCCTTGTTTGTATTTGCTTATCGGTTGATAAGACTCTTTGACTCACGGACAGGGGAATGCCCGTGAATCGCAGACTGTCATCAAACAGTATTACAATTCAATTGCCTCGCTATCTTGTACGACCCAATGACCATTCACATGGCGATTGGCACGCACAACTACCTTGAAGCGACAGCACGTCGTGAACTCAAACGTGCCTGTGCCTTCGTGTAAATTGGTTGGGCACTGATGCCCAAGCAATCTAGCGATGAATTGTTGTTCTTGTGTCATTATTTATGTCTCCCTTTAATAGCCGACGAACTCATCAGTGCGCTTCGCGCAGACCCTTCACAGGGTTTCGTCGTCAGACGATTTATTATTTGCGTGCCTTGCGAATCGCAACTTGCGATGTCTTTGGCAACGCCTTGAATGCTTTTGAAGAAAGTAATACTTTCCAAGCCTTGTCTTCATCCATCTTTGGGGTTGTTCGCGCTGTAACCTTTTTAGGGCACAACTGATACAAAGCGTCAAATGACAGTATTGTGCCATTTTCGTACTTGTTACGAACGCTGGTATTTGACTCAAGTAACCAAGCAACCTTGACAGCCTTTGACAACTGTCCACGGTTGAGTGAAACGCCCTTGATTTCGGCTTCAATGACTAACTGTGACGCAGTGAAACGCCCCGAGATAATCGCATAACCGATACCAACCCACTTCTCTAGCACTGCTTCTGTAGCAGAGTTAATCTGCGACAGAAACGATACTGCGGTGGATAATGAAATGCTTTGAGCATTTGTTTGTGTTTGTGTTTTGATATATTTCTCCCTTGATAAATAAATGTTTCAACTTGAAACATTCACCCGCATAACCATTACACGGGCGACTATAAATGTTTCAACTTGAAACATTTACACTCGCTCGCATAAGTGTTATTGAGAATTTGCTAATCGGAATATTCTGCAATGATTAACGCGATATCCGATATATAATCTCGCATACTTACGGGCATTGCCCGATACCCCCACGACTCAATGACGCTCAATACCAACGGTATCTCGCGCACCTTTCGCTCATTATGTGTGTGCACAATACGGCGTTGTGCTCTCCGTGTTCAATAACGGCGCGATATGCACGCACATTGGCACAGGGGGGGCACGGGGGGGGCGCAGGCCAGTCGCATATATGGATGGTTCCCGTGCATGTCCGTACAGACCATTTTTTAAAAACTAATTTCATACCCCATAGGGGGTACCTAGCAACTCAAAAGGGTACCTTAATAAAAAATATTATAGGTTAACAATTCCATTTCTTTAACGCTAACGCTTTGCGTGTTGGTTTGCCGTTTGGTTTTGTCATTGGGCCTGGCATGCCACCCATTCTAGCGCAAAATGATTTGCGACGGTTGGCTGCTTTTGAACCGGGTTTAAGTTTGCTAGGTTTTGTCGTTACTGCCATCTTTAACTTAGACCCAGGATTTGCCGCACGATAGGACGCAACGCCTTTAGCGTTAAGTCCGCCTGCTGGGTTCTTTCCTTCTTTGCGTTGCCAAGCTGCAGTCTTTGCCATTGTGTTCCTTAGGGACTTGTGCCCTCCAAATCAAAACGCTTGGGGCGTTTTGATGTTTACATGGTTCTTACGTTTCCCCCCCTATAGTCCCCCCCAAGCGTTACATGGTAACGATGAGTGCACATAGTGATGGCAAACAACGAAGAAATGACTCTGACGGTTCCTCAGCAAAACTATTTAGATTGGCTGTGCACCGCTCCATCGGAGCGTGTGCCAGCCTCAAAAGCAAAGTACGCGCTAGAACACACAATAGATGAAACCACCTTACGACGCTGGCAGAAAAAAGAAGTCTTCCTCAACGAATGGAAGAAGCGGGTAGATGACATACAAGGCTCACCAGAACGCACACAAAAGCTTCTGGACACACTTTACGACAAAGCCCTAGAAGGAGACACCAAATCGGCACAGCTCTATCTGCAGGCCACCAACCGCATGTTACCGCCTACGGTAACGCTTCAGTCTACTAAGAAGACAAACGAATTAACTGATAGAGAACTCGACGAGCTGATTGGGCAGATTGCTGCACATGAGAAATCTCGGCGTGGGTTAAAGGTGGTGTGATGGCTACGACAACTAACGATGCAATTTATCTAAGACTCGTTGACCTGTATCCTGATGCTGGCAAGACGCTTGGCGACTTGCTATACACGTTTTGGTCTGAGCGTGGCCTAGAGAACCGCGGTACTTTGGTTTACCAGTATCTCAAAGACCAAGGTGCCACTGGTGACACCTTGGGCGACCTGTTTAACAGCTACTTCAATGATGAGTCGTTCTTTGCCGGTTTCGATGAGGGTGACATTATGGACTGGTTGGAGTTACAAATATTCGGTGACTATAATGTTGAAGAAGAAGTTCTATTCGGATAGTAACGGTTTAACCATTGATTAGGAGACAATAACATGGCAACGACTTTCACTAAAAAGATTCTTTCAGGCAGCACAGATGGCAAAGCCGTCAAGGTTGCTGCAACCGCTACGGCTGGTACAACGATTCATACAGGTTCGGCTACGGCTACAACTCTTGATGAGGTTTGGATTTACGCAGTAAACAGTTCTGCTTCGTCAGTTAAACTGACGATTGAGTGGGGCGAGGCTACTGCGCCTGATGGCAACATCGAGTTGACTGTTACGGCTGAGTCGGGACTTGTTCTGCTTATCCCTGGTTTGTTAATTAAGGGTAATGCAACTCCGCTTGTTGTTAAAGCGTTTGCTGCTACAGCAAACGTTATTTGTTTGCATGGGTATGTAAACCAGATTACTGTTTAGGTTTTTGTGCCAAGACCGCACGCACCTCGTACTAGGGTTTCAACATATCTATCTGACTGGATGCCGACTGGTGATACGACTCGGCAAAGTGTTGCAGGCTATGTCGCTGGCGGTAACAATGCGTCTGCTTATTTGAATCGTATAGATAGGTTTGCTTTTCCTGCAGATACTAGAAGTACCTTGACCGCAACTTTGACACAGATTATTCAATTTGCTACTGGTTTTTCTAACTCGGGTGTTGCTGGATATTCTGCTGGTGGTAATGACCCATCGGTACAAGTAATTGATAAAATAACTTTTCCTGCGGATACTAAAAGCACCTTGAGTGCAACAACATCAACTCTTATTTATTCGGCTGCTGGTTTTGCTAATAGCGGTGTTGCTGGATATATTTCAGGTGGACACAATAATACGAGTGGTCTATCTGTAAACAGTACGGACAAAATAACTTTCTCTGCTGACACTAAAACCACTTTAAGCGCAGTTTTAACAACTGTTGTTCGTCAAGCAGCAGGATTTTCCGATACTGGAGTTGCTGGCTATGTTGCTGGCGGTTCTCAGACAGGAACTTTTTATAATCGTATTGATAAAATTAGTTTTCCTGCGGATACTAAAACAACTCTGACTGATACTTTGACAGTAACTATTCAATTTGCTACAGGCTTTTCTAACTATGGTGTTGCGGGATATGTTGCAGGTGGACAAAATAGTAGTTACACAAATCTAAACAGTATTGACACTATTGCTTTTCCGTCAGACACTAAATCAGTTGTGACCGCAACATTGTCGGCTACTCGTGGTCAATCGCCTGCTGGTTTTGCTGACTCAGGCGTTGCAGGATATGTGGCAGGTGGTCAAAATGCTACTGTCTATGTGGACAGTGTAGATAAAATTGCTTTTCCTGTTAATACACGAACCACTTTGAGTGCAGTTTTATCTTCTGCAGTAGCAAATATAAATTGTGCGTTCGCTGATTGTGGGGTGTTCTGATGCGTTTTGATTCTAGAGGTTTAGTCTCAACCTACATATCCGACTGGATGCCGTTAGGCGATGCGACTCGCCAGCCTGTTGCAGGATATTTTGCGGGTGGCTATGACGGTACAGGTTATGTTTCTCGCATAGATAAAATGGCTTTCCCTTCAGATACTTTGACAGTTAATGCTGATTCATT